>ENA-ORDP01001946-ORDP01001946.1-marine-sediment-metagenome-genome-assembly--contig:-NODE-1946-length-10581-cov-3.630629_pt1 | contig 10581 bp, 9 predicted proteins | sample MGYA00248627_ERZ508539 | MGnify/ENA primary metagenome ERZ508539 (study PRJEB26208, sample SAMN05571518) | marine sediment metagenome | biome: deep sea; feature: Hydrothermal vent; material... | reverse complement strand
TATTCTAATGTAGTAATTGGCCTAGACTGAGTAATGTAGAATTTACCTTTTTCCATCGCCCACTCAATGTCTTGCGGAACGCCATAATGTTTTTCTATCTTAAGAATAAGCTCCACAAGTTCAAAAATTTGTTCATCTGCAAGCACTGATTTTTCTCCTTTTTCTTTTGGTATGTCAATCCATTCATTACCTCCTTTGACTGACCTTCTAAGTGCTTTTTCTTGTACGGTGATATTTTTATCAATAATTCTCCTCGGCTCTTTTTCCACCACATAACTATCGGGTGTGATATAGCCAGAGACAATCGCCTCTCCAAGTCCAAACCCTGCCTCAATGATAAGTTGGTTTCTGTCCTGCGTTACGGGATGCACGGAAAAAACGATGCCAGACATCTCGCTTTCTATCATTTTCTGTATGACAACAGCAACAGATATTTTTTGTTTGTGAGGTTTTGCTCAAATCGGTAGAAAATAGCGCGTGGAGTAAAAAGAGAAGCCCAGCATTTTTTGACGTTTTTCAGAAGTTCTTCTTCAGTGGTATTTAAAAATGTATCAAGCTGTCCAGCCCACGCGACGATCACACTATCTTCAGCCGTTGCAGACGAGCGAACCGCCACGAACTTTGAGTTCAGCTTCTTAAATGATTTCTTAATTTCCTTAGCGATATCTTCCGGCATTTTAGCGCCCAAGATTAACGCTTGTATCTTTTCTGATGCGTTTTCAATTGTGTGTATCTCTTCTTTGTTGACTTTATGCAAAATTGAGTCTATCTCCACATTTAAATCAGTCTCTTTGAGAAACAGCTCAAATGCATCCGAGAGTACCACAAACCCCTTAGGTACAAGAATGCCCGCTCGTGTCATTTCGCCCAAAGAAGCCCCTTTGCCACCTGCTATAGCGACATCTTTTTTTGAAATTTGACTGAATGGTTTTGTGAACATATGATTTTATTATCTCTATTATTCTATATATTAGCATTATTTTTTATTAAGAAGCTTTTTTATGGCCCCAATACCCAGCTTTCAGAGCTTACTAAGAATCACCAGAGTGTTATTCTATACTAGAGGTTAGAGAGAATTATACAGGTTTATTAGGTATTTTCCCCCACCATTTAAACCACAGTGCTCAAATCATTATAGTACTCAGTGTATGTGCGATATACGGTATATTGTTGATTTTTATTGAATATATGATACCTTAATTATAAATAAGTATACTTTAATTCGTGAGTAAATTTAGATTACTAGGTAATAAGTATTAAATATATGAAAGGTTCATTTGAGACGTTGCGACATGGTCCAGTAGAAGATGGGATAATTTCAAAAGAGGGTAAGGATTTTATTGCTAAAAGAGCGGAGGAGTTATTTGATGAAATAAAGACATATTCAAAAGATACTGTTGTGGCTTTTATGCCCTCAAATATAGGAAGAACGCAAGAAACAAGAGATATCTTTGAAAAAGAATTGAAACACCTATTTGATTTGAGTGAAGAAGATTTTCAAATACTTGATTTAAAAGAGTTGGACACAAAAGATTTACCAGAAATAGATAAAAAAACACTAATAACAGGATTTGGTGGGAGTAAAATTCTTGGATTTGAGTCCCCTGATGAAAGTAAAAATACCAAAGAACTCTTGCGTCGCTTAAAAGATTTTAGAGGGGATGAAAATCTAATAGCTAGATTTTGGTCTGCTAGACCAGAAGAAATGGATGCGATAAAAGAAGAAGTAAGTAGACTATACCCTGAAGTTGATGTCCAAAGCCTTAATCCATCTGACTTTCTTGAAACACCAGAAGATGATGCTGAGAAAAAAATTCGTTGGATGATGAAGGTTTTAGAAAGGGCTAAAAGATATTTCCCAGAAAATCCAGTAAAGGTTTTTGGAATTTCTCACAGTGTTAGATCTGATTTTGCAGTAATGAAACTTTTAGGCCTTGATATAAGCGCAAAAACATTTGAAGAAATTGGTGGTGCGAGAGATTATTTAGAGAGTCACAATGTTTCTATAGATGGTGATGAAGTCTCTGTCTCTTTTAGAGGTAGTAAGAAAAAACTTTCAATTGATGAACTGAGAGAAGTTTTAGATAAAGTAAGAAAGGATTCAGAAGAGAGGAAAAAAATATGGGAGGAGAATAACTTGTAAATATTGTAAACACATGAAGTCGATTAAATCAAAAGATTGGTTTTCACTCGAGAGAATTCAAAAACTGGATATGTTTCAATGTTACCCTGTTGCAATAGCAATATGTCAGAATTCAAAAACGAAAAAGTTTTTGGGTACGAAATTAAAAAACATTGCTTGTATTACAAAAGACTACACCGATCTTTGTTTCTCAACAGAAGAATGGAATCGGGTCGGAAAGAAATATTTTCAATCTTTACAGAAAGATTTCTCAATATGTCAGAAAATAAACAAAAAAATATTTCAGGCAAGTAAAGATTTAGACAAGTTTAGTGATAAAATCTATGCTCTGAAAGGAGATTTACCATTTGGGAAGCTTATAAAAATCTACGAAGATTTTTTGGAACATTTAAAAGAATTATATTCTGCCGCAAATTTCTATGAAGTATTAGAGCTTGGTCAGAAAAAATACTTAACCGAACTTCTAAGAAGTATCATAGCATCTCATCTTGATGTTAAAGACATTAAAAAGATTGATGAATATTTCCCTATTTTAACAGCATCTAGACATCCAAGTTGGATAGAAAAAGAACGAATTGATTTTCTTAAATTGGTAGCAAAATTAAAATCTGGCACAAAAATCAATAAAGACAAGCTGTTAAAAGGTCATGCAAGAAAATATTTTTGGATTCCTAGTCTAGGGTCTTTTAGTATTTGGGATGAAAAATATTTTAAAAAAGAAATCGGAAAATTCCATGGGAACCCGCTTGAAGAGATTGAAAATATTAAAAAAAAGAGAGGAGAACTTATCTCACAACAAAAAAATATAGAAAATAAACTGGATTTAAGCCGGAAAGAAATAGATTTGTTTCATTGTATGCAAGAATTATCTTATTTAAAAGATCATCGGCGTGGTACGCAGAATAAGGCTTTTTTGGTTATAAATTTGGTGGTTCTACAAAAGATGACGGATATTTTAGGTCTTAAAAAAAATGATATAAACTATCTTACATTAGAAGAAATCAAAAATCTAGAAGGTAATAAAAAACACATAGAAAAACGTAAAAAATGTTGGGCTTACATTATTGAAGATGAAACAAAAGAGAAAATCCTAGAGGGACCAAAAGAATTAGAGCTTTTCAAAGAAATTATTTATATTAAACCACCCAAATCAAAACGTGAGATTAAGGGTTCTGTAGCTTACAAGGGTAATATAGGTAAAATTAAAGGGGTTGTTAAAATAGTTTTGGGTAGAAAGGATATTAATAAAATTAAGAAAGATGAAATTTTAGTTTCTCACATAACAAATCCTGATATTATGGAAGCAATTTCAAAGGCTAAGGTTATAATAACTGATATGGGTGGAATTACTTGTCATGCGTCTATTATTGCTCGTGAGATGGAAAAACCTTGCATTATTGGAACAAGAGTTGCCACCGAGACATTAAAAGATGGAGATCTTATTGAGGTGGATATGAATAAAGGAACTGTGAAAATACTAGAAGATGGGACAAAATAAGAGAATGTTCATCAAATTCTCAAGGACTTCCTCACCAAACTCATAACTTTGTGAGAGTGCAGTATTCCATATTTTATGGTATTTTATGTATGAGCTCGTCAGAGCTTTTTTTTAGAATAATTCATGTCGGCGTAGCTCAGTTGGTTAGAGCACAGCACTCATAAAGCTGAGGTCGGAGGTTCAAATCCTCCCGTCGACACTTGTTAGACGGAGAAAGCAAACTGCTTTGCTTTCGTGAGGATTTGAAAAGGTTGCCAGATATTTTGCGAGTGAAACGAGTGAAAGTATCGGCAACCTGTACTGAACATTAGGACAGATTTAGATTTTTTGGTAGAATCTGTATCATTGCGGGTGTAGCTCAGCTGGTTAGAGCGTCCGCCTGTCACGCGGAAGGTCGAGGGTTCAAGTCCCTTCACTCGCGCAATATACACAAAAAATAAACGGCTTGAGTACTCAAGCCGTTTATTTTTTATATATTTTAGTGTATCTTGATATGTGTCGCCCAGATAGCTCAGATGGTAGAGCACTCCCATGGTAAGGGAGAGGTCAGCGGTTCAAGCCCGCTTCTGGGCTCAAACTATTACGCCACCTTAGCTCAGTTGGTAGAGCATTGCATTCGTAACGCAAAGGTCCGCAGTTCAATCCTGCGAGGTGGCTCAATGAAGCGAAGCGTAATTGAGGCAACTCAGAAGTGTGCCTGCGCACACTTCGTGCAGGATTGAAAGACGGAGGCATATTGCGAACGTTAGTGAGCAAAGCCGAGTCCGGGGAGGAAGTGCTTAGTGAGTTTACGAACTTAGCAACTTGACCCAAATCCTGCGAGGTGGCTCAACATAAAGGAATGTTATAATATTCTTGTACATGTCTGTAAAAGAAAGAATTCAAAACAAGATTAAAGAGCTTGAGGTACAAATGGCCTTACCTTCATTTTGGCAAGATAAAAATAAAGCACAGGCAATCATTAAAGAACTACAATGTCTTAAATCAGAAGCAGAAGGAGGAGGTAAATACGATAGTAGTAATGCAGTAGTTACTATTTTCTCTGGAGCTGGAGGAGATGATGCTGAGGATTTTTCTGCAATTTTATTACGAATGTACCAGAGATATATAGAAAAAAGAGGATGGGAGTGGAGAGTTCTTCATAAAAACATGAATGACCACGGAGGATATCGTAATATCTCATTTGAAGTCATTGGCAAGAATGTGTATGGCACACTCAAGAATGAATCAGGTGTACACCGTCTTGTACGCCTTTCTCCATTTAACGAGAAAAGTAAGCGTCACACCTCCTTTTCAATGGTTGAAGTCGTGCCGATTCTTCCTAAGATAAACGATATAGAATTTAAGGATGACGAAATAGACGTTCAGTTTGCAAAATCAAGCGGACCAGGTGGACAGAATGTAAACAAGCGAGAGACGGCGGTACGTATTGTGCATATTCCGACTAATCTTTCAGTTCATGTAGAATCAGAACGCTCACAAGCGCAAAACAAAGAGCGTGCAATTGAAATTCTTAAAGGAAAGGTTTTTCATAAACAAGAAGAAGACCGCAAAAAAGAATCTAGTGGGCTTTCGGTGTCAAAGACTACAGAGGTAGAATGGGGAAGCCAGATACGTTCATATGTACTGCATCCATATCAAATGGTAAAAGACCACAGAACCAATGTTGAAGTACGAGACACGGAAGCTATTTTTGATGGAGACATAGAAGTGTTTATAGACGCCGAGCAACATATGGAGTAAAATTTAGGAAAATAAGGAGCGAGCAGAGCGAGCGACTATATTTTTCTTAACCCGCCTAAATTTTCGGAACTTACAATATGCAAGCACACCATACAAATAAATACTCAATACAAAAATCTCATACAGCTTGTTTTGTATTGTCGAAAACTTTGGCGGGTCTAAGACTTATTAATTCACTTCATTCATAATTAACTCTAAGATATGATTTATTTTGATAATGTATCAAAAATTTATAATGGGAATGAACCAGCACTTCAAGACATAACACTTTCCGTTGAGCAAAGTGAATTTGTGTCAATTGTTGGACACTCTGGAGCAGGTAAAACAACATTACTTAAGATGCTTTTAGTAGAGGACAGTCCAACAAGTGGGTCTATCTTTTTTGAATCTGCAAACATACACAATCTAAGTCGTGAAGAACTTAATAAATTAAGAAGACGTATTGGTATGGTGTTTCAAGATTTTCGTCTTATTTCAAACAAGACAGCATACGAAAATATTGCGTTTGCAATGGAGGCTGCTGGTCGTTCTGAAGAAGAAATTTCGACAGACGTTCCGTATGTTCTTGATTTGGTTGATTTGGGTGATAAAATCTGGAATTTCCCGCGGGAACTGTCTGGTGGAGAACAACAACGTGTTGCGATTGCGCGAGCTATTGTAAATCAACCAGATGTTGTAATTGCTGACGAGCCAACAGGAAATCTAGACCCAGTAAGTACGTTTGATATAGTACAGATTCTAAAGAAGATTAATGACCTTGGTACCACGGTACTTTTGGCTACACACAATAAAGGAGTTATTGACTCTCTTGGACGAAGGGTTATCACAATGGATGGTGGAAGGATTATACGAGACGATAAAACAGGGCAATATGCCCTTTAGTTGTACCTTTATTGGTAGCGTATATTAATTATATAACCTGTAGATAAGTACGATATATAAATAGGGTATAATACAAAGGTATGTGGTGGACGAACGTAAAACGAATTATTAAATATGGTTCAGTAGGATTTATCCGAAACAGTTTTGTCTCCCTCTCTACAATTTTAGTAATGACCGTTACATTATTTGTAATCGGTTCTCTTATATTCATAGGCGCAGTACTTAACAACACTCTCAATCAAGTACGTAACAAAGTAGACATTAATGTATATTTTGTAACTACTGCTAATGAAGGAAACATCCTTTCACTTAAGAAATCAATAGAAGCACTTGCTGAAGTTAGTTCAGTTGAATATGTTTCCCGCGAACAAGCTCTTTCTGAATTCAGGAAACGACATGCAAACGACCAATTGACTCTTCAGGCACTTGATGAACTTAATGAAAATCCGCTTGGAGCGAGTTTAAGCATACGAGCGAAAGAGACATCCCAATACGAAGGTATCGCAACATTTCTTGAGAATGATGTTGCTGTCTCTGCGGGTAAGGAGCCAATTATTGAGAAGATTAATTTCTTCCAAAATAAAGTTGCGATTGATAGATTAACGCGTATTATTGATTCTTCAAAAAAGTTTGGAATTGCGATTATCATATTCCTTTTGGTTTCATCAATAATGATTACATTTAATACAATTAGGTTGGCAATTTATACTTCTAGAGATGAAATCTCAGTCATGAAACTTGTAGGAGCAGGAAATTCATATGTCCGTGGTCCATTTGTGTTTGAGGGAGTTCTTTATGGTGTGGTTGCTGGGGTAATTACGTTAATTTTATTTTATCCTTTGACTCTTTGGCTTGGTCCTGTCACTGAAGGATTCTTTAACGATATAAATATATTCCAATATTATCTTGATAACTTTGGACAGATATTCTTAATTATAATGGGCACTGGAATACTACTCGGAGCAACTTCAAGTTATTTAGCGGTACGAAGGTATCTGAAAGTGTAATGAACTGTATATGATGAAAAAGAAAGACCATAAATGCATATTTGTTATAGGAGGAGTAATGTCTGGAGTTGGGAAAGGTATAGCGGTTTCTTCAATAGGTAAGATTCTTCAGTCAAAAGGGCTTAATGTAAATCTTGTAAAGGTTGACCCATATCTTAATGTAGACGCAGGCACAATGAATCCAACTGAACACGGTGAAACATTTGTTCTAAGGAGCGGTCTTGAAACTGACCAAGATATGGGTAATTATGAACGTTTTTTAGGGAAAGATATTGGAGAGGAAAACTACATTACGAGCGGGATGGTATATCAGCATGTAATAGAGAAAGAAAGAAACCTTGGTTATGGAGGGAAGTGCGTTGAGGCGGTCCCACATATTCGCGATGAGATAATTCGCCGTGTTGAACAAGCGGCTGATGTAAACGGTTCACAGATTTCAGTCATTGAGATAGGTGGTACAGTAGGAGATTTCCAGAATGCGCTGTTTATTGAAGCAGCTCGTGTAATGCATATGGCAAACCCTAAAAATGTAATGTTTATCATGGTTACATACCTCCCGATTCCGGGGAAGATTGGAGAGATGAAAACAAAACCTACTCAGAATGCAATTCGTCAGCTTAATTCATACGGAGTGCAACCAGATGTAATTATAGCTAGAAGTGAAGTTCCTCTGGATAAGAAGCGTAAAGAGAAAATCGCAGTATCGTGTAGTGTCAGAAGTGAAGATGTTATATCGGCTCCTGATATTGATAGTATTTATGAGGTCCCGGTCAATTTTGAGCGCGACCATTTAGGAGATATTGTTCTTTCAAAACTTGATTTGAATAAAAAAACCAAAAGAACAAACTTTACTCAATGGAAAAATCTTGTTAAGCGCATAAAAAAACAAAAGAAAACAGTTAAGATAGCAATCGTTGGAAAATATTTCGGTACTGGAGATTTTACACTATCTGACGCGTATCTCTCTGTTATTGAAGCAATTAAGTTCTCAGCATATAAACTTGGAGTTGAACCGGAGATACACTGGCTTAACTCAATAGACTTTGAAAATAAACGAAAACTCAATGCACTTAAAAAATTTCAAGGCATTATCGTGCCTGGTGGGTTTGGAGAGACTGGTATAGCGGGAAAACTTGCTGTTATTGAATATGCTCGGGAAAATAAGATTCCATATTTTGGACTCTGTTATGGTATGCAATTGATGGTTATTGAATATGCGCGCAACGTGCTGGGAATCAAGAAGGCAAACACAGTAGAGATTGACCCTAAAGGGGAAGACCCGATTATTGGTCTTATGCCTGAGCAAAAGAAGAAGTTGGAAAAGTTAGAGTACGGGGCAAGTATGCGACTCGGCGCGTTCCCAGCATATTTAGAGAGAGGAACTTTAGCGCGTAAACTATATGGAAAGGAAATTGTTGAAGAAAGGCACCGCCATAGATACGAGGTAAATCCAGAATATATTGAGAGACTTTCTTCAGAGGACTTGGTATTTTCTGGAGTGTCTCCAGACAAAAGATTAATGGAGATTGCAGAACTCCCAGAAAAGAAGCATCCGTTTTTTCTTGGAACACAGTTTCACCCAGAGTTTCAGGCTCGTCCACTTAGCCCCCATCCGTTGTTTACTGGGTTTATAAAAGCAGCAATGAAGCGTCGCAAGTCGTATAAATAAAAATAGTGTTATACTCTAATATATTAAATTTAATTTAAACATATATGCATCAAGGAAATTGGAAATGTGGAGGTTGTGGGGCGGCTATTACAGAGCTTCCGTTTGAACCACGTGGGGAAGCGGGGCTAATGTGTAAGACATGTTTTGCTAAAAGTAGAGGAGGAAATGGAAATTCACAAGGTGGTAATGGAGGTAGTACAGAGAAAGTAAAACATAAAGGTGACTGGAAGTGTAGTGGATGCAGTAAAGCGATTACAGAATTACCATTTAAACCACGAGACACAAGTAATTTGCTTTGTATTGATTGTTTTAAACAGAGCAGAAACGTGTAGCTTATTCAAGAGTAAGCGAATCTATGGTAAAGTAAAAGTGCGCTTATGTAGCGCGTTTTATTTTGCCGAGTCATCTAGTGGTAGGATGCGGGTTTCTGGTACCCGTCACCGGGGTTCGAATCCCTGCTCGGCAGCAAAAAAGTCTGGGCGTAATTATTACGCACGAGATGTATTAAAAAAATTTAAGTCATGCAAAATACTGGGAAACTATATACAAAATTTGATGAAGTGATACGTGCAGCGGGTGGTTCTGATGTGTGGGGTTCTATACTTGTTGGTCATAATAATGAAATCATTTTTGTAAAAGGATATGGGAAGTGTAACTATGCATCAAAAGACTGTGACCCTCTAACTTTGTATGAACTTGCTTCTTTGAGTAAGAATTTCACCGCTGCAGCAATCTTACATCTTCAACAAAATAAAAAACTAAAAATTTCTGACGGCGTTACTTCATTTTTTGAGAATATATCTCAAGATAAGAATTCTATTACTCTGCACCACCTTCTTACTCATACTGCAGGCCTCTCTAAAGAAATTGGAGTCCCCTATACTTCACAAATTGAGCGCAAATCGTATGTGAGAAAAATGTTGCAAGAACCACTTGTTGCGGCACCCGGTACACAACACGGATATTCTAATGTTGGATATGCATTGTTAGCCGCGGTAGTTGAACAAGTAACAGATGGAACGTTTCAGAAATATCTTAAGCAAAACATATTTACATCGGCAGGCATGAATGACACAGGTTTTATTGGTGATCGCGAGCTTAAAAAAAGTAATCATATATCAAAACGATTAACCGATGATTCAAAAGAATGGACAGCCGCCGATTGGCATTACTATGGTTGGGGGTACAAGGGTATGGGCGGAGTAGTATCAACAGTACTTGATTTGTGGTGTTGGAGCCAAGTATTGCGAGGAAATACAATTCTCAATGAGGAAATGAAAAAGATTTTATTTACACCACTTCTTGAGGATGAGGCGTGTGGATGGAGCATCAAATCCACATCACGGAAAACACGCAGAGCGGAACATTCTGGAGGTGTCGCAGGATACGGAACACATATGGCACATTTTCTTGATGAAAATGCCGTGATAATAATTTTATCTAACGATGAAATGAAAGCAAGAGAAATATCGCAAAGACTTGAAGAAGTGTTATTCAATTATATTAGTTATTAAATAACTAATGGCGCTCTAGGAGTGTTGTTTTAATAAAATAAAATCATTGGAATATAATATCGCTGGGTAGCCGACTACGGTTCCAAATTTATGATAGTAGCTAGGACGAGGTATTTCCTGTGTTA
>ENA-ORDP01001945-ORDP01001945.1-marine-sediment-metagenome-genome-assembly--contig:-NODE-1945-length-10582-cov-4.183053_pt1 | contig 10582 bp, 11 predicted proteins | sample MGYA00248627_ERZ508539 | MGnify/ENA primary metagenome ERZ508539 (study PRJEB26208, sample SAMN05571518) | marine sediment metagenome | biome: deep sea; feature: Hydrothermal vent; material... | reverse complement strand
TCGAAAAAAAGCTGTATGAACCCACGTAACCCCGCCTCAGGATCGGCCTCTATCATCCGCTTCATCTTGACCACTGCGGCAGGGTGCTGGCCCTCGCCAAGGTTCCGTGTTTGGGCGACAAATCTTGGCGTGGCCGAAAGGAGTATCAGCGATTCAGGAAGCGGCCCCGCCTTCTCAAGGCAATACTTGGAGGCGATAGTCCCCCCCATCGACCAGCCGAGAAGATGAAACTTATCAAGGGACATTTGCCGGACGACACCGGCAATGTCGCTGACGTAGCGGTTGAACGAGTATGACCCCGGCTCGTCTTTAGCTGTTCCATGACCCGCCAGATCGATAGTTATTACCCGAAAATCAGGCTTTAGGAGGTGGGTTAACGGGTCGAAAGCCCGCCCCGTCTGGCCCCAGCCGTGGATCATGACAATCACCGGGCCAGAGCCGCCAGTGTCGAAGACGCTTGTATCGCCGATACTCTCTTTTCTCATCGCTCATATCTGAGCCTAACGACAGATGAATGTCAATCAGAACAAAGAGAAAGGCGCCGCTAAAACAGGCTCTTATTATTTCTAGCTATTGACGCCTGCATTAATAACGTCCTGATTTTTATGTTTTTTATTAACTTGAAAAAAATATTTAGCCCCATCGGGGCGGTGAAATGTAGCCCCGGACGTGAGTCCGGGGATGGCGAATAGATATGATTCCGAGCCCTGTAAGGGCGGTAGGGCGATAGAAAGCCTCTTTCGCCCCGTCGGGGCTGATTGCTGGTTCGCAATATTCCTCCTGGGGTTTACACCCCAGGCTATTGTCTATTGTCCCTCCGGGACTTATGTTCCTCCGGGACTTATGGAAGCGGGCATTACTTTTACACAGATCAATTGTGCGGGCATAAATGACAAAGGGCTTCGCACATTATGCGAAGCCCACAACGAAACCCCAGACAGCTTGTCATTGCCACAGTCTGGGGTTTGCTACCTTCCGGCAGTCTCACAAGCCCGATTTATCGGGAACAATATTATTATATTGAGAACCCAAGAGCATTAGCAATACATTTCTGTATTTTTTGGAAGTCGTCCTCAAGTATTTTTTTAGAGACGTATTTTCTTTTCCCTTTTTCATCCTTCCCAATAAGAACCCTATCTAACCTGGACAAACTTACTGTATTAATAATATCGCATTTCGCCCATGTTTCTTTTGCCGCAAACTTGCCAGGTAAGGAATCTGGACTAAGCATATGATGATATTTTTCGACTGGGTTTGGCCTTGTAGCGCTGAGTGGCGTTACGATACACAATTGGGCGCCTCTGCGTGGTTTTGGAGAGATCACCACAACTGGGCGGATTTTTACCATTTCCGGGGGCTGAAAACCAGTGTTAAAATCACACATCAACACCATTCTTTGAGAAGGATGAAAAGATAGCGCCATATGTCCCCAGAGAAAATGGAAACGTAATTATAATCCACTTGTAAATATTTTCAAACTGACCCCCTCCGTTTTTATACAGATTGTATAATAACGCTCCAAAGATGTATCATCTACTATTCACTCTATAATCAGTGGTTTTAACCATTCCGTAAAGCAGAATGAAAGTAGATTTTTTCCGGCACAACATAACGGCGTCTGATCGAAAGGCGCTCGACAGGACACTGCGCGGGCTTTTCATCACCACGGGCGGCGAAGTAAACAGGTTCGAGGAGCGGTTCGCACAATATCTGAAAGTTCCCTATGTGGTGGGGGTCACCAGCGCCACCGCAGGGCTTCATCTTGCGCTTGAGGCGCTTGGCGTCGGCAGGGGGGACGAGGTGATAACCACGCCGATGACTTTTATCGCGACAGCCAACGCCATTCTCCACGCGGGGGCCACCCCGAAATTCGTGGATGTGGAGCCGGACACGGGAAACATAGACCACCGCCTTATCGAGGCGGCTATAACGAAAAAAACAAAAGCCATTTTGCCTGTCCACCTCTATGGCCAGCTATGCGACATGAGGGCAATATCGAAAATCGCCAGAAAATATAAACTCAAAGTCGTAGAAGACGCGGCCCACGCCGTCGAGGCGAGACGGGACGGTGTCCGCGTTGGCCAGCTTTCCGACGCGGCGGCCTTTTCTTTTTATGCGACTAAAAACCTTACCTCCGGTGAGGGCGGGGCCATTTCGGTTCAGACGAAAAAACTGAAAACTATATTGAGCCAGAGCAGAACCCACGGCCTGACGAAAGACGCCGCGAGCAAGTACCGGAAAAAATATCAACACTACGATATGAAATTTTGCGGATGGAAATACAATATGTCGAATATCCAGGCCGCCCTGCTTGTGCCGCAGATTAAAAGGATAGAGAAAAACCTGAAGATTCGTAAAAAAGTGTGGGACATTTATTTGGCAGAGTTAGAAGGAGTGGAAAATCTGGGCTTCCCGAAAATCGTTCCCGGAGCGCGCTCCGCCCTCCATCTTTTCACCGCGTGGGTTCCGCCCAGACACAGGGACAAAATACTATGGCGCCTTGAGGAAAAGGGGATAGGCGTTTCCGCCAACTTCCGGCCTATCCACTATATGACTTATTATAAAAAGAATTTTAATCTGAAAAAAGGAATGTTCCCAAACGCCGAGCAAATCGGCGACAGCGTAATCACCCTGCCGCTCTACCCGGCGCTAAAGGAGAGACAGATAAAATACGTTTGCAAATCGTTAAAAGAAATTTTAGAACTATTGTAGGATCGAATATCTATGGATGAGACAGACAAGAGAATATTGAACATTATCCAGACCGGATTTCCCGTCTGCGAACGGCCGTATGAGAAGATAGGCGAGCAAACGGGCCTGACCGAAGATGAGGCGTTCGACCGGGTGAAAGCCATGTTCGACTCTAAAATTATACGAAGAATAGGCGCCAGCTTCGACTCAAGAGGCCTCGGATGGACTTCCACGCTTTGCGCCATGAGCGTGCCGCCGGAGAAGATCGAGGAAGTCGCCGGTATGGTGGCAAAATATCATGGCGTAACCCACAACTATGAGCGAAACCACAACTACAACCTCTGGTTTACCTACATTGCGCCGGATCTCGACGCGATTGATAAGACCCTGAGCGAAATTGAAAGCAAAAGCGGATACAAGGTTCACAACCTGCCGATGCTTAAAAAGTTCAAGATCAAGGTCGATTTCAAGTTCAAGGAGAAAGAGGGGGCGGGCAAATGAAACAAGAGATAACCGCAAAAGATGTGAAAATCATGGCCGAGCTTCAGCGCACCTTGCCGATGACAAAACGTCCCTTTAAATCTATCGCGGAAAAAATCGGGCTGGCGGAAAAAGAGGTTATAGAAAAAACCAGAGAGTATGGGCAAAAGCAATATTACCGGCGCTTCGGCGCCACCCTGCGCCACCAGAAAGCAGGATTCAAAGCCAACGGCATGGGGATATGGGCCGTACCGGCAGAGGAAGACAGGCAGGGCGTCGGCGAGACGCTTTCGGCCTACCACGAAGTGAGCCACGCCTACGAGAGGCCCTCCTTTGAAGACTGGCCGTACCATATCTTCACCATGATCCACGGCGAGTCGGAAGACGAAGTGCGGCGGATCGCAAAAGGAATGTCGGAGCAAGTCGGCATTACCGATTACGACGTGCTCTTTTCAACCCGTGAATTCAAAAAGACCAGCATGCAGTATTTCGACCACTGGCCGCTTGAGGAAAATGATTGAATCTCCCGGCGCGGGGCCGGAGCCAAATAAATAATATCAGGAGTTTATAAAATGAGCTTAGTTGTCGTTGGAACGATGGCCTACGATTCGGTCAAGACCCCTTTCGGGGAGCGCGACAGGGCGCTGGGAGGGTCGGCCACCTACTTTTCCTTTTCAGCCAGTTTCTTCACCGATGTCAAGCTGGTCGCCGTCATAGGCGACGATTTCGAGGATGAAGACCTAGATATGCTCACAAGCAGGGGCGTGGACGCAGACGGCGTTGTCAAGCTTGCTGGCAAATCGTTTCACTGGAAAGGGGAGTATGGCTATGAGCTTAACGAAGCGAAAACTCTCGACACGCAGTTAAACGTTCTGTCAGAGTTCGATCCGGTTCTGCCTGAAAGCTACAAGGACGCGGAGTATCTGTTCCTCGCCAACATTGATCCTACGCTTCAAAGAAAGGTAATGGATCAGGCGAAAAACGCGAAGCTCGTGGCGTGCGACACCATGAACTTCTGGATCGAAGGAGCGCTAGATGAGCTAAAGAAAACCCTTGAGCGGGTGGACATATTAATCATAAACGACGGAGAGGCCAGAATGCTGGCCAAAACGTCCAATATCGTCAAGGCGGCCAAAGAGATACGGGCGATGGGGCCGTCCACCCTTATCGTCAAGCAGGGTGAGTACGGCGCGCTTTTATTTCACGAAGACGATGTTTTCTCCGCCCCGGCGTATCCTATCGAGCAGGTGTTCGACCCTACGGGCGCGGGCGACACTTTCGCCGGAGGGTTCATGGGCCATATCGCAAAGATGAACGAGGAGAAGTTAAATGACAGACTGCTCCGGCAGGCTATCATAATGGGATCGGCGATGGCCTCTTTTACCGTCGAAAAGTTTTCAGTGGACAGGCTTAAAGAGTTGGATCGAAAAGATATCGCCGACCGGTTCCGCCAGTTTAAACAGCTGACGCACTTTGAGGATCTGTCCGATCAAATATGAGCGAGGAGAGAGATAAAGATACTCCCATTGGCGCTTTAATCATGCTCGCGGTGGCTCTGCCCGGCGCGGGACAGCTGGCGCTTGGTCAAAAGAAAAAAGGGATAATCATCATCGTCATATCCGCGCTCCTTTTCGTGTACATCACGGCTCACACATTTATTATCGCAGGCCCGATCACCGGGGCGATGATGGCGGGGATACAGCCTGTGATAGACGAGAGCGTTATCGAGCCTCTCGTTTTCCTACTGAAAATTTTAGCCGTCTCCGTCGCCATATGGGTGTGGGCCATTTTCGACACTATCCAGACTGCCAGGCGGAGAGATTCAAAAAAAGCAAAACGCTTAAACATTTAAAAGCAAAGTGCGAATCATCGGCGGAGACTTTAAGGGAACGGTTTTATACGGGCCTGGCAAAGGCTACGGCATCCGCCCCACTTCCGATAAAGTACGCGAAGCCTTGTTCGGTATCATCGGGAGCCGTATAGAAGGCGCTTCTTTCGTCGATCTTTACGGGGGAACAGGCGCCGTGGGGTTCGAGGCTTTTTCCAGGGGCGCGTCTTATGTGACGGTGGTGGAAGCTGGCCGTATAGATCTGATCCGTAAAAACGCCGTCAAACTCAAAATCCCGGCCTCCGGGCAATTGCAAGTGATAAAAAACGATGTCTTCAAGGCTTTAAAAGTGATGAAGAAAAGGGGTGAAATGTTCGATTTCATTTTCGCCGACCCACCCTGGCATGAAGGACATGAGGCTGAAACGATAAAAAACGCCGCCGGGATTTTGACTGCGGACGGAACTTTTATACTCGAAGCCTATTACAAAACAAAACCGCCTGAGACACCGGAGACGGTTTCCGGTCAAAAACCGGGACTACGCCTTAGACAGAGCAGACGCTACGGCGATACGGCGTTACACTTCTACGAATTCTGATCGTTACGCCTCGGCAGGGCTTTCAGAAAAGGCTCGATAAGATCCATAGGAAGCGGGATGATGGTGTTGGTAGTGCTCTCCGATGACATCTCCCTTATGGTCTGCAGATAGCGGAGCGTCAGGGCCGCCGGACGTTTTTCGATTATCTCGGCCGCTTCGGCCAGTTTCTCCGCCGCCTGGAATTCGCCCAATGCGTTTATCACTTTGGCGCGCCGCTCCCTCTCCGCCTCGGCCTGTTTGGCCATTGCGCGTTGCATATCGGATGGCAGATCGACATGCTTTATCTCAACGTTAGACACCTTGATGCCCCACGGGTCCGTCCGTTTGTCGAGTAGCGATTGAAGCTCGTGATTGATCTTCTCTCTTTCAGATAAAAGCTCGTCAAGCTCCACCTGCCCCAGAATGGCGCGAAGGCTGGTCTGGGAAAGCTGGCCGGTGGCGTAGAAATAATCCTCCACCTGTATGACCGCCTTTTCCGAGTCCACAACCCGGAAGTAGACAACCGCGTTGACCTTCACCGAAACGTTGTCCCTTGTGATGATATCCTGCGTGGGCACGTCGAGGGCGACGAGCCTCAAGGAAATCTTGGTCATCCTGTCGATTATCGGCCAGAGGATTATCAGCCCCGGCCCTTTGACCGACAAGAGCCTGCCGAGCCGGAATACGACCGCTCTTTCATATTCGTTTAAAACCCTCAGCGCGGAGGCGAGCAATACGGCGATAACAATGATGACGGTAACAACACCGGAAAGAGACATGGGACTCTCCTTTAAATTTGTAAAATCGACCTTCATACAAATAGTACACGATTAACGGCGGGAGGGGAGGTAAAAACGGACAGGAGTTTACAATCTGAAGCGTCAATGGCGCAAACCATTTCAAAACAGTGGAGCGCCTCTTTTTCCAGAGGTTTCCTTAAACCCGCCCCGCCAGCTTGTCTGCGTGTTATAACTATCGTAAAGCCCCTGATCTGTTTGAAAGGACATTGCAATGGCGGTGTTGCGTCGCGCTTTTCCATGGTTATGCCTTGCGGCTCTCCTGCCTGTGTGCAATGGCGTGTGGGCGGATGAGGCTTCAAAAGAGCGGGCCGGGGTAATCTTGCGCGAAGTCGATGACCTGTGGCGCGGTGAGTCTTCTCACGCCGTGATATCGATGATGATAAAAACCAGGCATTACACGAGAAAAATGAAAATGGAGGGCTGGTCGAAGGGCAAAGACAGCTCCCTTGTTGTTATCCTCACTCCGCTCCGCGAGAAGGGCACGGCCTCGCTAAAATCTGGATCGAGCGTCTACTCTTATCTCCCCAGAACCGACCGGACCGTACGCCTGACCGCCGGGATGATGATGAGCTCGTGGATGGGAAGCCATTTCACAAACGACGACCTGGTGAAAGAGTCCCGCCTGTCGGACGACTATGAGGCCGATATTACCTTCGAGGGGAAAAGGGAGGGAGTTGATGTCATAGAATTTACCTTGACTCCAAAACCTGACGCGGCCGTTGTCTGGGGGGAAATCGTTTATCTGGTGCGCTCCGATCATCTTCCGTTAAGAGCGCTTTATTTCGACGAAGATATGAAACTGATCCGGACAATGACTTTTAGCAAACCTGAAATCATGGACGACAGGCTGTTTCCCACTGTTTTGCGCGTTACGCCGCAAGACAAACCGGATGAGTTCACCGAGCTTGTATATGAAAAAATAAAATTCAATATCGGCCTGGACGACGCTTTTTTTTCTATCGCGCGCCTGAAACGAAGATAACCGCAAGGACCGCCGGATGAAGATACTCCCTTTCGCCCTTCGCGGATTGAGCCGCAACACAACCAGATCGATAGTCACGACAGGGGCGATGGCTTTCGCCGGGACGATAATGATTTTTTATCTCTCCTTGCTCGAAGGGTTCACAGAGACTTTCGAGCGCAACACCGTCGGGATGAACACCGGGAACATACAGATACACGCCAAAGGATACCGTGACGACCCTGACCTTTATAACCGGATTCAAAACGCAGGACAGATCATCAAAAAACTTGAAGCGATGGGTTTCGCCGCTTCGCCGAGGCTGTATGGCTATGGCCTGGCCGCCTCCGGCAAGGCTTCTTCTGGAATCAACCTGCGGGGAATGAATTTGGAAAAAGAGCCGACGGTCACTCAATTGTATAAACATATATTAAAAGGAGCGTGGCTTGATAAAGCGGATAAGCATGGAGTGGTGATCGGCGGAAAACTGGCCCGGACTCTTGGAGTCGGCGTGGGCGACGAGCTGATAATAATAAGCCAGGCGGCCGACGGCTCGATGGCTAACGACCTGTATATTGCGCGGGGAATTTTGAAATCGGTTGGCGAAATAATCGACCGCGCCGGTTTTTTCATGACCGACGACGCTTTCAGGGAGGTCATGGTGATGCCGCAAGGAGCGCACGAAATAGCGGTTTCCACACGTAACATGCGGATCGAATTAAAAACTGCGGTGAAAATGGTGAGCCAGACAGCGCAAGGTTACGAAACATTGAGCTGGCGCAAGCTTTTGCCGGTGGTGGCAAGGCTCATAGATAACGCCAAGGCGGGGACGATAATAACGCTCCTTATAATATATTCGGCCATCGGCATGGTCGTGCTAAACGCTATGCTGATGAGCGTGTTCGAGAGAATCCGGGAGTTCGGCGTGATGAAAGCCATCGGCGTGTCGCCATTACAGATCATCGCCGTCGTTTTCGCCGAAGCGCTACTCCAGGCCTCTATCGCCTCTGTTATCGCGTTTACCGCCGGGCTTGCGCTCTCTTTGCATTTCCAGACTTACGGGATCGATCTTTCGACATGGACCGGATCGGCGGTCGAGTCGTCCATCGGGGGCGTGGCGCTGGATCCGGTATGGTATACGCATGTGACTTTCGACACAGTGACCATGCCTCTGGAGTTTCTGCTATTGATCGTAGGGATCGCCGTGATATATCCAGGCGTAAAGGCGGCGGTAATCCAGCCGGTGAAAGCCATCCATCATCAATAGACGAGGTAATCTGGCGCATGCTTTTCACGATGACCTGGCGAAACCTGTCGCGAAGAAAGCGAAGAACCCTCATATCGGCGTTTACAGTCGCAGGAGGCGTTTTCTTTTCTGTCGCCTTTACCGCGACAGGCGATTACGCATACACAAACATGATAAACACCAGCGCCACTATGGGTTTCGGCCATGTTACGGTGGAGCCGGAAGGGTACAACCTTAGCCCCACTCTTCAAAAGCGGATCGGCGGAGCGAACGCTATAAGAGAAAAGGCGCTCAAAATCGAAGGCGTCACCGACGCCATAGTCAGGATAACCGGGCAGGCCATGTTCGCCAGCGCCGCCAAAAGCGTGGGCGGCGTGTTTATCGCCGTCGACCCGTCCCAGGAATCTCCTGAAAACAACATCTATCTCCGCTCTATGGTGGAAGGCTCCATGCTCGATAAAACCGATGGGCGCCAAGTGGTGGTCGGATGGAAAATGGCGAAAAAGATGAACCTTCGGGTCGGCAAAAAACTGGTCTACACCACCACCGATATCAACGGGGAGATAGTAAGCGAAGTTGGCAGAATCTCCGGGATTTTTAAAACCGGCGTAGACGCGGTGGACGGCTCCATTGCGCTGATACCAATAGACAAGATGCGCTCGATTCTCCATTATGGGCCAGACGAGGCTACGCTGGTCTCCGTCTTTATAGACGACCAGCGTTTCGCCGGTCAAATGCGGGATGTCATCGCATCTTCGCTCGCAATGAAAGGCGTGGATATCCTGACATGGAGCCAGACGCAGGCGGACATGGCCGGGATCATCGCCATAGACCGTAGGATGAATTACCTCTCACAGTTTCTGGTGGGGCTTGTAATCGCCGCAGGGATTTTAAACACAATGTTTATGAGTGTGCTTGAGCGCAAACGGGAGTTCGGGATCATGATGGCGGTTGGCATGACGCCCGGACGGCTTTTCAGGCTGGTTCTCTTAGAGTCGTTCTGGCTCGGTCTTTTAGGAGTTATAATGGGAGCGCTAATTACGATTCCGGCCTATATATATATGTCCAACATCGGGATAGACTTAAGCTCGCTGGTGGAGGATGGCGCGGATGTAGGCGGCGTACTGATCGATCCGATCATGAAATACCGGCTATACAAGCAAAGCGTGGCCGCCATCCTCTCCGGGGTGTTCACCTTAACCATACTGGCCGGGCTTTATCCGGCGTTCAAGGCGGGGAGGGTCGCGCCGGTTGAAAACCTTAAAATAGTTTAGTTAAAATTTTTCTGGAACGTAACGAATGAAAACTTCAAACATGGTCGCCTCGACTCTGGTCATGGGCGTGATCGCCGTAACGCTGATGATTATCGGCCACTTCAGGGGGCAGGGAGAGCATATCGAGGGAATAAAAACAGGCTTCGGGATGCTTGTTTCACTCCTGCCGCTATTGGTTTTCGCTTTTATGGTGGCAGGAATGGCGCAGGCCTTGATCCCGCGCGAATTTATAGCCCATTGGATCGGGGAAGGCTCCGGGTTTCGCGGAGTTTTGGTTGGCACGGTGGCGGGCGCGTTGACCCCCGGCGGCCCGTTTGTAAGTTTCCCCATCGCGGCAGGGCTCATGGGCGCCGGGGCCTGTGTCGGCCCGCTGGTCGCCTATGTGACCGGATGGCTTCTGCTGGCGGTGACAAGGATTCCACTGGAAGTGGGAATACTGGGCTGGAGGTTTACCCTTGTCCGGCTTGCCTGCACATTTTTCGTGCCTACGCTTGCCGGATACCTGGCCTATATCATTTTCGACTGTCAGGGTCTTGCAAAATTTGGCAAATGACGATAACCCGCAAATGGATAGAGAGAAGGGAACCTCTAAAAATCCATTTCTGCTACAATCGGCTTAAAAGACGCCATGCTTCGTTGACGAGTCAAAATCGTCCTCAGAGTAGTTACAACTACGCTTGCGGCTATTTTGTCTCGCCGCCTCGCCTGACGACTTTTCGCTCGAT
>ENA-ORDP01001944-ORDP01001944.1-marine-sediment-metagenome-genome-assembly--contig:-NODE-1944-length-10586-cov-5.018897_pt1 | contig 10586 bp, 10 predicted proteins | sample MGYA00248627_ERZ508539 | MGnify/ENA primary metagenome ERZ508539 (study PRJEB26208, sample SAMN05571518) | marine sediment metagenome | biome: deep sea; feature: Hydrothermal vent; material... | reverse complement strand
ATATTAAGTGTTTTTGATTAAGACTCGTTAATAAATTATGGACATCGGATGTCCATAATTTTGTACAATCCTACAGTAATGTTTGGACATCCGATGTCCGAATAATTGATAATAAATGTTGGTAATTGGTGACATCCAGCGTCACCATTTCCATATGAAACAAAAGGAAGTTGGGGTTCCTAATTAAACGGCTCATACCGTGTGAGCTGTTTATGACAAAAATACAAACCTAGCGATATATCGCTAGGTTAAGAAATCTAGATGAATGATAAAGTTTAGACAAAATTAGTGCCATTGGATAACACCAATTTATGGACGCTAATTTTGATGATAATTTAACAAATGAAGGACGTCCGACGTCCTTCATTCAAAGATTTTGGAATCAAGTCTGCTAATGGCATTGTTGTAATTTCCTTACTTTCTTTAGTTATTTTAGGCTTCTGCGCTTCGTTACTTGTATGATGTAACTATGATGTGAACATATCAACGATAAGTGTTCCCCATGTGAAATTTTTAGCTCCCATACCCTTACCTGTATCTGGATGAAATTGTTCCCTAAATCCTGATTTCTCTATTAGTTTTATACTCATCTCTTTTATTTTTTCTGCTTCGCGTAAGAAGCCATAATTTATAAGACCTTTATATACAAACCAATTTGTAGAAATCCAAACAGGACCTCTCCAGAATCCTTCTGGGTCATACGAGGGCTCACTTTTTGAAACCGTAGGTATCATGAAATTTAATCCGAATTCATTTGAATTTTCAAGATAGTCTTTTATCAATGCAGTTGCTTCGTCTTTTGTATATATTTCAGCAAACATTGGAGAAAAAATAGCCCATGTTTTTACTCGTATCTTTTTATGGTCCGAGCTATATACACTCCAGAATATTCCATCTTCAAGCATTCTACTTCTCATAACTTTTTCTATCTTTATGCTTTCTTCAAGGAAATATAAAGAATCTTCTTTATTGTCCAGTTTGTCAGCTATTTGTGATAGTATCTTGAGGTTTTTTACAAGTATTGAATTGAATGGTACATCCTTTACCCAGAAGAAATTTTTCATGCAAAATGGGGCGTCAAAATTGCACGTCTTGTTTTTTCTTATGAGGTCAACTCTCTTTTGAAAATTTTCTTCAATACTATGTATTGGAGGAAGTCCCATAGGTTCATCAAATCTAGGAGAATTATCTTCTCCAGATTCGTCTGGGTTAATTATTCCAACAATTCCATGTTTGTGAGGGTCCCTTTCATTAAGAAGGTAATTATAGAAATGATACATATTGGGATATATCTTCTTTAGAAACGATATATCTTTATCTTTTTCAAAAATCTGCCACACAGCATAAGCAATCATTGGAGGTTGGGTTATACTGCTTGTCTCGTCTTTACCCCACGGCATTTTATCAATAACACCATCAACTTTCTCCCAATATATCATATGTGGTATAAGACCATTATCAAATTGTTTTGATACCAATGAGAGCATTTCTTTTTTTGCGTCTTCGCATGAAAAGTGTGATAAGACTATAGAATGAAAACAGGAATCCCAAAACCACTGATATGGGTAGGAAGTTGGAGAAGGTAGAGTGTATTGAAAACCATTTTTCTCTCGTCTGTTTGAGAGTAGAAGTTCGTACGATTTTTGTTTTAATAGTTTTATGTTTGCTCTTTCTTTTGTTTTTTTAATTTCAGTCATTTTTATTTTAATAATAAGCGCAATAGAGCAATTCTACCATATTGATAAGATTACTCTCATTTAGCATCTGTGAACAGATGGTTAGTTATGGCATTAAAGATTTTCCTTCAAATTATCTCATGCTAGCTGTTAGATTTTGTATAATTGAAAATAAACTTACTTAAATAGTTCGTTATGGCTTTCTATGTCTACAAGCACTAAAATTAATTTTTCCTTATCTTTTTCATATACGAGAAGAAGGTTTGGCTTTATATGACATTCTCTCAATTGAGATAATTTCCCGTGTAATTTATGGTCTTTAAATTTTATATCCAATTTCTTATTATGAGTAATATCATTTATCAATTTTTGTATATCAGATAAATTATGTTTATTAGACTTTTTAATTTTTCTTAGAGATTTCTTAAATCTATTGGTTAAAATAATTTTATACATAAAACTATTTCAACACATCCTCAAAAGCCTTACTTACGGAAGAGTAGGCCCTCCCTGTTTTTTTCGCCATTATAATTTCTTTTAAAACAGTCTCTTCTTCTTTTTTAGTAAAGCCATTTTTGGTAACTGGAATAAAGGGGATGGATTCTGTGTTAATAACACGAGAAAGAAAAAGCTTTATTCCTGAGGACATATCAATCCCCATATCCTTAAAAACTTTTTGAGCTTTATTCTTCGTTTTTCTATCTATGCGAACCTGTAAAGTTGTATTTGTATTAATTTTATTTAAACTCATAATGTTTTAAGCATATCAAAAGTGTAATGACTTTGTCAATACACTAAGTTATATGTGGGCTACCTCGGGTTGGGACCGTGTGGGTCCTTGCTATATAATGTTTTAACTATTTTAATAACTAACATACCAGATACAGTTATGCATTTGATTCATTAGGTATTTTTGCCTCAGTTTAGTATTATTATGTGATAATGTCTTCAGATAACTTAGGCTCCGATGATTCTAATATTTCATCAAACCAAGAAGGTTTTATTTCTCCTTTACCTTCTGACACTTCTATTACAAAAGCATCTATTGCGCAACCAGATACTCCTATAGATTCGCCTGCTGAAGTAACTCCGAACGACTCTCAATCGATAATAAAAAAATACGTAAAGCATGTTATAGAGCTGGTTTCGGTTCTTGGTTTTTTGTTTATTCTACTCACTGTGTATTTTATCTTCTTTGATGAAGCGCCGTACACTGAAGAAGAGATTCTTGCTATTTCTAGAGAAAGAATTATTCCTTCTATTGTTCAGTTAAGATGCTTTAATAAAGAAGGAGAGGAGGCGTTTATTGGGACAGGGTCATATTATCTAGATGCGTACGGTAACCCGCTTGTTGATACTAATGCACATGTAGTGCTTGATGCATATGATGGAAAATATTACGGCTGTAATATCTACTTTCCTCGGTCTTCTAATGGATCATTTTACGATTCTGCATACGAAGCTGGTAAGGTGTCTTTATATCATGATGTAAAATCAAAAATTAATGAATATACTGAAATTCCAGGTATTGACTTTGCAACACTTGAAGTTGCTAAACCACTTAAGAGCCAACAAGGAATAGAGTATCCATTTCCTCCAGTTCAAGAGTCTTTCCTAAATGCTATTGATGATATGTGTAAAACACCAGAAGAACCGATTAATATTGGGGATAAGATTTACATTATTGGATATCCAGATACAGGTGGAGATTCAATTACACTTACTGACGGAGTAGTCAGTGGTTTCGATGGAGAGTATAATGAGTTCATTAAAATATCTGCAAGTACGGCACATGGAAACTCTGGAGGTATAGCTATTGGTGCAAAAAACGGCTGTTATTATGGTATTCCTACTCGTGCCACATTCCAAGAAGGAGGGAATTTAGGTCTTCTCATCTCGGGTGATTTTATTGCTGATTTTGTTAGTGGTGTGACAAAAGAAAGCACATATAATCCAGATCTAAGTGGGCAATATTTTACAACATATACAGATCGTGAATTTAATATAAAAATTGATTACCCAGGAGATTGGGAAATTTCTGAAGAATTAGTAGATGGGTCAAAGATAGTGTGGTTTTACTCACCACCAGAGAATGCGCTTGATAAGTATGTTGAAAAGGTTTCATTAGTCGTTGGTAACAAAGTGGTTAATCCAATTCTGTACAGGGATAAGTTTTCGGAAGATTTTTTAAATTCAATGACATACAATTTCCCTGATATTGAAGTCATTAGCAAAGGTCAATCTGTATATAATGGTTTTAATATATACAAACTAGAGTTAGTCTCGTATCAGGGTAGTCTAGATGTTGTACAGTATGCATTTATAAATAAACAACAACAATACACAATCACACTATATGTAGACCCAGAGAGACCTTTTGGTGTTTATGCAGATTATGCAAATATTTTCTCTCTCATGGTTAATTCTTTATTTGATAAAAAAGATTCTTCTGCTTTTTAGGAAATTTGTTGCGGGCTACCTCGTGCTCAGACTGTAGTCGGTCAAGCCCTGTAAGGTTATTTTAATTATTTTAGTTTATTAATACGGGGTCTTGTGAGTTTTTGTCATCAAAGAGTTATGGTATTTTCACTAAAAGATGACTCAATTATAATATTACCTTTACCTTTTACGACCTCACCAATCTCAAATGCATCTGTAAGATTATTTATAACATCTTTTTTTGAATCATTGGGTACAGATAGTATAAAACCAATACCACAATTAAAAATTGTGTACATTTCTTTGTCTGTCACACCTTTGTTATATATTTCATAAAAAATCTTATGAGGTTTATCTCTGTAAATCTTTATGTCAACATTTCCAGTAATGTCTTTTAATTTTGTAAAAGAGCCACCTGTAATATGCATCATTCCGTTTACATTGAATTTATCACATACATTCAATACTTCATCAAGATAAATATGTGTTGGTCTAGTGAATTCTTCTCTATTTTCATTACCAAACAGTTCTCTCACTTTTGTAAATCCATTAGAATGTAATCCATTACTTCTAATACCAATTAACACATCGCCGACCTTACACATATTCTGCTTTAAATCTTTAATAAATCCTGATACTGTCATGCTTATATCAAGTGAAGTGATGTTGTTATGTATAGAAGTCTCCCCACCAGTCATTACAATATGTCTCTTTTGACATTCTTTGGATAGGTGTTCAACAATTTCTAAAATATATTTGTGGTTATCTTCTGGAAGAATTATATGGTTTTGTAATTTGTATGGAATTGCTCGGACAAGAGCTAAGTCATTTAGGTTCATAGCAAGAGCATCTAACACGGCGTTCTTAAATGTTTTTTGAGACCAGTGGTAATCTCCCTTGGTACCGATTCCGTCAGTATGGTCAACTTTCCACCCAGAAATCTTTTCCTTAAAAACAGGATAGATATCTTTCTTTACTTCTATAAGAGGAGTATTCCAAGTCTTTTTAATCAATTCAAAAATTTTAGCTTTGTAAGGTTTTGATGGATTGTACATACTGGAAATTATATCGTTAAATAACGATTTGTTAAAATCATATATTTTATAGAGTTTTGTGACACATACTTATATCTCTAGTAAAGTAAAAAACAATGTTCTTGTCAGCACACCATTTTTTACTTTTGTGGGCTACCTCGGACTGGAACTGTGGTCAGTCAAGCCCCGTAAAGTTATCTTCAACTATTTTATTTTATCGGTATATATCTTTACGATGTTTAATTCGTAATATTGTTAGAATAGTTACTTTATTATTGTTGTTAATATCTAAAATCACTCTGAAATCACCAATTCTAAATCTAAAAAGGTCATCTAATGGTGGTTTAAGTTTTTTTGCATACCTCTCTATATCTTTTTGTTCAGAAAAATATCTAATTTTTGAAACTATTTTCTGTGCTTCTTTTTTAGATAATACCTTTAAGTCTTTTCGTGCTTTTTTTGAGTAAATTACTCTCATTTTCATAACCCAAATTCTTTTAGAATCTCTTCTTGAGAATAAACCTCCTTCTTTTTTACCTGTTCTTTTGCTTCTTCAACATCTCTTATAAAACTCTCTTTAAAAACCTCTTCATCAGAAAGAGGGCGCAGTTCAAACACTGGCTTATTCTTACGAAGCACAATCAACTTTTCGTTATTCTTGCGAACACGATTAGCTATTTTTGCCATATTTTGACGAAACTCTTTAATTCCTATAAATTTTGTAGTCATATTTTCTATTTTTTATTAACAATCGGGTGTACCCTAAGTGTACACCTTGTATCTTTTATGTCTACTATTTCAGTTTATCAAGTCGTAGGTTCTTCGTGTTCTTCTTGCAATTTACCGTTTAACTTAAAGAAAAAGGTCATTGCTAACAAAAATACTCCAATGACTAAATCAATTACTATCCAAATCTCACGATTGAGATGAATTGGAATGAAAGGATTGAAAAGTACAGCAACAAATCCAAATATCCAAACCCACTTTTCTTTCTGTTCCTCATACGCAATCCATGTAACATAAGCAGTTGAAGCAAAAACTACAAAACGCAATATGGTGAAGAAACCGTATTGCCAGCCGTCAAGTAAGGCGAGGAACAAAAAGGCGGTTGCAATAAGTAATGCGATATTTTTCTTTTTGTTGTTGGTCATAATGATATATTTCTTTCTTTATCAAAAAATTTATTTTTTATATATTAACTCTATCGCCCGAATAATTTAATGTAATCGTCCATAGCAAAATATCTATTTCGAGAGTAACCCGATTTTTCTTTTAGTATACCAAGATTTATAAAATCTTGAACTAGATTATTTGCTGCTGCATACTGAACACCCAAGGTCTTTTCTACCTCATTTATATTTACAATTGGATCAGAAAACAAATAAAATAAAAGCTTACGTCCTCTATCTGTCTTTTTACCAAGTGTGGAAATTTTATTCTCAAAGATTTCTCTTAACTTTATTATGTTTTCAAAAGTTTCTTTTGATTTTTTACTTGTCTCAATCACACCGTCAAGAAAAAATAGAATCCATTGATCCAAATCATTGTCATTTCTAACCTTATCAAGTGAATCATAATAGGATTGCCTATGTTTCTCAAAAAAGTCTGAAATATATAGAACAGGATACTTTAGAAATCCTGTTTCTATCAACTGGAGAGAAATAAGTAATCGTCCAATACGCCCATTTCCATCACAGAATGGGTGTATTGTTTCAAATTGATAGTGTCCGATAGCAATTTTAAGCAAAACTGGGATGTCGAGAGAATTATTGTGCCAAAATTTTTCCCAATCAGACAAAAGTTCAGGAAGGTGTTGTTGGTGTGGTGGTATAAAATGCGCAGAATTAATAGAGGCGCCACCAATCCAATTTTGACTGTTACGTATTTCTCCTGGAAGTTTATGCTCCCCCCTAACCCCCGACAAAAGAGTTTTGTGTGTCTCTTTAATAAACCGTTCCGAAACTGGTAGTTGATTTAAATTTTGAATTGCCTGATTCATTGCTGTTATGTAATTTTTGACCTCCTGCCAGTCATCTTTTTTATCTGGAGCAATTTCATCTTCAGACAAAAGTGCGTCATCTAGTCCTGTTTTTGTCCCTTCTATTCTGGACGAACTTACGGCTTCCGAAATAACATGCATTTGTATAAAGAAATTAACATCAGGAACAAGACTTCCGTAAGCATTTAATTCTCCCAAAAGTCTTACAGCTTCTTCTAAAGTAGTTAGAATTTTTTTAGTATCTCCTATAGCAAAATCTCGATTAATTAGGGAAGGTAAAAAGTACTCATATTGATGAGCTGTTCTTGGGTCAAAGATTTTTCTTTCGCCAGACTTGTAATCTTTCATACGAATAATATAGCATATGGTATTATCTTTTGCAAGAGTAAAAGATAATATGATATATTATCTTATCTTTTAAGATTAATAACCTAAATTTGACCTTGATTCATATAACAAAAGATATGTCTTTCGACATACCTCGTGCCAGCTCTAATATGCGGGCTACCTCATGCTCAGACTGTAGTCGGTTAAGCCATGTAAGGGTTATTTTACACCTTTTTAAGATATTAATCGAAGGTTCCTCGTGCACTGATAGTTTTATTCTTTAAACTACGGTCAAAACACTTTCCAAAAGTTTCCTTCCTAGCAACTCAATATCTGCTGTGCCAAGATTAGAAAGCGCTCCCACGGAGCATTTTAATACAGGAATATAAAACAGGATATTCTTAAAGCCGATCGATTCTCCGAGATGATAATAATATTTCATTCCCCACATTTCTGCAATATTGATACCACAGCCATAGTAATCTTTTTGATCGGTTCGTATAGCGGGTTTGGTCATAATGTCTAAGTACTTTTCTGGAAGAATTATTTTGTCTTCATAAAGGCTTTTATGCCAACAAATTAAATCTCTTGCAGAAGAATAGATACCTCCGTCTCCTTGTGTCGCAGAGGTTTTGTTTTGATCAGTCAGAAGCCAAGCGTTTTCTTTCTTGGAGTATCCATATACTCGGCGAGGAATCTGCATCGTAGTGTTTAAATGACTGTTCCACATACCACTTGGTTTGAAAATATTTTGTTCTAAGTATTCCTCAAATGACACTCCAGATATATTGTCAACAACAAGTTTAAGTAAACAGTATCCGCCGTTGCTGTATGCGTAACGAGAACCTGCCGAGAAAATTGATTTATCCTGTTTTGCAAGTTCTAGAACCTGTTTGTCCGAGATTTGTTCGTTTAGAATCTTCTCCAGAGATTTCTCATAATCTCGAATACCTGAAGTATGATTGAGTAGATGTTGGATTGTTATTGATTTATCGTATGAGGGGAAATCAGAAAACAGTTCAACAAGGGTAGTGTCTAAGGTGAGCAACCCGCGTTCGACAAGTTGCAAAATTGCTACAGCAGTAAACTGCTTTGTAATGGATGCGAGACGGAAGTTACTTTGAGGAGTGATGGATTTACCTCCTACTTTCTCGGTACCGGAGGCAAAAAAATAAGGTACTTCAGTATTTTTGGATACAAACGCGCATATACCTGGCGTGGTTGAGTCTAGTCTTAATTTATTTACGAAATCTGTAAGTACTTTATACATTAGAATTTTATATACTACCTGTAAATTCTATTCAAGCTAGTTACTCGTGTTAGCTCTAAGTTGTGTAGAGTGAGGGATTCGACGACCAGTCACTAAGTAAAATTTTCGTCTTTTAGACTCAATTTTACTAAGTGCTTTTCGTCTGGGCTCAGCCCTCTCTCGTGCTTTGGCACGCGGGCTTCCGCCTTTCGATTCCTGTCTATAAAAAACAAATAAAATAAATAATCCTACAAAAGATAGGACTATTTATTTTATTTGTGCTCCCGCCAGGAATCGAACCTGGATCGCATGTTCCGCAAACATACATTCTATCCTTTGAACTACGGGAGCTTTTTGAACCACTCTATTTGAACTACTTTAGCAAGATTTAATCTTTTTTTCCATTAATTACATATTTCAGTATAATAACTAGTGTGAAAATATACACGGCAGTTATTTTATCTATTATAAGTGGTTTGTTACTTGGTGTAAGTATTAACTACTCTGGTTTGCTTTGGTTCTTGAGTCTAATCTCAATTATTCCATTTTTTTATGTTCTTTATAAATATGTTACACGAGCAAAACAATCATTTCTTCTTGGGTGGCTTTTTGGTTCTGTATTTCTTGGTACTGTTTTAATATGGTTTTGGAATACATTGCCACTTGATTGGCTTGGAGTTAATAGTACTTTATTTGGTATTACTATTGTATTTTTTAGCTGGGCATCATTAACCATTGTTCTTGCATTCTTTTTTGGATTAACTTTCTATTTATTTCAAAGATATAAACGAGGAGATTTCTCTGATGTTTTGTTAATCTCTATATTTTGGGTTTTATTTGAATATCTTAGGATGTGGGGGTACGCACTTCTAACATTTAGTAATGAATCACTCTTTGGTCCACATTTTTCTGTTGGGTTTGTTGGGTATGCGCTTTCAGGTAACAAACTATTATTGCAGTTGGCGGGTGTTGGTGGCGTGTATTTATTGAGTTTAATTGTAGTACTTGTAAATGTATCAGTATATTGGATACTATTTAGATTAACATTTTCATTATACAAGAAGATTATTTTTGTTATTTTTATTGTAATATTTTTCTTCTCATTTCTTTTGATATCAGATATGTTTGTTCATACACACACGGTAAAAGGAAGTAGATTTGGTGATGTTATAAAAGTTGCTGTTCTACATACAAATTTTCCAACAACAAATATGCCAACAAGAGAACATATAAGTATCATTGAAACATTGTTTGGAGGTATAAAAAATAATAATGAAAATCCAGATATTGTTATATTACCAGAAGACTCCAGATTTATATACTCATTAAAACAAGATAATAGACTCCACTCTTTTATGTACAGCACATTTGGAAACAAAGAGGTGTTAGTTATTGATTCAAGTAAAATTAGAGATAAAAAAGGTGCTATAGTATCAAAAATGGAATATTACAATACAAAAAGTGATGTAATCACAACTGACGAGAAGCAATTTTTAATGCCGTACGGAGAATATATTCCTTCTATATATAAATTTTTGTTTGCGTTATTTGGTCAGAGTAAATTTATTGAAGATCTTAGTGGACGCAAGGGGCACATCAAAGGTGATGATAATCGAGTCGTTGTAGCGTTCAAGGGGGTAAAAGTTGGAGCACTTTTTTGTTCGGAGATTTTATCGCCAAGTATGTATAAAACATTAGCACGAAAAAACTCGGCAGACATTCTGGTTAATCTTTCTTCTCAGGCGTGGTTTCATGGCTCAAAAGTTCTTTATAATCAAACGCGTGCCATGGCTCAAGTTCGCGCGGTGGAAAGTAATCTGCCGTTTATTCAAGCTGGTAATTGGTCTCCATCATTCGTTATT
>ENA-ORDP01001943-ORDP01001943.1-marine-sediment-metagenome-genome-assembly--contig:-NODE-1943-length-10587-cov-2.659134_pt1 | contig 10587 bp, 5 predicted proteins | sample MGYA00248627_ERZ508539 | MGnify/ENA primary metagenome ERZ508539 (study PRJEB26208, sample SAMN05571518) | marine sediment metagenome | biome: deep sea; feature: Hydrothermal vent; material... | reverse complement strand
ATACAGGGATTTAAAATAAGTAAAACCGCTAAAATAAAGGAAGCAGGCTATGGAAACATTGCGCTATCATACCTTTTTACTTTCCTGCTGTATTTTAGCTTACTAATGATAGGACAGATGTTAATGCAGTCGGTTATTGAAGAAAAAAACAACCGCGTTGTTGAAGTGCTTCTTTCATCTCTTAATAGTAAAGAATTGATGTCGGGGAAAATATTCGGTTCGGCAATTACAGGTTTGTTACAAATGATAGTTTGGTTATCTCCAATAATTCTTTTGATGTCTACGACCTTATATATTCTGCCTGCTAAATTTTCATTTGATATATCTGCCGGACAAATGATTTTCTTGTTGTTTAACTTTTTTGTCGGATTAATTACATTTCTCGGATTATTTGCTGCTGTAGGCTCAATTTTTGAGAGCGCACAAGAGGCACAATCGGGACTTATGCCGATAATGATTTTAATTATTATACCGTTTTTCATAGCATTAACAATGATGCAAAACCCGACAAACGAGATCGCAAAAATTGCATCGATGTTTCCATTTGCATCTATAATAGTTATGCCTGCAAAAATGATGTTGGTCGATGTTCCGACTTGGCAGTTTATTGTTGCAATTGTTGTGAATATTTTAACCGTTATTGCAATATTCCCAATTGCAGGAAAAATTTATAGTGTTGGAATTTTAAGAACAGGCAAAAAGCCGAAATGGTCTGAAGTAATTAAATGGTTAAAGTATAATTATTAACTCACTTTTATGTCTCTTGGAAACACCGTAATTTATAATATTTTCAGCTTTGCAAATTTAAGCATGAGCTGTTTTACATTATTACCTTCAAAAACTACGGTTGCTTTCTGCATATCTCCGGTACCGCTAATTAAAGTAACCTTACCCAATCCGAATTTTTCGTGCATTACCCTGCTGCCGGGTTTCAATGTTTTATTTGTCTGATCGAAGGATTCATATTCCATATTCTCAAAATATTCGTAAAACATTTCCCTTTTAGATTTCCGTAAGGATTTTCTTCCGATTCCGCCATTAACCTCTTTATAAGTCGATGGTTTCAATTCATCAATAAACCTCGATCTACTTTGATATGCAACCTCACCGAAACGATAACGGGAACGGGCATGAGAAATATATACTTTATTTTTAGCACGAGTAAGCGCTACGTAAAAAAGCCTTCTCTCTTCTTCAACGGATGCATCGGAACTGAATTTATTTGACAGCGGGAAAATATCTTCCTCGCAACCGGAAACAAATACAATTGGGAATTCTAATCCCTTCGCACTATGAATGGTCATTAAGCTTACATAATTTTGTTCTTCTTCATAGGCATCCACACTTGTAATTAAAGATACATCTTCCAGAAATTGCTCCAATTTTGCATTCTTATTAGAAGTCGAAAATTCACTTAATGCGGAAAGCAGCTCATTTACATTCTCCCGTTTCATTTTTGATTCCGTTGTATTTTCCTCTTTATACATTCTAAGTAAACCCAATTCGTCAACAAGTGTTCTTGATAATTCCCCTGCCGATAGTTCATCCTTCAAATCGATATATTTATCGAGCAAAACCTTAAAACCTTTAACATTTTTTTGAATTCTCTCTTTAATATCAATTACCTCGAAAACACGGGTCATCGTTTTAAATAGAGAAATATTATGTTTTCTGGCAAAAGCTATCATCCGGGTAATTGTGGTATTTCCAATACCTCTTTGAGGAAAATTCATAATTCGTAACAAACTCTCTTCATCATTTTGATTTGATATTACCCTCAGATAGGCAACAAGGTCCTTAATTTCTTTACGTTTATAGAATTCAATTCCACCGATTATTTTATATGCTATTTTTTCACGACGAAAGATATCCTCCAAAGCCCGTGATTGAGCGTTAGTACGATATAAGATTGCAAAATCTTTATAAGAAATTTTTTTCTTAGAAATCTCTTGTTTAATAAATTTAGCAATTTGATATGCCTCATCTTTTTCATCAGAGCATTTTATTAAAGTGAGCTGTTCACCCTCATTATTTTCCGTCCATAATGTTTTAATAATTTGCTTTTTATTATTTTTTATAACGGAATCCGCTGCTGCCAAAATAGTTTTAGTTGATCGATAATTTTGTTCCAACTTTAAAATTTTATATTTAGGAAAATCTTTTTCAAAATTCAGCATGTTTGCAATATTAGCACCTCTCCAACTATAAATGCTTTGAGCATCATCACCAACGACACATATTTTACCTTCTTTAGGAGTCAATAATTTAAGCAATTCATATTGTGCTAAATTTGTATCCTGAAACTCATCAACCAGCAGGTATGCAAACTTCTTTTTATATTTTTGAAGTATCTTTGGTTTAGCATTAAATAATTCTATGGGTTTTAACAATAAGTCTTCAAAATCCATAGCATTATTAATCGTCAACCTGTTTTCATATTCTTCAAATATTTCAGCCACTTTTTCATCAATAAATGAGTCGATAAATTTTTCCTTAAACTCATTCGGCAATATCATGTGATTTTTCAAATAACTTATTCGATGTTTTACTGAATTTGAAGTAATATTTTCTAAATCAATATTTAAATTCGTTATAATGTTGGAAACCAACGAAAGAGAATCCTCAGCATCATATATAGAAAAATTATTTTGATAATTGAGATCTTTCGCTTCAATTCTAAGAATACGCGCAAAAATAGAATGGAACGTTCCCATCCAAATTTTCTCGGCTTTTGTACCAACCAGTTCTCTGATACGCTCCTTCATTTCATTAGCAGCTTTATTTGTAAAAGTAAGAGCTAGGAGACTTTCAGGCGCATATCCTTGATCAATTAAATAAGCTATTTTATATGTTAGAACCCTTGTTTTACCTGAGCCGGCACCGGCTACGATTATATGAGGTCCGCTGTCATATTCAACTGCATTTTTTTGGTTTTCATTTAATGTTTTTAGAACGATCATATATATTTTGTTTTTGTGATGAATAAATCAATTTTTAAAAAGCAAATATACGGAATTGTATGCGGAATTTAAAGGATATGAATTAGCCCCATTTGATTAATTTCCCTAAATTGGAAAACATAAAACAGCTCTTTCCCCCTTCCGTCATTTCGAACGGATGTGAGAAATCTCATATTCAAAAGACACAACTATATAACTTTTAACGGGGTATTCACTTCTATCCAATTATTGCTTTACTGTACTAAATATTTTCTCAAAACAAAATTGTCTTCGCGAGCCCGATAGGTCAGTTCAAGACTGTTTAACAGATTGCCGCGTCGTTTACACTTCTCGCAATGACACTTCTGCATTACAAAGATATTCAGGGAACGCTATACTAGTTAAGAAATTTATCTTTAATTTTTAATAAATAATTAAAAGCATCTTCATAAGTATTCGCAATTTTTCCATCTAAAATAGCCTCTTCAATTGCAGATTTTATTTCCCCCACTTTTTTAGAAGGTTTCAACCCACAGACTCGCATGATTTCATCTCCCCTTACAGGTGATTGAAAAGCTCTTAACTTGTCCTTCTCTTCAACTTCCCAAACTCTTTTCATTACTTTTTCATAATTCCTCAAGTATTTAGCAACTTTTCTATCGTTTTTACTTGTTATATCTGCACGACAAAGAGTGATTAAATCTTCAAGGTCGTTACCTGCAGCTACTATTAATCTTCTGATAGCAGAATCCGTTACCTGCTCATTGGTTAAAGCAATAGGGCGCAAATGCAATCTTATTAATTTTTCTATGTATTCCAATTTATTAAGCGGTAATCTCATCCTTCTGAATATCCCTTTTATCATCTTGACGCCGATCTCATCATGTCCGTGGAATGTCCAACCAATACCTTCAACAAACTTTTTAGTTTTAGGTTTTGCAATATCGTGAACTAACGCTGCAAATCTGAGCCAAATATTACCCGTAACTTTGGAAATATTATCCACTACATCACAAGTATGGAAAAAAACATCTTTATGATGATAATCATTTCGCTGTTCCACTCCCGCAAGATTAGAAATTTCAGGAAATATAACGGACATTATTTCCGAATAAAATAATAATTTTAATCCAACGGACGGCTGTGGAGAAGCAAGGATTTTGAAGAATTCATCGGTTATTCTTTCCGGAGAAACGATCTTTAGCCGGCCCTTTAATTTCCCAGCGGCTTTGTTTAAATCTTCAATTACCTTAAAATTCAATTGTGATGCAAATCTGTATGTGCGCATAATTCTCAGCGGATCATCATCAAAAGTCTTTAGCGGATCTAAGGGAGTTTTAATAATTTTATTTTCTATATCCTCCAATCCATTATACTTATCAATTAGCTCACCAAAATTTTCTTTATTGAGAGAAATCGATAATGTATTAATCGTAAAATCCCGTCGCCGGATATCATCATCAAAAGAACCATTAGTAATTAACGGTTTCCTGCTGCTCTTTTTATACGATTCTTTTCTCGCTCCAACAAATTCCAAATCAAAATTTCTGTATTTAAAATGCGCCGTTCCAAAGTTTTTGAATATAGTAACTTTCTTAATGTTCAGCTCATCAGCAAAACGGGAAGCAAAATAATCGCCGCTTCCAAGAACAAGAAAATCCATTTCTTCCTTTTCCCTTTTGAGTATTATATCCCTTACAAATCCCCCCACTAAATAAACTTGTACGTTCAGTCTTTCAGCAATTTCCGATGCAACAGTTAAAAACGGATAATCTTTTAATTTATTCTTAAGATTCATATATTATCTTTTTTATTACTTAATTAAAGCTAATTAAAAAACTTCTCAAAATATTTATGAGACTTATCTAAAAAGTCATATTCAAGTTTTCGAATTGTAAATATTAACAAAAGTCAAAGATTTTTCAAAAGGAAAAACCTTTTTAGAAGAGACTCATTTGTTAAAAAATAAATTTTTTTAATATGTAATGAGAATTTTTATTTAACCAATTTATTGCGTTATAATTATTTTTCAATATTATACTAAAATCCGGGCCGGCTTGATAAAGCAAAGATAATTTAGCAATTTTAAGCGCTCTCTTGAAATCGAAATTTTCAACCATATATTGTGATAATTTATACATTGCATAACTTCCGGCATAATTCTTTACGGTAAAAACACGATAGTACTGCTTTAAGAAAAGCCCATATTCTTCATCTAATGATTTGGCAATAGTAATTGCCACCGGTACGGAGTAAAAATTTAATTTTACAGAATTTAATTTTTCAAGCACTAAATATTTATTAAATTCATTACCCTTCAAATATAAATACAAGAGAGAATCTTTTTGGGATAAACTCAATCTTAAATTGCTTAAATTATAAAATCTTCTATTAGGATTTTGTTTAACTATCCGATAATAAATTGAATCGGCTTTTGTATAATTTTTTAAAGTTGCAAACAAATCAGCCAAACTAAATTCGATACTGTAATAATATGCCGTATTTTTATAATATTTTAATTTACTCTTTAATAATATAAGTGCAGTGTGGCGTTTGTTTAATTTTTCAAGTGAATTAGCCATCCCAATTAGTGCGGAATAATTATCACCAGTATTTAAGATTTCCTCAAACATATTTTTTGATTTATCATATTCATTTCTATAATAAGCCGACCAAGCGTCGGATAACTCTGCCGCAACATAACGAGGACAAACTTTATAAAAGATTGCTTTCCTGCCATAGTAGTAATCCGCTTCATCTTTTTTATCACTTGCATTAATGTTATCTAACTTACGATAAAAACCTTTTGATAATTGATTCAACGGCTTACCGTAAACCTCATTAAAGTTAAGACCCACGTATAATCTTTCAAATTTTTCTATGCCGTACTTTTCTACTAAATATTTGGTAAACGAACCTGCATATACATACGAAAGGGATGATGTTTGACCGAAAAAGTTAAAACCGGTGTATAGGTTTCGCAATGAAATTCTATAATTATTTTTATAGGCAAGCGCAGCCATATAGTCAATAGTATTATCATCATAAAACGGATCGGCAGCTACGGCGATCCCCTCAATCAGAGAAGGATTTAAATTTTTTGCGACTTCAAATATGCCGGTGCCGAATTTAACTGAAAAACTATGAGCTAATTCATGTTTTAAAATCGAATTATAATCATTGTATGTAACATAAATAGAATATTGCCAAGGTTTTGCCATATCGGCATTTTTAGAGCCGAATAATTTACCTTTTTGATCAGAGTTTAAAAAAATATAAGAATTAATTTTTCGCGTTAATTTATATTTAAAAAATTTTTCTAATTCCGCATAGTAATATTCATGATATAATGAAATAACTTTTACAAGATTCTTATCTATACCGGAAGAAAAGTGAATTGAGAAATGGGGAGTTTCAACTTCATTATTAAGAACCGAATTTAACCTGCTAAAAGTTGTTGAATAGCCGAGTACGGGCGAAATATAAATAAATACGGTTGAAATTATTAAAATCAAAAAAATGAAAATGATCCTCGCGATTCTCTTTTTTTTTATAATAATAAAAGAGAAACCCGCTATTAATCCGAAAAATAAAACATTTAATATCCTATAACCGATAAGTTTTAAACTAATTTTGATTGCCACATCGTAAACAGTGCCGGGATAGTAACCAAAAATCGGATTAAAAAAATAGACTTGAGGATTAAAATAGAATTCTAAAATAGGTATGAACAAAATTAAAATATAGACAACAATAAAAATTAAAATCGTTAGTCGTTTGATATATAAGAAAGTCAACATACCTAATGCACTTCCGATTAGAACAGAAGGGAAAGTAATAACAAAATAAAACATTAAACCGTCATAAAATGAACAGCTTATTGTAAGGATCGAATGAATAATAGATATAAACGCGGGAATAATTAAAAATAATGAGACGGCTAATAAAAGGTTGTTCTTAAATTTAGCTGATAAATTAGCGCCGGATTCTTTTTTTAATAAAGTTATAACGTAAAATCCGGACAACAAAACTAATAACATAGAATTAAGCGCGGAAAATTCAAATCCGAAAACATTCGTCAAAGGATAATTAAGAAGTACAATATTAAAAATTATTATACAAAACAGATAAACAGCTAAATAATTTTTTGCGAATAATATTTTTTTAAAATAGCTCAAAATTAATATTCTGTTCCTGCAACTCTTTGAATATCCGCACCAAGTTTTTGGAGTTTCTCTTCAATCCTTTGATAACCTCTATCAAGGTGATAGACTCGTAATACTTCGGTTTTACCTTCCGTAGCTAGACCGGCTAGCACTAGACCGGCGCTGGCTCTTAAGTCGGTAGACATAACCTTTGCTCCGGTTAATTTTTTTACTCCTTTAATTACAGCCGAATTTTCATTTACCGTAATATCAGCTCCTAATCGCATCAACTCCGGTACATGTTTAAATCGATCGATATAAATACTATCGGTTACGGTAGAAACCCCATTAGCCAATGTCATATAAGCGGTCCATTGTGCTTGCATATCGGTCGGAAAGCCTGGGAATATAGATGTAACTGCATCGGTAGGTATGATGCCGTTTTCCGCTGCGGATAAATTTATTACGTTATTATTTAGAATAATATTACATCCACTATCCTCAAGTTTTGACAGAATTGCATTAACATAATCCGGTGAAATTTTAATTTTAATATTTCCGCCGGTAATAGCAACTGCAATTAATAAAGTTCCCGCTTCAATTCTGTCGGGAATAGTATCAATTTCAACAGGTTTTAATTCATCAACACCTTCAATAGTAAGAGAAGATGTTCCAATACCCTCAATTCTTGCTCCCATTTTTTTTAGAAAGACAGCCAAATTTGCTATCTCCGGCTCCATTGCCGCATTGTTAATTATTGTAACTCCCTTCGCTAATACGGACGCCATCAAAATATTACCTGTTGCACCGACCGATGAGATATCAAAGTTGATTTTAGCACCATGAAGTTTACGGGCTTTAGCAATGATGTATCCTCCTATTAAGTCAATTTCCGCACCCATCTTTTTTAATCCTTCAAGATGAAGATTAATAGGACGAGGACCCCATGCGCAACCCCCCGGCAAAGATACTTTCGCTTTACCGAATCTCGATACTAACGGACCCAGCACATAGACTGATGCACGCATTTTCTTTACATGTTCGTATGGAGCATCCTGACTAACAATATTTCCTGTATTTAAAGTTAAAATATGATCTTTAAATTCGGTTTGAACACCGAGGTAATTCAATAATTTTATCATTGTAAAAACGTCATTTAATTCCGGAGTATTTTTCAGAACAGAAGTTCCGCCGGTAAGTAGTGAAGCAGGCATAAGAGCCAGAGAAGCATTTTTCGCACCGCTGATTTCCACTTCACCGGAAAGTTTTTTACCGCCGTTTATTACAAATTTATCCAATGGATATTCCCTTTGAAAAAGTGTCGTTAAATTTTAATAATGAATTAGATTAAATTATCCCGGCAGGGAAAGTTAAAGATTAAGGCTAGGAAAATCAATTAATATCTAACTTGTTAGTCAATATTTTACCATTGTAGCCAACTATAAAAATCTTTCTTGCGGGCGTAATTGTTAAAGCCGTTAATGCTGCATAATCTCCGCTTGAAGTAGTTTTCCAAGTTTTTCCTATATCATACGATAAATAGATATTTCCTTTGTTTGATAATATAATTCCATATTTCCCGTTAAATAATTTAACGGCATAAAAACCGGCAACTGTATTAGTTTGGATAATGTTCCATGAAGCCCCTGCGTCACCGGTTCGTAAAATACTTCCATTCCCGCCTACAATAACACCAATATTATTATTCAAAAAACTTACGCTTCTCAAATATTGGCGGTTCTTATTTTTTAATTTTATCCATGAATTACCGGTATCCGTTGTCCTTAGAATAACTCCATTCCAACCGGTTATTATACCGTCATTTTCATTTGAAAATGAAATATCATATAATAAATCACTCAATGGAGAAACTATTTTATTCCAATGAATTCCTTCGTCAACAGTCTTTAGAATTAGACCATTATTTCCGACTATGAAACCCGTCTTTCGATCCTTGAGAAAAGTAATACCAAATAAAGACGCATTCACGTTCAGTTCCACTTTACGCCATGTTCTTCCGGTATCGGATGTAGTCAAGATTGTTCCATTCTCACCGATTAAAAATCCCTTATCGGGATTATCGAAATTAATGGAATATAAATTAATTGATGCAGAATCACTCAAAACATTCCATGTATTTCCTCCATCTTCGGTTTTGAGCACTGCGCCTTTATTACCGCATATAAATCCTATCTTATCGTTGATAAACGTTATTGCATTAAAATTATTCGAGATCGGGCTTTTAATTTGTTTCCAGTTGGACTTTAATTTGTATGAAGGATTTGTTTGATAATTATTTTCACCTGCCGTGAAGTTATTGGAATTTATACCGGCATGATTTGACCAAAAACCGGATACGGTATTATAGACAAAATAAGTTAGTCCGGCTAACAAAGAAAAAAATATAAAAGCAAAAAAATAAAATTTTACTTTTTTATAAAAATTGCCTGTCGAATTAATTTTGGTTTTAGTTTTTGCGGTACTATCCTTTTTTTCTTGCCGGTAAGATAATAACGCAAATAGATTATCGACATCAACTAAAAATTCTTCGCATGAATGATATCTTTTTGATAAAGATTTATGCAAAGCCTTACCGACCATATCATCAACCGCCGCCGGTAATTCCGGACGAATAGAAGAAATTTTTGGAGGCGCTTTTTTTAAATGAGCTTCCATTATTTCGTAATCTGTACCCCGATAAAATGGAGTTGAACCGATTAACATTTCAAAAAACGTAATTCCAATCGAGTAAATATCACTCTGATTTGTAGGTACAAACGCTTTTATCTGTTCAGGGCTCATATAAAGTAAGGTGCCGATTTTTGTTCCCGTTCTTGTTAAGCTCCTTGAATTATCATATAAGGATTTTGAAATACCAAAATCCATAATTTTTACAACACCTTCTTGATTTATGATAATATTTGAAGGTTTAATATCTCTATGAATAAAACCCTTGCTGTGAGCATAACCTGCACCGAGCAGCACCTGTCTGAGAATATAAAGTGCATCATAGAGTTCCAGTTTACCTTGTCTTTGTATTAAATGTTCTAAAGTTTCCCCGTTTACATATTCCATAGCAATACCAAGCACACCTTTATCCTCGGTAAAACCATAGACAGGGACAATATTAGCATGATTGAGCTTAGCTTGATTTTTAGCTTCATTTTTGAAACGGGCAATAAATTGAGGGTTATTAATCGCTTGTGAATTTAAGATTTTAAGAGCTATATATCTTTCTAATTTAAGATCGAATGCTTTATAAACGATGCCCATTCCCCCTTCACCGAGTATATCAATAATTTTATAATGTTCTATTTTTTTGCCGATCATCGAATTAATTATTTTGAATTAAAATAAATGAATAATTATCTGGGGCTCCTCTTTCTTCGATAAGGGTAATTAGTTCTTTTTTAATAGTATCAAAATTATCCTTAACTATTATATTTTTTAACTCTTCATCATTCACCACACCATAGACCCCATCAGTGCACATAAAGAGAACA
>ENA-ORDP01001942-ORDP01001942.1-marine-sediment-metagenome-genome-assembly--contig:-NODE-1942-length-10588-cov-11.076901_pt1 | contig 10588 bp, 9 predicted proteins | sample MGYA00248627_ERZ508539 | MGnify/ENA primary metagenome ERZ508539 (study PRJEB26208, sample SAMN05571518) | marine sediment metagenome | biome: deep sea; feature: Hydrothermal vent; material... | reverse complement strand
GGATATTTTAGGCGTAAGATACGAGTTCATGAATTGATCAGAGGTTCCTTAAGGATAAGTCAAAACCTTACGATTCTGGTTCCTGGTTTTAATCTGTAGACCTGAAACCTGAAACTTCTTTTATCCTTCATCTTTGATCTTGATCTGATAAACTCCGCCCAACCTTGAGCGGAGCCACCATGACTGCAGCAAGCCCCAATAATGTCGAAGACCTGATTGAGCACATCATCACTGTGCTAAACGAGTCTGGCATCGAACAAATTGAGGATGATCTGCAGAAATTACACCCTGCTGATATCGCCCGTCTGCTGGAGTCCATCCCGCCTGAACAGCGTGAGTTAGTCTGGCCGTATATCGACAATTTACGCCGTGGTGAAAGCCTGATTGAACTGTCGGAAGGTGTGCGCGAAGGCTTGATGGCCGAAATGGATACCCATTCGCTGGCCGCCGCAGTACAAAGTCTCGACACCGATGAAATTGCCGATCTGATCCCGGAACTTCCCGATGATGTCATCGCGGAAGTGCTGTATGTCGCAGATCGGGAAAAACGTGATCAACTGAACGCCGTCCTGTCCTATGCTGAGGATAGTGCCGGCGGACTGATGGATATCGATGCGGTGGCAATCCGGCCACGTGTCACCGTTGCTGTGACCCGTCGATATCTGCGTATGCTGAACAAATTACCGGAATACACGGATAAGTTGTTTGTCGTCGATCGTAATAATAAACTGATTGGCGCGCTACTGTTGTCTGATCTGGTAACAGCTGACGACGCACAGCGTATTGATGAGATCACCAACACCCACATTCGTACTTTTTCTGTTGAGCAGTCACAGACTGAAGTCGCACAGGCATTCGCCCGCTATAATCTAATGTCTGCGCCTGTAGTTGATGATAAGCACCGCCTGCTGGGCCGTATTACCGTTGATGATATCGTTGATGTCATCCAGGATGAAGCCGATAGACGTATCATGGCGCCTGCCGGTCTGGATGAGGAAGAGGATATATTCGCGCCGGTCATTCGCACCTCGCGCAGTCGTGCAGTCTGGCTGGGGGTAAACCTCATCACCGCCTTTATTGCCTCAGCCGTTATCGGTCGCTTTCAGGAAACCATCAGCGGTCTGGTGGCCCTGGCAGTACTGATGCCTGTGGTCGCAAGCATGGGCGGCAATGCTGGCATACAAAGCCTGACAGTAGTAATCCGTGGCCTGTCAAACGGCACCATCACAGACAAGAATGTGCGCAAGGTTTTTATCAAGGAACTACTGGTTGGCAGCGTAAACGGCCTTATCTGGGCATTGGTCGTAACATTAATCACCCTTCTGTGGTTTAACAACCTGTCTCTGGCGATAATTATCGGTGCCGCAATGACCATCACTATGACCAGCTCCGCCCTGTTCGGCGCCCTGCTGCCCAGCATACTGCGTCGCATGAGCATAGACCCTGCCCTGGCAGGTGGCGTTGCACTGACGACCGTCGCAGATGTGGTTGGCTTTGCCAGTTTTCTAGGTTTGGCTACGATTTTTCTAACCTAAATAACGTTTTATGTATTACGACTTTAGGTTTTTCGTTTCTTTTGCCTTTTACGTAAATCGTAAAACGTAAAACCTAATACTGATCTTTTATCCTGACATACAAAGCTGGCAGTAGCCATAACCCAAGCAACAACAAGAATAGTTTATTCCCATATCTTACATAAGGTGTCAGACCTGTCATCGGAAGGACTTTCGCCTGCAACACTGCGGGCACAAACTGTTCCAGTATCGATGTGATTTCACCTTTTTCATTTATCACTGCGGTGAAGCCGGTGTTGGCGGCTCTAACGAAGTATCGACCAGTTTCCCGTGCCCTGATCTGTGCCATCTGCAGACGCTGGTGCGGGGCCAGTGAATCGCCGAACCAGGCGTCCTCAGAGATGTTGATCAGGAACGCCGCATCACCGGCGGTAGGTGCCAGCTCTTCACCAAAGGCATCCTCATAACAAATGCTGACTGCCACTGGCCAGCCGGCAAGCACTATATTGGGTTGAGCCCCATGCCAGCTGGAAAAATCTGACATTGGGATTTCCAGGTATTTGACTACCCAGCCGAATAATGGTTTAAACGGCAGGAATTCACCGAAGGGGACCAAATGCTGTTTTCTGTAGATTCCATCCGGCCCGGGTGTTTTAACTTTATCGCTTATTACGATCGCGGCATTGTAATATTCATCATTCGCGGGTATGTCGATTGTACCAATAAGGTAATCCGGTAAACTACCATCCTGTCTGCGCGGCAGCGAGTCTTCAAGCACAGGTAAAGCACGCTGCCAACTCTCCGGTACCGCACCTTCCGGCCAGACGATGACAGTACTTTCATTGACTACAGATCGACTCAAATCTGCATAACGAGCAATGATTTTTTTTGTGGCACCCGCCTGCCATTTTTCTTTCAATGGCACATTACCCTGTAATAGCGCGATATCTACCTCAGCACCGGAAACTTTGACAAACTCCAACTTGCCACTGAGCCATCCAGCTATAAATATCGTGATAAACAGGGCGCTCGCCAGAAATCTGTATTTTCCTTTATAGCGTATTACCGCCACCAGTAAAGCTGACAGAATAGCTACGGCCAGGCTCATGCCGTAGACGCCTACTAAGGGTGCAAAATTCATCAACACGCTGTTGCTCTGTGAATAGCCAAGATTCAACCAGGGAAAACCTGTCATCAGCCAGCCACGAAACCACTCTGCCAACACCCAGAACACCGGTGCAGCAAAAATCAGACGGTAACAGCCCGGGTGCAGCAAGCGCGCCTGTAGCCAGCCCGCAATGGCAGGGAAGAGAGAAAGAAAAGCAACAAATAGAAAAACAAGAACTACAGCCAGCGGTGCTGGCATAAAACCAAATTCATGGATCGAAACGTAGACCCATGAAGCACCCACGCCAAACAGGCCGAGACCAAACAGGAACCCGAGCCAGGCCGACCGTAGTGGCGTTGCAGCAGACCAGAAATAAAACAGTATGGCTGGAAAAAGGATGGCCAGTGGGAACAGCTTAAAAGGTGCAAAGGACAACACCAATCCGGCACCAGCGGCAAAAACGATGGCACCCTGCCACCGTGGTTTGATCATGCTGATGCTTCCTGTGAAGGCTCCGGGTTCTCTATTTCCGTCAATTTAAGCAGATTGATGCGCCGGCTATCACAGTGCAACACAGTAAAACGAAAGCCGTTTATCTCGACAGACTCACCGCGTTCCGGAAGATACGAAAAGCTATTGGTTACCAGACCGCCGATAGTCTCAATGTCCCCTGCACCAAAACCGCTGCCAAAATATTCATTAAAATCGTCGAGTGTAGTCAGAGCCTTAACGACAAAGCCATCATCCGTTCTGCGAATCATCCCGTCATCTTCATCGTAGTCAAACTCATCCTGGATATCACCGACAATCTGCTCCAGCACATCCTCGATGGTGACCAGACCCGCAACGCCGCCGTATTCATTCATAACAATGGCCATGTGGTTACGATTAGCACGGAAATCTGCCAGCAGAACATTGAGCCTCTTGCTCTCGGGTACAAACACTGCCTCGCGCAGGATGTCCTTAAAAACAAACCGTTGCTGCTGATCACTGTCAAAGTAACGTAACAGATCTTTGGCAAGCAGCACGCCGATGACATTGTCACGGTCCTCCTTTATCACCGGATAACGCGAATAGCCATGCTCGTTCATCACCGGCAGGCAATCTTCCGGAGACACATCTCTTTCCAGTACCACCATTTGCGAACGCGGCACCATAATGTCCCGCGCCTGCATATCGGATACCTGAAAAACACCTTCAATCATATCCAGCGCATCAAAGCCGATGAACTGTTTCTCAGCGGCCGTGCGCAGAATCTTGATTATGTCTTCGCGCTCCATGGATTTTCCGAGCAGAGATAACCCTAGTCGAGACAACCAGGAACGCAATCGAGGTCGTGGTTTTTTAAGTTTTTTCTTCATGCTTTCTATGGTTTCTATGGTTTCTGTTCATCATAAGGTGGAGGAAAACCCAGCCCGGTAATAATGCCGGTTTCCAGTGATTCCATCTCGTCAGCCCCTGACTGATCAATATGGTCATAGCCGCAAAGGTGTAGCACGCCATGAACCAGCATATGTGCCCAGTGTGCATCGGAGGATTTATGCTGTTCTACAGCTTCACGCTGAACCACAGGCGCACAGATCGCAAGGTCTCCAAGAATACTGGTTTTTACTCCAGGGGGATCCTCAAACGGGAAAGACAGAACATTGGTAGGACCCGACTTATGCCGGTAACGATCATTCATCTCTGCACCTTCCTCTGTATCGGTCACGCGAATAGTCAGTTCTTTATCAGTACACCGACAGGCGTCTGCCGCCGCATCCGCCCATACCTGAAATCGTGCCTTATCGGGTATTTTTTCATCATTCAGTGCAAGCTGCAGATCAATCTTCAGCGACATCACCATTGGCCCCACTTATTTTCTTCTCATCAACAAGTTGATAAGCCTCAACAATCTTTTGTACTAACGGATGCCTGACAACATCCGTAGAGTTGAAATAATTAAATTTAATTTCGCTTATCCCGCTGAGAACGTCGATCGTATGTACCAGGCCGGAACGCTGTGAACGCGGCAGGTCGGTCTGCGTCACATCCCCCGTGATAATAGCGCGCGAACCACAACCTATGCGTGTCAGAAACATGCGCATTTGTTCTTCCGTTGTGTTCTGTGCTTCATCAAGTATCGCCATCGCATCATTTAATGTTCTGCCACGCATATAGGCCAGTGGTGCGATCTCAATTATATGGCGTTCAAGCAGGCGATCGACTCGCTCAAAACCGAGCATTTCATATAGTGCATCATAGAGGGGACGTAAATAGGGGTCGACCTTCTGTTCAAGATCCCCCGGTAGAAAACCCAATCGTTCACCGGCCTCTACTGCAGGCCGTACCAGTACTATGCGGCTGACCTCTTCTTTTTCCAGCGCCTCAACGGCGCAGGCCACGGCAATGTAGGTCTTGCCGGTGCCAGCCGGACCTATGGCAAAATTGATATCATGCGAGATAATGTTTCTGGCATAGGCCTGCTGACGCGGGTTGCGTAACCGGACTTTCGCACGCGGTGTTCTGATGGTCATGATTTCATCAGCTTCACCTTTCTTTTGCGACAAATGCTGCAATGCGATGTGAACTGCAACAGTATCCAGCTCTTCGCCATCCACCACATGCGCATACAAATCTTGAACAACAGCCTCAACTTTATGTGTCAGCTTCTTGCCACCAAAGACTGTGAAATCCCCGGCTCTATGCATGATTTTTGTATCAAAATATTTCTCAATCTGTTTGATGTTTGTATCAAACTGGCCGCATAGCGTCGCCAGTATCTTGTTGTCGGATGACTGAAGAGAAAAATGATGAACCGGTTCAGACACACTCATGCTGCAACAATCATCCTGTTACACACTGAACCGGAATGGTGCGGGAGGCCTCAATGCCATCGGCCACGCCGCGCAATGAATTTGGTAAGGCATCGGTAATCCTGACATCAAGCATCTGACCAATGTAGCGGGTCGGACCGGTAAAATTGACCACCCGGTTATTCTCTGTACGGCCGGATATCTCGCTGTCACTTTTCTTTGAGACACCCGATACCAATACGCTTTGTATCGTACCCACCATGTCCTGGCTAAACCCAGCAGCATTTTCCAGTATCTTTTTCTGTACTACGGCAAGGCGTTGTTTCTTCTCAGCCATCGGTACCACATCCTCAAGCTCTGCCGCCAGCGTGCCCGGTCGCGCACTATAGATAAAACTGAAGGAATGATCGAAGTCCAGGGTTTCTATGAGATCCATCGTGGACTGGAAATCTGCCACCGTCTCGCCCGGGAAGCCTATGATGAAATCAGAAGATAGACTAATACCCGGGCGCACCTGTTTCAGTTTTTCAATAATCTGCAGGTAATCCTGTGTGGTATAACCTCTTTTCATCAGTGAGAGTATGCGGTCCGAACCTGACTGTACGGGTAAATGCAGATGATCAACCAGTTTGGGGATACTGGCATAGGCATCAATCAATGAATCAGTGAATTCCAGTGGGTGCGAAGTGGTGAAACGTATACGCTCAATACCCTCGATCTCAGCTACATAATGTATCAGTAATGCAAGATCGGCAACCGAGCCATCATGCATATCTCCCCGATAGGCATTTACATTCTGCCCCAGTAAATTGACTTCACGCACACCCTGTTCGGCAAGGGTAACGATTTCGGCCAGTACATCATCAAAAGGACGCGAGAATTCTTCTCCACGAGTATAGGGCACAACACAGAAACTGCAGTACTTGCTACAACCCTCCATGATAGAAACAAATGCTGTTGGCCCTTCTGCCCTTGGCTCAGGCAGGACATCAAATTTCTCAATTTCAGGAAAACTGGTATCAATCGCACTGTGATGATCATGCCGGCATTCGTTGATCAACTGCGGAAGTCTATGCAGGGTCTGCGGGCCAAACACGATATCCACATAGGGTGCCCGATCAAGGATGTCCTGACCTTCCTGACTGGCTACGCAACCGCCGACGCCTATCACCAGATCAGGATTCTCCAGCTTCCATTGTCGCCATCGGCCCAGCTGGGAAAATACCTTTTCCTGTGCCTTCTCTCGTACAGAGCATGTGTTCAGCAACAACACGTCGGCCTGTTCAGGATCTGCCGTCACAGAAAGCCCATGCGATTTCGCTAGCATATCTGCCATGCGCCTGGAATCGTATTCGTTCATCTGACAGCCGAAGGTCTTGATAAAGAGCTTCTGACCGGTTTTGATAGCCTCAGCGGGCCGGTATCTGGACATTAAAGTGCGGGAATAGTGTTTCGGATGGATAAGCTAACTGGAATCGCAGGAAAATACCAGTAAAATTTACATTCTGCAGTACTGTTTGTGTGCATTACCAGGATCTTTTCAGTAAAGAAAACATCGTATGGAAAACCGAAAATATTAACCACCGAGGATGCAGAGGTATCCTTAATATGATTTACGATTTACGGTAAAAAATAAACCGGCGACATCCGAAAGACAAAAATAGTAAACGCAAACACCCAGATCAATGCTGAAATCAATACCAGTAAAGGATAACTCTCTATCGGCATCAGCATCGGCAAGAACACCCTGACCACCACCGCCAGATTAAGTGCCACAAAAGCGGCAGGAAGTAAACCAGGCGCTACCAGTTTTCTTCCACTGTGTCCCATGGAAACCCTGACCATCATACCCATCGTCATCAGGCCAATGCCGCCTATGGTCAGTGCATGAAATGCCAGCGATATGGCAAATAATCCAGCCATGGCCAGTGCCATCAGGAACAGTCCAACGATAATCCAGCCATAGGCCAGCACCAGCACCCAGAGCAGAGGAACACGCCAGATACCTTTTACATACCAGCCAGACAGCCGGATTAAATGCAGGACTGCTGCCAACAGAGCAATGATTACCGCGGGTATACCTATGGCACCTACTGTATGCAATATACCAAGTAAAAGTAGTACAGCGCTTGCGCTAATTTCGATAGCAGGATAGCTCTTGCGTGTAAAATCTCCACTTACGCCTTGTTCTATAAAGAATGGGATAACACGCCCTCCCATAATGCTGATCAGCAGCAGTATTGTATAAACGGCGGCATAGAGACCATAGGCCTGGCCAGAGGCCAGAATGCCTGCTACTCCAAAATGAAAGACAATATTGGCGGCGGTAAGCAGTAAAATAATACCGATAAATATCAGATTACGGTAATTCTTTGTTTTCAATAGCAAAGGCAAAATAGCTGCAGCAAGAGCAGGTAGAAACAACAGGTCGATTGTTGCGACCAGCCAGTAGGGGATGGATGCCGGGAAAAATGGTAATAGACGGGCAACTAACCACAATATAGAAAGCGCTAGTAGTGGAATACCGTTTAGTGTCTGCCTGCCGGTCCAGTTTTTTACTGCGGTTAATAAAAATCCCGCAACCACTGCCATAACATATCCGAAAACCATTTCGTGTCCATGCCAGTAAACAGTGCCGTAAACAGTATCAGGGCCGACTGCAGAAAACAATAAGCTCCAGATCAGAATCAGCAATACAGCCGAGACCCCTGCCAAAAGAAAAAAAGGGCGGAAGCCCAACTGCAGCAGCGGCATACCGGGATCCGGTTTTTTGCCCAGCTCTTCAAATTTTACCAACATTGAGTAATTCCAGTAATTTCTATTTCATATTCCAAATGCCAGTATACGCATCGCAGTAGAAAATAAATTGATCTGCATCATGCGATATAAATCCAAATTGTTGTTAGAATCGATCGACTTTTCAACTTTCGACTGACCATAAAATACATTGAAATGAGTAAAACAGCACTGATTACCGGTATTACAGGCCAGGATGGCGCCTACCTTGCTGAGTTCCTGCTAAATAAGGGCTATATTGTTCACGGCATCAAACGACGCACCTCGTTGTTTAATACTGATCGCATTGATCACCTGTATCAGGATCCACATGAGGCGGAACAGAAATTTATTCTGCATTATGGTGATATGACGGATTCCAGCAGCCTGGTCAGAATCATCCAGCAGACACAGCCTGATGAAGTCTATAACCTGGCGGCACAAAGCCATGTCGCGGTCTCCTTTGAGGAACCAGAATACACGGCCAATTCCGATGCACTGGGCCCATTACGTGTACTGGAGGCCATCCGTTTGCTTGGTCTACAGGAAAGCTGTCGCTTCTACCAGGCCTCAACATCAGAATTGTTTGGAAAAGCGGTAGAAATACCACAGAAAGAATCTACGCCCTTCTATCCCCGCTCACCGTATGCGGTCGCCAAACTTTATGCCTACTGGATCACTGTCAATTATCGTGAAGCCTACGGCATGTTTGCCTGTAACGGCATTATGTTTAATCACGAATCGCCGATACGCGGTGAAACCTTTGTTACCCGGAAGATCACTCGCGCCCTGGCAAGAATCACCCTGGGCATGCAGGACTGCTTATACCTCGGCAACATGGACGCCAAACGTGACTGGGGCCATGCGAAAGATTATGTCGAGGCCCAATGGCTAATCCTGCAGCAGGACGAGCCCGAAGATTTTGCCATTGCTTCCGGCATACAACATTCGGTTAGAGAATTTGTTGACCTGTCGGCAAAAGAACTAGGTATCACTCTGCGCTGGCAGGGCGAAGGTATTGAAGAAGTCGGTATTATTGAAGACCTGGACAATAACAAGGATGAACTCCCCGGAAAATGCCCAGCTATCGGCACCGTCATTGTCCGGGTAGATCCTCGCTACTACCGCCCCTGTGAAGTCGAAACACTATTAGGCGACGCGACAAAATCACGCGAACAACTCGGCTGGGAACCACGCATATCCTTCGAGGAAATGGTCACCGAGATGGTTCAGTCAGATCTTGAAGAATCCAGGCGCGATGCACTTTGTCAGTCCAGCGGATTCAGGACATTTGGGAAAACCGTCGCATCATATAAATAACCACGTTTGGATAACACATTTAATGTGTTTTCTGACAGGCTAAATCCTGGCCCTCTAAAACCGACAGGCTTTTGCCCGGTCGCATCCAGAATGCTTTCTTCTGCTTTGGCTAATTCGTCATCCAGCTTTTCATATGAATACAAATGCAACCATGGCTCATGATTAAAACTATGACAACCTATCTCATGTCCGGCATCAGCAATCGAACGCAATACTGCCTTATTTTTATCTAATGCGGCATCTTGCCCGACTATGAAAAACGTAATCAACAAATCCCGGTCTTTAAGAAAAGACAGTATACCGGGCACCGCAGCATCAAGATATGATGGATAGGACTCCCACTCCGGATTACCATGCGTTTTCATATAAGACCATTTGTTATCAAGGTCCAGGGATAAGCTAGCTAAAGGTTTCATTTTATTGACAACTTTTGTTTTATTTAGACGTCAGGTCTACTGGTTCACCATTTTTCTTTAATGAGCGTTGAGCCGCATCCAGTACTTTCACAACCCTTAAGCCATCATACCCGTCACTAAGGGGTTGTTTTCGATCTCGTATGCACGACAGAAAATGACTACATTCAATTCGTAACGGCTCACCAACTTTGATATGTGGAATGGTGATATCACCGAACCGCAGGCCAACATACTCTGCAAAAGTATCATAGTCATCGCTGAACTTTGCACCCTTATCATAAAGTCGTAGCTTTTCATTGCCTTCAAGATCGTCAAAAACAGCCATTTTTTTACTTCCAACAACGGTTATTTTGCGTATCTTGTGAGGATCAAGCCAGCTTACATGGACGTGCGCCATTGACTCGTTATTGAAGTTAAGGCTCAAAAACACCACATCCTCAATATCTTTCTGCAAATAGGCCTGCCCTCTGGCCGACACATCGGTTGGTTCTTTGCCGAGCAGATAAAGGATGATCGAAATATCATGTGGCGCAAAATTCCATAATGCATTTTCATCTTCACGAACCGTACCAAGATTGACACGTTGAGCATAAATATAATGGATATCACCCAGCTCGCCTTTATCAATAATATCTTTTAAGTAATCGACTACAGGGTGAT
>ENA-ORDP01001941-ORDP01001941.1-marine-sediment-metagenome-genome-assembly--contig:-NODE-1941-length-10589-cov-9.357889_pt1 | contig 10589 bp, 9 predicted proteins | sample MGYA00248627_ERZ508539 | MGnify/ENA primary metagenome ERZ508539 (study PRJEB26208, sample SAMN05571518) | marine sediment metagenome | biome: deep sea; feature: Hydrothermal vent; material... | reverse complement strand
TAGAGTGAAACGAACATAATTTTAGCCGTTGAAAAATACGTCAGGTTGATGCTTTCGTTAGGGCTTTTGATTCCACGATATATCAACTTTGCGATGCTGTGAAATGCAGTCACGAAGATATAGATTAATTAAGCTTTGGTAGGGTACGCCTGAGTCATCAGCCATGCCCTTAAAATAATTGATAACATCCTCACCCAGCCTCATAGTTACTGGCTTTTTGAGCTTTGAGGCATAAGGGTTTTTACGTGACTTCATTTTAGATAAGTCATATTCTTTTTTCATTATGCTTCACCTTTATAGAGCTTGCGCTCTTTTGCCGTTGCTTTACGTGCTGATATGATTCGAATGAGATTGCCTGACTCTTTTTCACAATGGCAGATAAGTAATATTCTTGATTGGTTACTGTGACCCAGTATAAGAAACCTGTCTTCTAGCTCTGAATTTTCATCATCAAAGAACTGGATGGCGAAATCATCGTAGAATACAGACTGTGCTTCTTCAAAAGCAATACCATGTTTTCTTTTGTTCGATGCCGCTTTGGATGCATCCCATTCGAATTCAATCATAAATACATTGTATTTACATTTAGACGAATCTCAAGTAGCTTGTTTTTAGGGGCTCTAACAACGGGCTTCCTTCGACAAGCTCAGGACGAACGGTTTGTTCCTTCGACAGGACTCTCCTGAGTGAAACCGAAGGGCTTCCTTCGACAGGCTCAGGACGAACGGTTTGTTCCTTCGACAGGCTCAGGACGAACGGGCTTGAACATAATTCATCAACTGTTTAAATGCTGGATACTCTCTCAACTCATAAGCTGGTCATATATCCGTTCATAAGTGTTGAGCATTACGCTGATATCAAATGTCTCGACAGCATGCTTTTTCGCCTTTTCCGCTAATTTGGCCCTTATCTCCGGTTTTGTGGCCAGTAAACTAATCGCATCTGCAATAGCAACAGGGCTACCCACATCTACCAGCCAGCCATTTTCCCTGTCTGTAACCAGCTCTTCATAGCCTCCGCAGCGTGTCGCCAGTAACGGCAACTGGGCCGCCATCGCCTGAATTGCTGACAGCGGCAGGCCTTCTGAAATCGATGTGGACAGGAACAAATCCAGATTTGCCAGAAACTCCGCAGGATCATCAAGAAAACCCAAAAATTGCACCTGCTCCTCCAGGCCAAGTTCTTCCCTTTGGTCAAGAAGAGCCTGATACAGACCTTTTTTATCAGGCTGCCCGGCAATCACAAAATGACAGGACTTTCCCTGCTTGCCCAGAAGCGCGGCAGCGTCCAGCAGAATATCATAGCCCTTGGCAGGCCGAATATTGCCCAAGCTCCCAATAATGAAATCATGTTCAGACCAGCCATATTTCCGACGCAGGGAATTGGAGCGGGGGTGTTGAAACGCTGAAGAATGGATACCGTTGTATACAACTTCTATCTTTCTCGCATTGAGTGACGTTCGGCTGATAATGTCATCCCGCAACCCGCCGGAAACCGCAATAACATGCTGCGCACCCATATTAATAGCCGCAAATTTCAGCCTTTTTAAACGTTCATTGTTACCGATATCAACTGCTCCGTGAAATGTGGCAACGACCGGTATCCGGGTTGCAAGGCCCGCAAGAGAACAATAGACATTGGCACCCAGCAGGTGTGACTGAACCAGATCAACCTGCTCCCTTTTAATAAGGCGACGAAGCCCTGAGAGATAACGCCAGTTAAAGGAACCCTTGGCGTCAAGCACAATGGGGGCCAGCCCGCGCCGACACAGCTCATCATAAACCCAGCCTTGTCCCCGAATTACAACCACCGAACGAAATTTGTCTTTTGGCAACCCGCTTGCAAGATCGATGAAGACTGTTTCGGCGCCGCCGGGACCCGTGGTATCGATTATATGAAGAATTGTTTTCACAAATAATTAACCCTGTTCCCCCGGTATTTTTTTATAATTAGGGTGCAAAATGAGATATTATTAATCGTTGCATAAGTATTGGCATGTATTTTATCCCCTCACCCTCACCCATAGGGAGAGGGGGCTATGGTGCAAATACTTATGCAACGATTAACATCTACCAAACAAGCACTGTCAACTAGAAAAATCAACCGGTTTACTGACAATGGGAAAAACAAATCCGCTAAAAAATATCATTAAGCGCAGCATACAACTATTTGCCGCCAATCTGGGGCCACACACACGCTCTCATCGAAAACCTCAACTCCTGATACTCATGTATCATCGTATTCTGCCGATGGATGATGAACGCACCAAACTGGAAGAGCCGGGAATGACGGTAACACCGAAAACATTCCAAAACAATCTTGAAACGGCTTCAAAATATTTTGAATTCGTTAGGCTTTCCGAGTGGATTGAAAATAAAAACAAGGGTTTACCACTACCTGCCAAAGCCTGCGCAATTACCTTCGACGACGGCTGGGCGGATAATTATGAGTTTGCCTTCCCTGTCCTGAAGAAGATGAGAATACCTGCAACCATTTTCCTGGTGGCAAACATGAGTGGCACGAACAAGCGATTCTGGCCTGGGCGCCTTGCTCAGATTTGTACGGCAATTTCAATTCGCTGCCCTGAACAGTGGTCGAATATAAACCTTTCATGGTTGCGCAAAGCGAATACTGACTACAAATTTTCTACTCGTCCTCCAACGAGGGAGGAAATATCCCAGCTTGTCATCCATGCTAAAAATTTGCCTGACCATGAAATTATTTCCCACCTTAATCTCATAGAATCTGAATTGGGACTCAAAGAACAGCCTGGCAACGCCGCCCTCATGAACTGGTCACAAATAGCTGAAATGACAAACTCCGGTCTTATTGAGGCTGGTAGTCATACCTGCCACCATACCCGCCTTGGCAGTGAGATACCGGTTGAGACCCTCGAAGAAGAGATTATCCGGAGTAAAGAGATTATTGAAAAACAGACAGCACAAACCGTAACAACGTTTTGCTACCCAAATGGAGACTACTCTGATGAGGCTCTCAAGCTGGTCGAAAAATATTACTCAGGCGCTGTAACAACAGAAAGCGGCTGGAACTCCGACAAAACAAGTAACTACCGACTGCAACGTATTGGCGTTCATGAAGACATCGCAGGGGATCGAACCGCTTTTCTGGCCCGGATATCGGGATGGATCTAACCTGCCATTTTCAAATGGATGGCGAATTATCAGTGTTTCCTTAATGATTATTGATTGCCAGGGTGTGTAATAAGTTTTTTACACTCGCGTTAATGTGAGTAAACACATATCTAAAACGCGCGTCACTTCTTCCATACGGATCAAAGATTGATAACATGGGTTTCTCATCCCAGACTCCAAGTAATGTCATTTGGTAATCAACAGATGAGGCCAACTTTTTTACCTTATTTAAATGGCTTACTTCCATCACAACAACCAGATCGCCATCAAGAATCAAACCATCCTCTAACCGGCTAGAACACAGGGAATTCATATCGTATCCGAATTCTTTGGCAATTTTTATGGCGGATTGTTCCGGTTTATCATGACCCGACGCATCAAATCCCATTGACACAACAGGCAGGCGTGCTTTTTCTGTCTTCGCAACGACTTCTGCGAATGGACTTCGACATATATTCCCCTTACAGACAAATATGATCCTTTTTATTTTCGAAATATCCAGCACTCTATATTTTTTGTAATAGGTCCATTTAAATATATTTTCAGCACCCCAGGAGAGTAATTGTCGTCTTGTCCCGTATATAGTTTCAACCAACGAGTCAAAAGTATTTTTCAAATACCTCTCTTGAATACAATCCAGAAAACTGGCTACCTTATGTTGGGTAAATCGATCTTCGGGAAAGCTTACCCTTGAAACATTAAATCTCGCACTGCTAGCCGGATTAAACTCATATATATTAAAATAAGAATAATCGGTTGAGAATGCAGCTTTAATCCCATTGTCAGTTAATATTTTAATATGATCGTTATTATAATCTTCATGGTGCCCGTTGGGATAGGCAAAAAATGGCAATGGATCGATATAACTTTTTATTTTATCAACAGATCCTGCTATCTCTTCCCTCGCTCGCTGAAGCGTTAAGTTTGACAAAATAATGTGGCTTCTGGTATGGGGAATAAAATTTACGCCGTCTCCCTCCAGCCTTTTTACATCATCCCAGCTAAAAGCCCTGTACCTCTCTGGAGCTAGTCGTGGTAACTCAACCTCAAGTCGTTCTTCAAGGTAGGTAATTTTTTCTAACAGACCTTTCTCCGTTTCTCTCTTCAGGTTTTCCCTTACCTCCCTCATAACCCTAAGTGATCCAGCTAAACCCCCTAGTGTGAATTCATAATTTTTTCCTTCGGCCGATGTGAACTCCAATTTTCTTACTTTCGTCATTTCAAATAAATAGCGGACTTTTGCATCCCATGGCCACATTTCACCGGATAAAAAATCAGTTATTACCGCAATAGATACCGGGCAATTATGCTTTTGAAAAATGGGAACACCCTTCTCTAGCTGATCTAAATATCCATCATCAATTGTAAACAATGCTTTATTTTTTATCTCTCCACCAGGTCTTTCAAGATGGTTACAAAATTCTTTCATCCCCATAAACTCACGACCATATCGCCTCATTTTATCTAGAAAATGGTCTATTTTTTCTGGTGATATTCCATCTACCCCACGTTTTTTATCCTCAATTCTGTGAAGCATAAATACAGGCACCACACCTTCAGTCAGTGTTGACATCACTTTCTTTAATGGTATTCGATTTAAAATGCTGAAGGGAATTTTTCTAAACATACATTATCCAGAAATATGTAACTCTATTAATCGTTGCATAAGTATTGGCATGTATTTTATCCCCTCACCCCCACCCTCTCCCAGAGGGAGAGGGGGCTATGGTGCAAATACTTATGCAACGATTAATATATTTATATAGAATCATGACCAGCATTAGATACACAGGAAGATGGTTACTCTCTTATTAACCCCTGGTTGATTAGAATATTTTTCATCGTCGAAAAAGAAAATTCACTAATGAGGCGCGCGAGTCTGGTTTCAGATTTCTCCAAATTATTATAATGACGAAATTCAGAAAACCAGCTTGCCTTGATTCTGGGCTGGTTCGGGTCGATTTCCCAGGGATGCATATAAAAAACAAATGGTTTTTTATTTTTATTGATGTTTTTATAAAAATGCCGACTCAACCAATATGGATAGAGCCTGAAATAACCACCGCCAGCAACAGGCAACATTTGACCGAACACCTTATAGGTTGACAAAGGATATTCAATAATTTTTCGACCATTTTGACTATTGATAACATAAGGTTCAGTGGCTGATCCTGGAATCCCATAGTTATCGTGGTGGACCGGAAATACGCTTGAATCATATTTAAAACCGGCTTCTGCTAATATATCCAGCGCCCAAAGTGACTTCTTCGTAATTGAATAGCTCGCTGCACGATAGCCGTTTACTACCTTGCCTGAAATATCTTCCAGGAGCCGCTTTGACCTGATGGTCTCTTCCTTGAATAATTCTGGTGTTTGAGTATAGATCAGCTGATGACTATACCCATGGCTGGCAATTTCATGACCTTGATTGACGATATTCCGAACCAGGCCTGGCTCCCGCCTGGCGACCCATCCAAGAACAAAAAATGTCGCCTTGACTGCATAATCATCAAAAATCTGGAGAATGTGTTCAGTATTTCGTACCACACGGCTTTCCATTTTATCCCAATCAGATCTGGCGATATTTTTGGAAAAAGCGGCAACCTGATAATAGTCTTCTACATCCACTGTCATTGCATTTTGTATAATGCTATCCCCGCTGCTATTGCACATTTTATTAAATCTAAAATATCGGATTAGAATATGGCTCTCAAACTAAGGGTCACTTGATTTTGTTTATAATCACTTTGTAAAAAATTATTAGAATTACGCTGATAATAACGAAAATTCAGTTTTATATCCGTTTTTCTGGATATTCTCCTGATTAAACCCATTGTGCCAATAATTAAGTCATAGCTATTAAAACCACCACGCAATTTTTGTTTTTCTTTGTTAAGCCCGAGTGAAAATGTGCTCCTTTTTTGAAAACGCCAATCCAGCTTTATTCCTCCACCGGAAATACGCTCTCGTTGGCCCGATTGCTGAAATTCCCTTTTCCGATCGTACACGGAAAAATTGAGATCTGTTTTCCCATAACTCCGCCTGGCGCTGAAATCAAAACGTCGGCTTAGATAGGTTTCCGTTGTCGGAGTGGCATCCCCCGGTAGTATTATGCTTGTATCAGAACGGTTACTTTGCTGATTGCTGACCAATATCCCGAGATCGTTTCTGAACTCCTCGTGATAGCCCGCACCCCAAGTCCATCGTTGAGTTCGATAACTAAAGTCCAGTGAGCTGGTTTTCCCAAATGCGCGCTCACCCACCCGAACAGATATTGAATTATTTCTCTCTGGACTCCATCTTAAGCCTGCATTCCATGTTGAGCTTTTCTCAAAACGAGTAGTAGTGCCTTGATTGTATCCATTGTTTTCGTAGCCCACACTTGCCAGCAATCCAATTTTGCCGGTTACTGAAAAATCAAGATTGACATATGCCCGCTCATAGCTTCTCTTTGCTCCAATGGCGGGTTCATATTTTCGATTACTATAAATAATAGCCCACTGACCTCGAGTGCCTGTCAAATCATTACGAAGATCGGCATAGACAGTCTGATTTCTAATGTTGGCCAAAACACCCTGATCATAACGGGTCCATGCACTTGAATAACGGATTTCTGTTGTTAATTCATTGCCTATATTTGTTTTTATATATGGACTGACAGAAAAAACATCTACGTTTGTTCTATTTTTACTGATGCTTATATTATCTAATGGGACCCCTGTATTTCTCGAAATTATTTGTTGAGCCCTACCTAATGTGGTCTCTATAAAAAATAATTCGGGCACTAATTCTGCATTTGCACGTGCATTTAAAATATGGAAGGTGTCATTAAATTTGGTGTTTTTAGCATAAAAAATGTTTTGCATCTCATAATAAAGGCTGGCATTGCCGCGTCGTCCTTTACCATTGATTCTTATTGCCGGATTAAACTGCAGAATGTTATCGTTTTGTTCCTTACCCGAAGGAGCAAGAAATATATTATTATTATGACTACCCGCAACATAAGCTGATGGAACAATTGACCAGTCACCTGCTAACGGTGCCCGCTCTGATATTAAAAATAACAGGGGCAATGCAAGATAATACCAAAAGCGGTGATAATGACTTAGTGAATGCCCCATATGTATTTTTATTCAATTGTCTGGCGAACCATAATATGCACCATAGTAGTTAGTGCCGCTCGGTTTACGTGCCTTGTTCAAAACAACTCCAATTACTTTTTCCTCATCCAGCTTTTCAACGGCCTCCAAAACGAGATTCTGTGGGGTTTTCTCCGCCTCAACAACAACAATAATCTGCCCCATAAGCTGACTGATAACCACCGCCTGATTGGCAAGCAGAAGGGGGGGTGTATCAAATAATATAACTCTATCGGCATAGCGTTCTGACAATTCATTAACCAGATTGGACATTCTTGCGCTTGTCAAAAGTTCATTGGACTGTAGATGCTGGCTACCTGAAGGAAGTAATCTTAGACGCGGAATGTCGGTGTTTATTATAATGCCTTCCAGGGTTATTTTTGGATCATATAAATAATCTGTTAACCCCGTTTTCTCATTAATATCAAGCAACCTGCTAAGAGAAGGATTAATAACATCACAATCCACCAACAATACTGTTTTGTCCATTTCAAGCGCAATGCTCATTGCCAGGCTCAATGATATATACGTTTTTCCTTCATCCGGCAGGCTGCTTGTCACCATAATCATATTGCCATTTGGAATAGTTACTGCACTCTTGCCAAAGGCATTTTGCAATATTGGTCTTTTAATGATGCGAAATTCTTCCGCTTTAATGCTGCCCAGTGTATTGGGGGTTATATATCCTTCCCGTTCCAGACATTCCAGGTCGATTTTAAGGGCCTCCTTGGCATTTACTCTGTTATCTAACGCTTTTTCCAGATTTTGATGTATATCCTCCTGCGCCTCATTTCTGGCATGTGGCTCCCGCGTATTTTTTTTCAGCAGCTCAACTACTTTTTCGATGCTATTCATAATATCGTACCTGAGGCGTATTTAGCATTAAGCAGTAACAAACACATAAAAATATAAAACGCCAACATATGCCAACACTAAGGCACCCCCCGTAACGGTATAGCCAGCAATAGCAAGCCTGTTCTTAATAATTGCCTGCGGTTGCGCAGAAAATGATACCGTTCCAAAAACAGGAAGCCCCAGCACATCTCTCACAGAAGATTGTTTATAAAAAACCTGTTTGAATTGTGACCATAAAAGCGCAAGGCCGGCACCAGTCCCAAACGCCACTAGCAATACTACCGTGCTCAACCTTAACCTGTTTGGAGAAGACGGAATAGCCGGTACGCTTGGTGGTTCAATGATCTTTATTTTTACCTGTTGACCCGTTTGTGCCGCCGACGCTCCCATTTTGGCAGCTTCACGTCTTGATACCAACGAATCATAGTTTTTCCTGTTTATGGTATAATCCCGATTAAGTGCCTGTAGCTCGGCCTCAACTTTCGGTAATATTTTAATTTGCTGATGTAATTTTTTCACGCGCTTTTTGTATTCTTTTTCCCGAACCGCAATTGCCGCTATATTGGCTTCTGCCTCGCCAAGCGCCAGATGTACTTGCTGATACAACGGGTTCTGAATATTTGCTGTCGTATTATTTTTTGCAACCTCGAGTTCTTTCTGTTTCTTTGCCTTTAATTCCTTAAGAATACTCCGTGCCTCACTGACATCCGGATGCTCATCCGTATAGGTCAGCAAAAGAGTATCCAATTTTTTTTGCATCGCAACGATTCTTTGATCGATCGGTGATAGAACGGTTTCCCCATTTTCCGTGACGACTTGCTGCATCTGTGAAGTGTTTTTAAGTTGGCGCAACAACTCGTCACGCCGGTGTTTTTGTTCGTCTAACTCAAGCTCTACACTCTCCAGACTGTTTTGCGCTGCCTGAAGTCGCTGATAATAACTGTTACCTTGTTCCGGCAACGACTTGATATTTTTTCGCCTAAATTCACGCAAGCGAGTTTCTGCTGCGACTAATTTTAAATCATACTTTTTAATTTCATTATCAAGAAACTTCTGTGCTGCGATATTCTCAGCTCGCTTTCCACTCAATGACCCTTCTACAAAAGTATCCAGTAATGCCTGCACGATATGATAGGCTGTTTCTGGATCTTTATTTTGCGCAGAAATTTTATATAAATTAGGTTGCTTTCGGCGCTTATCTGATTCTGTAGCCACAATATGAATGGTTTTCCCCAGTGTCTGAATGAGTCTTTCTTTTTGCGCGTCAGTTACGGCCTGAATATCCAGATCCACTTTCCTGGCTATATACTCCAGATTTGGCCGGCTGAGTAACTCTTTAGCCATCAAACTAAATCGTTGATTCGGATCCAGAGAATCAATCGATAGACCTTTTAGGAGCGGTCTTAGAATTGTATCGGTGTCAACATAGACTTCTGCGGTTGATTTATATTGATCAGGAATTTTTGAAACCACGACCCAGCCAATGGGCGCTATAACCCAGGCAACAATCATAACCAACCAACGATAACGCCAGACGCCATATAAATAGTTGAGGAATTGTTCAATAGAGTCTTGCATATCAAGTTTATATTTGAATCAGAACCACGCTTCAGGGACAAATAAGACATCACCGGGTTGCATATAGAGATTTGCCTTCATGTCCCCCTCTTCCAGAAGATCATCAAGTTTCACATGAATTTTTTTAATTTTGCCATTAACCGTCCTTACGATAGTGGCCCGGTTACCTGCAGCAAAGTCGGTTAATCCCCCTACTGCGATGATCACATCCAGTACGGTAATGGACTCACGGTAGGGCAGAGTGGTAGGGTGTGCGACCTCACCCACGACGCGTATCTGTTCTGAAAACCGTCCGACAAAATGAGTCACCGTCACCGTCACGACCGGTTTTTTCATATATCGTTTTAACTTCTGCTCCATATCTCTTGCAAGCTGTGTTGGCGTCTTTCCACTTGCAACCATATCTTCCACAAGTGGCGTAGTAATGCGTCCGTCAGGGCGTACGGGTACTTCCCCGCTTAATTCAGCATTACCCCAAACGAAAATTTTTAATGTATCGCCAGCACCAATAATATACTCTGGCGTCGGCTTATTATTGTCAGCATTAATCACCTGATGCTCGGTGATCTTGCTAGTTGAGCACGCCTGTATTATCAGAACAAGGCATAGAAACCAGATGATTTTGATCATGCGATAAAAATTGTTAGCGTTCCTCACAATCGACCCCTACTTGGTATTTTATCCACTAAAACCATAATCCATATAACAAATTTTACGCACCCCAATCAGATGCTCTCTGGGACAGTGGGTGCAAACGTATCCAGATTGAACGGCAACAAATCAGAAAATGCTGGCATAAATCAACAACCGCCCGCAGAGCGGGTGGTATGATGAAAGCCCCTGGAAGGGGCTATGGTTAACGTTA
>ENA-ORDP01001940-ORDP01001940.1-marine-sediment-metagenome-genome-assembly--contig:-NODE-1940-length-10590-cov-2.828382_pt1 | contig 10590 bp, 9 predicted proteins | sample MGYA00248627_ERZ508539 | MGnify/ENA primary metagenome ERZ508539 (study PRJEB26208, sample SAMN05571518) | marine sediment metagenome | biome: deep sea; feature: Hydrothermal vent; material... | reverse complement strand
ACCGCAAACTGCACTTGATACTAGGCGGTGTACCACATTGTGAAACAGTAGCTCGCCTTGTCTTAGAGGCGTTTATTGGCCCCTGTCCAGCCGGGCAAGAAGCCGCGCATAATGACGGGTATAGCCATAACGACCAACTCAATAACTTACGATGGGCCACGCATTCTGAAAATGAGCGGGATAAAGCCGCTCATGGAACCTCCCGCCGTCACACGGCGCGGATAGATACGGATCGAGTTTTCGACCTAAGCCGAGCTGGGGTGTACCAAAAATATATTGCCCAATGGCTAGGCTGTAGCCAACAACATATCAGTACAATACTAAGGAACGCATAATGTCCGCCTTACCTAAAGCAGTACGGAAACAAATCGAAGACGCCAATGCAATAGCAGACGCAATCTATCCAAAAGACGATGACGGCAACCCAATCTCGCCAGAGAAAGCTGCCGAGTTAGCAGCTGAGAAAGAAGCGGCGGAGCAAGACCCACCAGCTGACCCACCAGCTGACCCACCAGCTGACCCCCCCGAAGATAAAGCCGAACACAGGTTCAAAGTCCTGCAAGGCAAATACAACGCGGAAGTCCCCCGCCTGCAAGGGCAACTACGAGAGTCCGTCGAGCTGGTAGACGAGTTACGTCAGCGCGTGAACAATACGGAGAGCCTACTTGCTACGATGCAAGCTGTAGCCCCCGCAGCCCCGCCTGCTTCCGTAGCCCCCGCAGGAATTACAGATGAGGAACGGGCGCAATTTGGGCCCGATCTGATTGACGTTATTGAACGAGTCGCTGCCCACAAGATCATGCCGGAGGTTGACTCCAGACTTGCTCCCGTTACAGCGTCTATGAAACAGGTGTCACAAAGTGCTGGACAAGCGGCTCAGCACGCGGCACAATCCAAACGTGACGCAGTTATGTCCGCGCTCGCTGCCGCAATCCCTGAATGGGAGCAGCAGAATGAGCAACCTGAGTTTCTGGCTTGGCTGAATGAAAACGACGCTTATGCCGGAGTACCGAGGGGTCGGCTGCTGACCGAAGCATTTCAGATGCATGATGCTCAAAGAGTGATTGCATTTTTTAAGGGCTTTCAAACCGAACACGCGGTCGTAACTCCAGACCCAGCTACTCCACCAGTCGTGGAACCACAGCAGAATCTGGAAAATTACGTGGCCCCCGGAACGCCAAAAACCGGGACGACCAGCGCTCCTAATGAAAGCGGTAAGCGACAATGGAGTCGCAACGACATATCGATCCTGTACGCCAAGAAGAACGAGTTTGTGAAGAAGGGGAAACCCATCCCGGATGAGCTGGTAAAGCTCGAAAAGGACCTCATCGCAGCTCAGGTAGAAGGACGAATCGTCTAAACCGTTAATTTTTACGATTAGGAGTAATCGAAATGGCATTTCCACAAGGAGCACCATGGTCAGGCGCAGCCCCGACCCCCGTATACTCAGGTAATTTCATCCCTGAGATTTGGAGCGGCAAGCTCATAGAGAAGTTCTATGCGGCAACCGTTCTTGGCGCAATCGCAAATACCGACTACGAAGGCGAGATCAAAAATCAAGGTGACTTGGTCAAGATTCGTAATCGTCCGACGATTACGATTGCCAACTACTCGTCTATGCTTGATTTGGCCGTTCAACGCCCGTCAAGTGCAGCAGCAGATTTGCTCATCGACCAAGGCAAGTATTTCAACCTCGCCCTTGACGACGTAATGGAAGTTCAGCAAGACATCGATCAGTTGTCTATCTGGGCGGAAGATGCGGCTGAGCAAATGAAGATTGCTGTAGATACCGATATCCTCGCCGACGTTACTGATGTTGCCGGTGAAGGCGCGAACATCGCAGCTGCTAATCGTGGCCTGACTGCCGGAGCAATCTCTGGTGATCTGGACATTGGTGTAGCCGCAACGCCGCAGTTCGTATCAGGCGCAGGCTCTGGCACTAATGATGGCGCTCTTGTCGGTGATGCCGAGAAGATTGTTGACTTCATCATCAAATGCGGTCAGGTCCTCGACGAGCAGAACATCCCCGAGTCCGGTCGGTTCCTTGTGATCCCGGCATGGCTCTCAGCAAGGATCAAACGATCCGACCTACAGGACGCTTCGCTCTCTGGTGACGGCACGAGCATCCTGCGTAATGGTCGTTTGGGCATGATCGATCGGTTTACACTCTATCTGTCCAACTTGATCCTTCCAGCAACTGGTACGCCTACCGCGTACCCGGTCTTGTTCGGCACTACTGCCGCACTGACATTTGCTGCTCAGTTCACGAAGATGGAAACGATCCGCTCTGAGCGCTCGTTCTCTAATCTGCTTCGCGGGTTGCAGGTTTACGGCTATAGCGTCGTGAACGGAGTTGCGCTGGGACTGGCTCACGTAGCTAAGGGCGACGAGTCCTAATAGCTGACAGGCTACAGACCCCGGTCTCGCCTTCATGGTGGGGCCGGGGTTTTCCCTAGGAGGCTATTGGTGGCTAGGACCTACGAAAATCTGCTTACTGAGTCACGTGAGCTGCTTCAGGACACTGACACTGATGTCCAGCGCTACACGGACACTGCCCTCCTGAATATCCTCAACCGTGGGCTGCAAGACCTAGGCCGGATGCGGCCAGATGCTTTCTACGATACCTACGCCGCTAATACCCTGAATGTCCCTGAGATTGTTGTCAGCGGAGCCGGGGCCGGCCAAATAAATTGGGACACTGTGGTGGGGCTAGAGATGATGTTCTATCCTCCTCTTGTCGCGTATGTTACGGGTGTGGCCGAGATCACTGATGACGAGTACACTGTCGATGGTAGGGCTGCGCTTATGATCCAGCAGTTCCGTGGCACAGTACTAGGACTTTGAGATGGCCGTCGAGTACACAGAGACTTTTGACCAAATACTAAACGACACGATCCCACAGACGCCGGGAATTATCCGTTCAGTTGCGTTGCGCGAGCTTCGCCTAGCCTGCCGAGAATTCTTTGAGAAGTCCTATGCTTGGACGTTGACGATACAAGATATCGTTGCACCAGCTGGCGATGTGGTCATACAGGTTACCGACGGTGACGCTAATACAGAAGTTATTGGTATCCTGAACATATCGTTCAATGGGCGAGATATTGCGCCTGTCGGTGCCCGCCCAACTCGAATGGGGCAGGACCCAGCTTTTCAGACTTCCGACATGCCAATGAGTTACTTTGTAACCTCGAACCCAGATGAGTTCTCGTTTTTCCCTTCGCTAGAGAACTTGAATGGCGACCTGCCTAACCCGACAACGGATGTGCTAGTTGCACTGATGCCATCATTTATAGCGACTGACTTGCCGCGACAGGTTACATTGAAATATTACGACGCGATTGTAGAAGGCTACCTATCGCGCGTGTATTTGCACCCGAACAAGCCGTACTCCTCGCCGGTACTGGCCAATCAACTTCGGCATAACTTTGTATGCAGGATCGGCTATTATATGGCTCAGCGAAAGCAGGGGTGGAACAACTCTCAGCAATGGACATTCCCATCTACATGGGGAGTCCGAAGGTTAGGTGGCCGTGGCTAACGATATACAATTCTCGAATATTGCAACATCGTTGCTTGCTGCGACGATTACAAATGTTGACCTTGTAGTACAAGTGGCTGCCGGTGACGGTAACACATTGTTTCCGGCGATCTCTGGCTCCCAGTATTTCATGGTGACACTGGAAGACAATGCGGGCAATATTGAAATCTGCCGATGCACTTCTCGCACTGGCGACTTACTCACAGTTACGAGAGGCCAAGACGGCACTACAGCCGCGGGCTTTACCTTAACCATAACGCGGGTTGAACTCCGCATCACCGCGGCTGTTCTGGAGGAAATGCTCCAGATCAATGGCGGAGTAATGACGGGTGATGTTGACTTCCAAGGGAACAGCATTGTCGATGCCATACTGTCTGGCCCTCTACTCTCCATACAAGGCGGAGAGAGCGTCGGTACGCCGATGCGAGGCGCAACAGGTATCTCAAGCAATGAGCTTGTAGTCCCGGCTGCTCCGGGTAGAGCAACGGTGGGCGGTACAGCAGTACTCGCCTCCGGTGACGACATCGTTGCTGAACTCGACACTGCCGGGTTGATCGACCTCAACAGCGCTACAGTCGGAGTAAAAATTGGTGGCGCGACCAATGCATACCTTCGCGTATACGACAGTACTGATACGGACATACTCGAATTTATTCTCGACGGCACTGATGCGTTTGTGAATTTGACCAACTGCGACAATCTCGCTTTCATTGGCGTGACAGACGCGTATACGTTTGACAACAACGTCGATATATCCGGCGTACTACTACTGAACGATAATGTGCTGGACCAGCCAGTGATCCGTGACTTTGCTATGACGTTGCAGGATGTTGTAGCGACTGCGACAACCTCGCTCGATTATGAATTGGGTAGCTACATCAGGCTTGACCTCGATGTAAATATTACGTTATTGAATTTAAACAACTCCCCTATCACCGGAAACTTCGGGGCGTTTCGCCTGAAAATAACCCAGAACGCAGGAGGTGAAACTATCGCATGGCCCGCTTCTGTGCAATGGGCTGGTGGTTCTGCCCTAGCGCTGAGTACCGGCGCAGGCCAAGTAGACTTCATTGATCTTTGGACCGACGATGGGGGTACTACATGGTACGCCGCTGGCAATGTAAACTGGGGGTAATATGGCCGGCCTCAAACTTGAAGGGTTTGCAGGGATAGCGCCGCGCTACTCGGATCGCTTATTGCCACCTATGGCGGCTACCACCGCGCAAAATACAAAGCTGCTCAATGGGGAAATCCGCGGGTTCCGTGCGTTGTTCGAGAAGGACAACCTGTCTGGCCTTGCGAGTACAATACGCCGCGTTATGCGTGTGCCGGATACACCTAATGATGCGTACATCGCATTCAATTCACGTGATGTCAGTATCGTCAAGTCACCGCTGATCAACGACGCCTTTGAGCGCTATTTCTGGGCGGGTGACGGCGTTCCTAGGATGAACACAGCGCAACGCATTAAAGATGGGGACCCAGAGTATTTCCTTGGTATACCAACACCGACGATCGCACCTGCGGTCCTACCCCCAGCCGGGGCTACCGAGACTCGTGCGTACGTATACACATTTGAGAGTTCATTTGGGGAAGAAGGGCCTCCTTCTCCTCCAACTGTCCTTACGGGTGGCGCTGGCGTACCGTGGGCACTCTCTGGACTACAAACGGTCGTCCCCGATGCAGCATTTCGTGACGTTACATTCAAGAATATCTACCGTACTGTGCCCGGCAATGTATCCACAAGTTTCTTCTTTGTCGCTAAAATTGCTATTGGCGCCGCCACCTATGACGACAATGAAACGAATGAGGACGTAGCTGCTAGCCCATTACTTGAGTCTACAACATGGCTCGAACCCCCAAGTGATATGGAGGGGTTTGTAGTTATGCCAAATGGCTATCTTGTTGGTTGGGCTGCTCAGCGATTGCTATTTTCTGAGCCTTACCGGCCACACGCATGGCCTGCCCAATACGAGCTATCAACAGAGTTTCCTATCGTGGCATTGGGTGTGTTCGGTACTACGCTCGTGATTGGAACGCAGTCACAGCCCTACTTTGGTCAGGGTGTTAGCCCGGCTTCATTTACAACTATGAAGATCGACGCAGTGGAACCCTGCCTCTCACGCCGAGGCATGGTGTCTACTACCGGCGGCGTATACTATCCATCGATCAATGGGCTTGTCGCGGCTTACAGCGGTGGCGTGCAAGTAATCACGAAGGACATCCTCACTAAAGAGGAGTGGGCGTTATTCAGTCCAGACACGCTGTACGCTGCGCAATTAGGGATGCAATACATTGCGTTTAGCGACTCGAATACAGGGTTCATATACGACCCTCAAGAGCCATCAACTAAGCTGGTGACATTAGACGGGTTTACCGACGTAGAAGGCATTGAGACCGATCCATACACAGGTAATGTATATCTGCTCTCCAATGACCGATATGCAGAGTGGGACCCAGAAAATTCCTTGCGCCTTAATTGGCGCTGGAAAAGCAGAGTGATGCACTTCCCAAAGCCGATCAACTTTGGCGCAGTGCGAATCATGGCAGAGTTGGGTGGAAGCAGTGCCGCGTTCCCGGTCGAGACCATTCTGCGGCCATATAACGCCGCACTGTTCCTTGCGATCAGCGGATTGCCCGGGCAAGGGGCACGACTGAACACGCTAAATAGTGTGCCACTAGGTGGTAGTCCCGCTCAGGGGGCTGGCCTCGTAGCTGCACCAGAAGCTGAGACCCGCCAGCCTCTAGGTGGTAGCCTGTTATACAATCTGGCTTACTTGGCTTTGGTGAATCAGTCGGTGCGGTTTATCGCACGTATCCGTAGGGACCAAGTCGAAAAAGTTGTAATAGACACAGTGGTTACAACTGAGAAGGTCATACGTATGCCGACTGGGTTCAAAGCTGACCTTTGGCAATTTGAGATGATTGGCAACACAACAGTGTACTCGGTACAGATCGCGGAAACGCCAAATCAACTTGCGGGAATCTAATGCCCTCGATCTCAATACAGCCCAACCGAGCGTACCAAAATATACCTGATGTAAGTGATGACCTCGCCTCGCAGAAGATAGCACTACAGACAATTAAGGGTGCGCTACAAACGCATGAGCGCAGAGATGGTAATTACTTACAGTCGTTTATTCGGTTTGAGGAGCTTGTCGAGCTTGGGATCATTGACGCTACTGGGGAGTTCATTCTCGATCTGGCTGGGTCAGGTGGTGCAGTAGCGCTTGACGATTTAACTGACGTTACTATCGGTGCGCTGGTAGACAATAATATCCTCGGCTACGATACCGGTTCGGCTATGTGGACCTCACAGAGCGCGGGTTCTTTGAACCTTTCTGTTATTGGGCACGCCCATGTACTGTCGGACATAACCGATCTTGCCTCGCTCGAACTCGGTGATCTATCCGACGTTACTCTTACTGGTGCGCAAGACAATGACCTTCTGTTTCGCTCAGGCGGTAACTGGCTGCCGACGATGGGCGGTGTGCAGTGGGATGGTGCTGACCTGTTTATCCCCACTGGTGACATAAATTTCTATGGCCCACTCGATGCAGTAAGCCAGCGTATAAGACAAGGCTTTCCCGGCGCTAATGACCTGACTATAGGCGCAGGAGCTGGGGATATCTATTTGGATGCCACTGGGGATGTTCGCCTTGCTTCACTGGCCAACTTTATCTTAGAGAATACTGCTTCCATAAACTGGGTGGATAGCGGGGATACATCGCGGGTATTGCTGGAGTTTATATCGACAGGTAGCGGGACAGGTGTAGACCCGGATTTCACTAACGTCTCTCTCCTAGCTAATTTCGATGGAGCCGATGGGGCGACAACATATATTGAAGCATCTAATAATACCTTTGTTGCGACCTTTGTGAACAACGCAGAGATTGATACAGCACAGTCAGTGTTCGGTCCATCCTCGGTATACTTCCAGACGACCAATGGCAATTACATTACATTCCCTAGCGATGCCGCTTGGGATTTAGGTAATGACGATTTTACTATCGAATTTCGTATTCGTTGGGATACTGTTGCCCCGACAACAACGTTCGGTATGTTAGGTCACTTCCAAAACACCGCTGCCAATCAAGGGTGGCATGTGTCGTTCACAAGTTCACCGCAGGAAGCGGGTTTTTTCTGGTCTGATGACGGGACTATAGACACCTTCTTTTTGCGAAACGCATGGGCACCTGCCGCAGATACTTGGTACTGTTTCGCAGTTGTCCGGTCGGGCCTCAACCTGTATATGTTCGTTGACGGGGTCCAGATCGGTGTCACTAGGAACATGGAGACTGAGTCCCTTCCCGCAATAGCTGGTCCCGGTGGCGCGAACATATTTAACGCCAATCAACCCCTCCGGGTGGGGGAGATTGATCACTCAGGTGTACCTATTGGGGTTAATGGCTGGATAGATGAACTGCGGATTACCAAAGGTGTTGCTAGGTATACGGCTGGCTATACTTGCGCAAGTGCGCCATTTGGAGCCTTGTCTAGTTTATTCATAGTTGGCGATCCTGCATATCCAACAGATATCGACGGTTCACGGATCGGGATTAAGAATCTAATTGGGATTAGCTGGGAAGATTCAGTCGGTAGTGGCACCGAGATGCTAGTCCTTCGTGATATCGATACCATCGATGGCAATTTCGACAGCGTTGTTTTGCTGCTCCCTTTCGAGGGCGCCGATGCATCTACGGCTACATCCGACCTATCAGGCTCAGCCCATGCTATAACATTCGTTGGCAATGCTCAGATAGATACATCCCAAGCTAATAACCAAACATCCGCATTGCTACTTGATGGGACTGGAGACTGGGTAACAGCTCCTGACTCCACTGACTGGCACTTCTCAAGTGAAGATTTCACGATTGATATTGCGGTCAGGTTCAATCTAGTTGCGACATCAACTTTTGCCTCGCACTATAATCCAAACACCAGCGATAGGGCATGGGCGCTTGGGTATAGCACTGTGGATGGGCTACGGTTTATATACACTGAGGATGGCGTATCGATCACGGCCGCGAATAGGGCGTGGATAGCGCTACCGAATATCTGGTATGAGGTCCGAGTATCTAGGGTTGGCACTGACCTATATTTATTTATCGACGGTGTGCTACAGGGAGTTGCCCACAATATAGGTACTGCGGTTGTCTATGATTCACCTCATGTCCTTACTATAGGCGCGCTAGGCAATAGCGGCGTACCGAGCGGTACGTTTAATGGGTGGATAGATGATCTGAGGATAACTAAGGGTATCGGGCGCAGCTCGTCAACGTATGCTCCACCAACTGGAGAATGGCCTATAGAGTTTGGGTTCCCCGGATTCGTCATGGGGAATGAGGGCTACTTATCGGCAATTCTCGGTACAGACTTGCAGATTTTGCCTACATCCACGTTACGAGGAGCGGTGAGTATGCTGTCCACGTTGGACGTGGATGGGGATTCTACATTCGGTTCTGGCGTTACTATACAGGGGCCAACAAATGTCGGCTCGGCGTTGTTCACGCACGACGATACCGACTTCTTTACCAGCTTCACAAATACTAGGTATTGGTCTGTCACAGGCGTTGGGCTCGATGTACAGAGGGTTTCTGGCAGTACGGGGATGTTTATAGGGGGGACCACACCCGGCACCGACGAGCCTATGCTGCATTTTTACGACATAGGCAATGTGGCTAATAGCAGGGTGATGTTCTTCACCGAGGATATGGGAAAAGGCCTCGCTGCCGGGTTCTATTTTGACACTCATGCGATATTGGTTACCCCCAATAATGAAATGTCATGGGGGCACACTAGTACCGGGGACATATTGACATTCCATGAAGATAATAGGGCTATTATCCATAAGCCCTTATTTTTTGATGAGCGTGCTACTGCTGTCTCCGATATGGTAGCAAAAGGGCAGCTCTGGGTACGTAATGACTCGCCTAATATCCTAATGTTCACCGATGGCGCTGGTACTGCGTTTGAGGTATCTGTATCGACGCCAACGTCAACAACAGCCGCACTAGAAGCGATTGCAGATGCTATCAATACTTCTGCTAGTAAACTCGCTGGTACTGTACTATTCAATACGACTACCAGCCAACCTGTATGGGCTATCGGCAGCGCCGATGGTGATGTCTGGGTCGATGCTACCGGGGCTACGGCTCACACACCTGTCTAGCGAGGATACAGCATGATCGGACTACCATTTGGATTACTAAACTCGGGCGGCGTGGGAACGCCGAATGCCAAGTGTGCTAGTTTCCCTGTGTTTCATTCTAGTGCTATCACCAGCATTGCCGGATTTCGTTTGTTACGAGCTGGCGATATTGAGTCTAACACTGGTGGTGTATTTGCTACTATTACCTCGTATGTCTCCTCCGGGCAAACAGCTGTCATCGGCGATGAGTACGAAGTGTTTGTCACTCAGATTACCGGCCCGGCGTTAACCGGGGCGAACTCAGGGCTAGGCGTTTGGCTATCACTAAATGTCGCCCGACAGTGGGCGTACGAGGATGCTGGGGGTGCGTTCAGGATGGGTACTTTCGACTATCAGGTGCGCGAGATAGCCGACCCCGGAAATATTAGTTTAGTATGCACCGCCACTTTAGAAACCGAGGATAATTCTTGATTTCTTACTTAGTGTCGTGTTTAATTAACACCCACTTATGGAGGGCACTACATGAACATGACCAAAGAGCAGGTCCAAGTAGCAATTGCCGCTGGACTGGCGCTAACCAACCCCGAGTCGGAAGCACCGATCCCGATGAAGCACGCAAGTGGCGCGGTTATCCTGCACCAGCTCCTACTCGCAATCGGTTCTGGCCAAGTACGGTTAGAGTCTTCGCAGCCACAGGTAGTGGAAGACCTACCGTCAGTAAGTAAAACAGGCGACGAAGAAAAATGATCGATGACATCATCACCGATGTTTTGAAAGCGGAGGGTTGGGACAAGTACACCAATGATCCCGTTGACCGGGGTGGCCCCACTAAGTGGGGAATCACCCTGAAAGCATGGGCTGGTTACCGCGAGCATGACGTAACCGCCGAGGATGTGCAGTC
>ENA-ORDP01001939-ORDP01001939.1-marine-sediment-metagenome-genome-assembly--contig:-NODE-1939-length-10590-cov-2.960987_pt1 | contig 10590 bp, 15 predicted proteins | sample MGYA00248627_ERZ508539 | MGnify/ENA primary metagenome ERZ508539 (study PRJEB26208, sample SAMN05571518) | marine sediment metagenome | biome: deep sea; feature: Hydrothermal vent; material... | reverse complement strand
CACCCTGCAAGGTACACCAAGCTTCGCTTGGCGCTCTAACGCCATGCTCAGCGGCAATTCAAAGTGGAACGTTTTTGCGAATGCAAAACAAGTGCCACTTTAAACTGTCCGCTGGAGCTATTTGTTGGGCATGCGCCTGACAGTGAAGACAAATACCATATGTAGAACACAGCACAATACTAAATGTTTTTTAGTTGCTATGTTTTAAATATGATTTATGTAGCTCATTTCAGAGGAGATGAAATAGATATTGTAATCACCGGTGAGAAGGCAGGAGATATAAGTCATACTATATGTAAACTCGGGCTTATCTCAGAACCGTCTCATGGCTTGTATCTCGGAAGGGAGCTTCAGAAGGCAGAATTTGCCCTGAGATATAACAGGAGCTACCTTCAGGATTAAATGCCGAAGAAGATTTAAATATCAAATTGGCTATGTTGTATATCAGAGGAAGGTAGGATATGTTCTTGGACAGCATGTATCAAAAGAGTGGCAAAATCTGGAGGAAAAGCCCAGCGAACTGGCAATTATTGCCATTGACTGCTTAAGTAAGCTTGACAGAAGTTTCAGTATACTGGACATTGGATGTGGCTACGGCAAAGATGCTATATATTTTTCAAAGCATCTGGAATGTGCAGTTTATAGTATTGACAGCTCAAAGGAAGTCGTCGATATTGCTACCTCCTCAAAAACATCAAATATAAAATTTGAATGCTGTGATTTTACCCATCTGGATAGTAGAAAATATGATATTGTATTCACCTCAAACTTATATCATTTTTTCAGAAAGCAGGAAAGGGAGAAATTCATAGAGATGGTCAGAAGAGTTCTGAAACCAGAGGAACTTTTTTTTCTGAGTACTCTATCCATAGAAGATACCCAAGATTATACCGCTCTTCCAGAAACAGCTTCATCCAGAAAACCATACGTCCATCTCTCAACCAGAGAAGAATTAATGGAAGAGTTTAATTTTTTGAGGATTAAAGAACTTTATGAGTATGAATATTACAAGCCTCACTATTCTGGTGAGATTCACCACCATATTTTATTGATACTGATAGGTGAAAACACTGGGTAAAGAGAGCTTCGCAGCAAAAAACTTATAAAACAGTAAAAATATTCTCTGATTATGCGTCAAGCAAAAGTAGAACGAGCAACGAAAGAAACAGGCATAGAGGTAATTATTAATCTTGACAGCACTGGTAAAAGTACAATAAATTCATCTTTTCCCTTTCTGAATCATCTTCTTGACAGTTTTTCAAGACACGGTAGGTTTGATATTAAAATTAACGCCACAGGTGATAATGAACACCATATTGTAGAGGACACTGCAATTGTTCTCGGAAGAGCTTTCAATAAAGCCCTTGGAGAAAAAGTTGGAATAGAACGCTTTGGCTCAGCAATTATACCCATGGATGATGTGCTTGTGCTTGTAGCGATTGATATCGGTGGAAGGAGTTATGTCGTAAATGATGTGAAGTTCAGATATAAGTCTGTCGAAGGCCTCAGTTCAGAGATGATTGACCACTTCATTGATACTCTTGTAAAAGAGATGAAGATAAACCTCCATGCAAAGCTTCTTGCAGGTAAAAATGAACACCACAAGGCTGAAGCTTTATTCAAGGCTATGGGTGTTGCCATGAGGAAGGCCACAAGAGTTACGGGAGATGAACTTCCCAGCACAAAAGGTATATTATAAGGTGATATTATGGTTGATTTAATAGTTAGCGGTAGTAGCTGTCAGGTTTTATCAAAAGAGATATCTGATGAGCTCAATATTGAGCTTGCCATGGTTGAAAGTGGGCGCTTTCCTGATGGTGAACTCTATCTCAGAGTGGACAGTGATATAAAGGGCAGGGACGTAGCTATTGTGCAGAGCACTTCAAAGCATCAGGATTCAAACCTGTTTGAACTCCTTTCTCTTCTTGAAACAATTAAAACAGAGGGAGCCAAAGAGGTGACTGCAGTTGTACCTTACTTTGGCTACGGCAGGCAGGACAGAAGCTTTGCACAAGGAGAAGCTGTCACCTCTAGGGTAATAGCAGAATTAATATCAAAATATGCCGACAAATTTATCTCTCTAAACCTGCATAAAAGTACAATTCTTGACTTTTTTGATATTGAAGCTATAGAAGGAGATGTTACACCAGCTATAGCTGAATACTACTCTACCTTTGGTGTTAAAGACGCTGTGATTATATCGCCAGATAAGGGAGCATCTGGTCTTGCAAAGAATCTCGGAAAGCATCTAAAATGTGAATATGACTATCTTGAGAAGAAAAGGATTGGCCCTGGAAGAGTTAAGATTATGCCAAGTAATATAAATCTTAAGGGTAAAAACGTTATTATATATGATGATATTATAGATTCAGGTGGCAGTATATCTGAAGCAGTAAAGCTGCTCCATAAGCAGGGGGCAGAGAACATTCTTACAGCATGTATTCACCCTGTACTACCTAACAATGCTATAACAAGACTATTCACCTCAGGTGTAGTTGATTTGGTTGGTACAAATACAATTCCAAGTCAGATAAGCTTTATAACAGTCGCAGAAATAATCTCAAAGATGCTGAAATGAACACTTTTGAAGCTCTTGCAGAACGCTACGATGATTGGTACAGAAGCCCCTATGGTAAGTTAGCTTTTCAAACTGAGAAAGAATGCCTCAGGGCTATAACGGGTAAAGTTGGAGTTGAAGCTCTTGAGGTTGGTGTGGGCTCAGGCAGGTTTGCCTCATATCTGGGAATTAGATATGGCCTTGATCCTTCTCTTAATCTTTTGAAAAGGGCTAAGTTGAGGGGTGTACGAGTAGTAAGAGGTACAGGCGAAGCTCTTCCATTTAGAAAGGAAAGTTTTGAGCACATTTTTATGATCGTTACTCTCTGCTTTGTTTCATCGACAGAAATGGTAATAGAGGAATCCTCCAGAGTGCTTAGGAAGAAGGGTACCCTTGTTCTTGGCTTTATAACAGAAGAGACTCCTCTTGGAAAATTTTACAGGGAAAAAGCTGAACAGGGGCATCCTTTTTACTCAAGAGCAAAATTTTACTCCAGAGAAGAAGTCAAGCAACTTGTGAAGGTACACTTTGAGATTCTGGAAGAGAGAGTGGCAAAAATACCAGGCTATGGAGAAATCCCAGAAGGAGAGTTTTTATGCTTAAAACTCAGGAGGATGTGAGACTTAACCTAGCTCTAATCTCTGGGTTGAATCACTGCTATGGTAGGAAAGGATGACCCACAATTTCTAAATGGCAAAAAGCTAAAAAGAGAATGGAAGTGCCTGTTGCCATGAAGAAAATTTAATTTTTAAAGTCTGATAATCTTACTTCTTGATGGGTATTTTTTAGTCGTTGTTCAATAATTTTGTGGTAAACATGAGAAAGTTCAAAACCAATATATTTTCTTCTGTTTTTTTTTAGCAGAGACTGCAACAGTTCCAGAACCCACAAATGAGTCAAAAACGATATCATTCTTGTTTGAACTTGCTTTAACAGAAATATCAACTAACTTCACAGGTGAATATATGTCAATAATATATAAATATTTTGGTGGCAATTAAATATTATTCGCTCTCATCCCACGACTAAAGTTCATGGGCTTTCCCGCTCACGATATCGTAAGGTGCTTAACAGAGTAAAAGCCGGAAGGATTGAGAAAGTGAAGAATTCTGGAAATTAATAGAGGAACTCTATAAACATAACACCATTAATAAAGAGCCACCAAAATTGCCCGGTATTAATCCAAAATTATATTTGCTTGTTTTGAAATGGATATGGATTCAGGAAGATTTTAATTACAAGTTGAGCTGGCAGGATGTTAATTCTCCTATTCGTTATGTTTTGGAAACAAGAACAGGAACACCTACTTCAAAAGACGCTGGAAGAGGGAAATTTTACGCAGCTCTAATTCTGTTAAAACATCATTTCAATTTTGACTTAGTGAAAAAGATAATACCTCTTTATTAGAATGACTTACAAATTTTCACACTCATTATTAACTCTTTTAAAAGAGTAAACTAAATTTGGGTTCGGGGCTGTTTCTGTATTATCTGCCAAGCATGTCGCTTAGTTTTAAGTAATGGTTTGCATAATCACTTCATGAAGCTTAGTCATAGCGACATCGAGAATATTGTTTTTAGAGTTGTCAGATATTTGATTGGCACTAAGTTCGTAGCTGGGTAATATAGCATGACACTGGCTGACAACCTCTTTAAAATCGAACGTGTTTATATACTATAGACGAAGAGTATAGGATGAAATATTAAGAAAATTTCAGGAGGATTAAAATATGAAAGGAAGAATACAGGCCTTCAGGCAAAGCAGACGGGTGAGCAATCCACGCTATGCGGTTGTGAAACCTTCAATTGAAGGAAACTACATTGGCAGGAAGGTAGTGTACACCACGCTGACAGGAAAAAAGATAGCTGGCAAGGTCAGAAAAAACCACGGCAATGCTCTGCTGGTATGCTTCTCCCACGGGCTTCCTGGACTGGCATTGGGGAGTGATGTGGAGTTCATGCCTTCATCGAAAGCCAAATAAATAATGAATTTTGAAAAGCCAGGAGATATAGCGCAGTTTCATCACAACAGAATCTACTCCTCAGGAAAAGATGCAAAAGCTCTTAGAAACTCCTCCTCCATAAAGTGAAGCTCTGCAGGAATTATAAGAGTATGAGGTGGTCTGCCAAGGTCTTCTTCCAGCAGTTTCCCTATACTGCCCGCTTTTAGTTTGAACTCAGGCGCTCCCGCCCTTGAAACAACCACAGCAATGGTTTCAGGAGTAATAACTCCCTCCTTTTTTCTATCTTCAAGCTTCAGCAGAATTTCAATAGCTTCCTTTGCATGCATAAGATATGTTCCGCTCTTCTCAACCTTAATATCAAGGAAGAGCATTGTATGAAGCCCCATATTCATATTTGCCTTAACCGTAGTGTAAGGTGTTTCTGAAAAAAACCTTTCTTCAGGTCTTGCAATACTTGCACTCCTGCCAAATTTATAATTATGCAGTCCTGCAAGAGAGGGTGCAGCAGAGTAAATCGAAGCGTTGTTCACAACTCTAACTTCAATTTCCAACTCTCTGGCATCAAGAAGGAGGTGTACATGAGTTGTGGATATAAGAGCATCACCAGCCACCAGCAGTGAAACCTTGCTCTTCTTTGCCCTCTCCAGTATAACTTTTTCTCCCTCCTCTTCAATATCGCTTCTTGAAAGCAGCTTAACCTTTCTGCCTATAATTTTCTCCATCCTCTTCAGATTTAAACCAGGCATAACTGATGTGTAGAACTCAGCAAAAATATAGTCGCTGCCTCTTGCCTCTTCGAGGCCCTTTAAAGTTATATCCTTCTCACTGTAAAGTCCCAAGCCAATAAGCACAAGCATAATATTAATAGTTTTAATGCAATATAAAACTCATGGCTCTTGCTGTTAAGATTAGAAAAGAGAAGGCAGAGGAAGCAAGAAGGAAGCTTATTGGATTTAACCTTTTTGATTCAGAATATAAAATTCTGATTAATGGAGACTATGTACTTCTCCCTGTAAGTGGAAAGCCTGAGGGCTTTAAGGTTGTTGATATCCCCCTCCAGAAGAGAAACAAAAGAAAGAGCTTCAAGGACAGACTTGGTGAAATTCTAACAGAAAATGAGATTTCACAGGTTAGAACCTCATTTGACCTTATTGGTAATATTGCAATAGTTGAAATTCCACCTGACCTGGAAAAAAAGAAACGGAAATAGCCAGAGCACTTTTAGATTCTATAAAGGCTGTGAAGGTTGTTTTTAAGAAAGAAGGCTCGGTTTATGGCAGTGAGAGAATAAGAAAATTGAAATACCTTGCAGGAGAGAACAGAAGTGAGACAGTACATACTGAAAATGGAATAAAACTCAAGCTGGATATAAAAGATGTTTACTTTTCACCGAGGTTGAGCTATGAAAGACTCAGAATACTCAGCAGGGTGAATGACGGCGAGATTATAGCTGACCTTTTTGCAGGAGTAGGCCCTTTTACATTACTTATTGCGAAAGACAGAAAAGTAAAAGTTTATGCAATAGACATAAATGCCAGGGCCATAGAGTATCTTAAAGAGAATATTGAACTAAATAGACTCAAGGGAGAGGTTATTGTAATTCATGGTGATGCTATGAAGGTTGCTCCACGGAGAGTAGCTGACAGGATTATTATGAACCTTCCGAAAAAAAGTCACGAATTTTTACCCCTTGCTTTTGACGTGTTGAAAGAAAAGGGGGGGGTGATTCACTTCTACACAATTGCTCCTGAAGAGGAGCTTTTCACCCAAGGCGAGAGAACCATTAAGAAAATAGCAGAGGAAAAAGGAGTTATTGCTAGAATAGAGAATAGCAAGGTGGTTAGAAGCTACTCACCAGGAAATTACCATGTGGTATTTGATATCAGAGTTATTTCATAAGCTATATGCAGCATTGGCAACCTGCTCGAATTTCTGACACTCTAAATCCAATCTTCTGCTCATATCCCATCACTAATTTTAAATATCATTGTATAGTTCTTAATTCAATGAAACTTCTTGTAAGCCCCTATACTGTTGAAGAAGCAGGGGAAGTTCTTAAAGGCAGGGCTGATATTATAGATGTAAAGAACCCAAAGGAAGGCAGCCTTGGCGCCAACTGCAGAAGGCAAAGCAGAGACCAGCGCCACTATGGGAGACCTTAAATTCAAGCCAGGACAGGCATCTCAGGCAGCCTTTGGTCTCTCTCTGCTTGGCATTGACTACATCAAGGCAGGGCTTGCTTTCACTGGCATGGAGAGGGCTGAAAAAATGGCCAATAGTATAGTAAGAGCTGTTGAAGGAAGAACAAAGGTTATAATTGCAGGCTATGCTGATTATGCACTTATTAAAACACTTTCGCCTCTCGAGTTTCCCGCTATCGCAGAGAAGGTAGGTGCTCAGGGCGTTATGATTGACACTTTTACCAAAAAAGGAAGAGGACTATTTGACTTTATGACTGAAGAGGAACTCTCAGTTTTTATTGAGGAGGCACACAGCAAAGATCTTGTGGTTGCTCTTGCCGGGTCTCTGAAGGAAGAGCAGATTTTAAGAGTTAAAAAGCTTGGAGCAGATATAGCTGGTGTCAGAGGAGCTGTATGCTCCGGAGGGGACAGGGTTAACGGTAAAATTTCTATACCAAGAGTTAAGGAGCTAAAAGAGATATGCAGTGCCAAAAACATCTAAACTACAGAATTATATAACTTTGCAGATATAAAATTAAAAAATAAAAATTAAAGAGTTAGAAATAGACTTTTTAACAGGAGTCGTGAGAAATTGCACTCTGAGGACAACCCTCAATGCATGCACAACACTCTATACAATCGTCCATATTGACCGCTTCACTCTTATCGTCATCATTGAGTTCATATACACCAGAGGGACATACGTCCACATCCGATACATGCATCTACATCAATCTTTATAGAAACCATATACTTGGACCTCCTTTTGCAATAATCGATTATAAGAATAACAAAAGAAAATAATTATTGAAGAGTTAGATTTAATAGGGTGTGGGAGAATTAAAAATTAATGACTTTCAAGTTCGACCTTCACATTCACTCAGGATATTCCAAAGACTCACGAATGGAAGTGAAGAAAATAATAGAGATTGCAAAGAGCAGAGGTTTAAGTGGTATAGCAATAACAGACCACAACTCTGCTGAAGGTGGATTTCATGGGAGGAAAATTGAGGGAGATGATTTCACAGTTATACCTGGGGAAGAGGTTCTTACCAGCAGAGGCGAGGTCCTGTGTCTATTCCTCAATGATGAAATCAAAACAAGAAAATTCTACGAGGTTGTGGATGAGGTGCACTCCCAGGACGGGCTATGTATAGCCCCTCACCCCTTTGACTTTTTCAGAATTAACAGATTAAAGAGTATTGAGAAACTCTACAAAAATCTTGACGGGATTGAGGTTTTCAATGCCAGATGTGTCTTTGAGAGCTGCAACATAAAAGCACTGGAATTTGCTCTGGAAAAGAAAATGTTTATGACAGGAGGGAGTGATGCCCACACTTATGGCGAGATAGGTTCGGCAGGGGTTGCTGTTAAGGATATAGAGGATATAAGGAAGGGTAAGACTGAGATTTTCGGGAATGCCTCAGGATTTTTCAAGTTAGTAAAAACAAAAATTTATAAGAGTTTTGGCATAGAGGTTTAATCATGTCAGAGGAGGAAAAGAAACTTGCTGGAATCGAAGCTGCTAGAGAGGTTGAGAAAGGAGGCTATATTGGTCTGGGAACAGGTTCGACTGTAAGGTATGCTATAGAGGAGCTGGGCAGAAGGGTCAGAGAGGACGGCCTTGAAATTAAATGTATACCCAGTTCTGCTGATACAAGGATTCTTGCAATTAAAAATAAAATTCCTCTCACAACCTTTGAGGAGATTCATGAGCTTGATATATCTATAGATGGTGCGGACCAGATTTCGAGTGGTTACACATTGATAAAGGGTGGCGGTGCGGCTCTCTTCAGGGAGAAAGTAGTTGCTTCAAATTCAAAGAGATTTATTGTTGTTGTTGACAAATCAAAGCTCTCAGAGTCTCTCGATATTGCTGTTCCGGTGGAAGTTCTGCCATTCGCTTGGGCTGTTGTTTCTGAAAGGCTTAAGGCTCTGGGATGCAAAAAATCTAAATTAAGGTGTGCAACAGGGAAATCAGGGCCTCTGCTTACAGATAATGGTAACTATATTCTTGATGCCAGTTTTGGAAAAATTGAATACCCACAGAAGCTTGAGGAGGAGATTAATGATATTGTTGGGGTTGTGGAGAATGGAATATTCTGTGGCATGGCTTCAAAGATTATAGTAGGTAGAGACGGCAGGATTGAGGTACTGCAATGATTAACATGGTTCTTCAGGCTCTTCAGAAACCAGAGAGTTATGATGAGGATGTAAAGAAGATAAGACTAATCCAAACCCATATCTCATTTGTATTCCTCACAGGAGACTATGTCTATAAAATTAAAAAACCTGTAAATTTTGGATTTCTTGACTTTACAACTCTTGAAAAAAGGAAGTTTTACTGCGAGGAGGAGATGAGGGTTAATAAAGCTCTTGTTGGAGATATATATCTCGGGGTTGTACCTATTGTGGAGACTCCCGAAGGCAGGATAAAAGTTAATGACATGGGCAGGGTTGTTGAGTATGCTGTCAAAATGATTCAGCTTCCTCAGTCGGCAATAATGAGCAATCTTCTGAAGGAAAATAATATATATAAAAAAGATGTTGCTGAGATAGCAAAGCTGGTGGCAGATTTTCACTCAACAGCTAACAGAGGCGAGGAAATTAATAAATATGGTAGTTATGAGCAGATTATGACAAACTGGACTCAGAATTTTGAGCAGACAGAGAATCTTACTGTAGAGTATCTGTATAAAGAAAAATATCTAGAGCTTAAAGACAGAGTTATAAATTTCATGGATAGTAACAAAGAACTTTTTGAAAGAAGAGTCAGAGAAGGTAAAATCAGGGAGTGTCACGGTGACCTTCACAGCGGTAATATCTTTATTGTTAGAAGGCCAGGAAAACTCTATAAATCTGGAATTTACATCTTTGATGCCATAGAGTTCTTCAAAGGCTTTAGCTGTAGTGATGTTCTTGCAGATATCGCCTTTTTATCAATGGATCTTGAGTTTAATGGCAGAGATTATCTTGATAAATCCTTTATTGACGCATATTTTGAGTTTTCTGATGAGGAAAAGCTGGAGAATCTTCTGGATTTCTATAAGTGTTACAGGGCCTTTGTGAGAATGAAAGTCACAGGCTTTATGCTCTTTGATGAGAATGTCGACGAAGAGGAGAAGATAGAAATAAGAGGGCTGGTTAAGAAGTATTTTGAGCTGGCAGGGAAGTATGCTACTCTACTGTCAATCACCACCCATTAAAATAGGTGGTATATTTGCCCAGATTATTATGAAATGTATATCTTTTTATAATTTAATGTGGAATTCTTTTCATAATTTCTCTGATATTTTCTCTGACACTTCTCGAGGTATCCAGCACTATATGGGCCCTCCGAATAGGTTCAAACTTCTTTTCAATCTTTTTGTAAACCTCAAAGTTAGCATCACTCAAAGAGCTTCTCAGTTTTCTTCTCTCCATCCTCTCACGTATTACAGTTTCAGGGGCAGAACATTCAATCACAAAAACCTTGGTTCCTGTATTTCTTCCAACTTCATAAGCCTTTTGCCTCAGATTCATCTTATAAAATGTTCCATCCAGAATAACAGTTATCCCCGACTTCGCCAGATATTCTACAATTAAAAAGGTAACTTTATAAACCAGAAGCTTCTCTTCATTACTATAGGTCGGATTATCAAAAAGCTGCTTTCTGATTAAATCAGTTCTCAACACTGTGGCTTTGAACTTTCTTGCCAGAGTCGTAGCTATAGTACTCTTTCCTGAGGCAGGCAAACCTGCAATTAAAATTATCATAATATAAACTAAGCTTTAGACATACAAATATTTATCAGCAATACTAATCATGAGTTAAACCACTATACATCTACATGTTTTTATGACAAACATAGCAGAAAACCAACGACTTTAGTCGTTGGATGAATGCGTTA
>ENA-ORDP01001938-ORDP01001938.1-marine-sediment-metagenome-genome-assembly--contig:-NODE-1938-length-10607-cov-11.113628_pt1 | contig 10607 bp, 7 predicted proteins | sample MGYA00248627_ERZ508539 | MGnify/ENA primary metagenome ERZ508539 (study PRJEB26208, sample SAMN05571518) | marine sediment metagenome | biome: deep sea; feature: Hydrothermal vent; material... | reverse complement strand
TTGCGTTTGTTGCAACTGCTGTGTCCTGCTCAAGCGATACCGTGATTGAAGCACCGGTAGACCAGCTAGAGAGCGTCGCTGCGCGAAGCTCATAAGTCTTGGTCTGGCCCGCGCCAATCTGCTGAAGAGCATCAAATGGAATCTTTACGATACCATTTGAGTCTGCCTGCACCGCCGTTGCATTGAGCGCAATTGCACTACCTGTCACATTGTAGAGCGTGAAGCCGGTAGCTATTGCTGTTGAGGTCGCGACCTTGAAAGTTATCTGATTAAGGTCAACTGCGCCCGCAGCGTCTGCTGTTACCTTCACCCGATAAAGAGCGCCACCTGCTGTCGGTGTTTTGCTCGTAAGCGTCTGCATTGCGAAGACAGGGAACGACTTGCGGACATACATTGTACCGTTGCCGCTCGCCGCACTTGAGATACCAGTAGCAACGCTAGCGGATGCGGCAACAGCAGAAGCAGCAGAAGTCCACTGAAGAACATTGCCCGCTGAGTCAACTGCTTGGAAACCAAAGTTTTCCAGAAGCGCCGTCGTGATTGCTGCGCCAGAAGTCGCTCCGTTAGCGATTGTCGGGATGCCAACAAGAACAGAGATGTCAGCCGAGCCATCCTTCGGTACGAAGAACGAGAGACCGCTGAAGGTTACTGTTGACGAAGCCGTAGTTGAAAGTACAACTGCACCCGTCGCTGTTTGCTGAGCACCACTCGCATCCTTGTACTTGAGCGTAACGCCCGTTGTAGAAGTTGCAACACCGTTTGGAATCTGAAGATTAAGCTTCTGCACCGTGTACGCAGAGCTTTGTGCTGCGAAGGTGTAGTCAGCAATCTGAACCTGACTTGCACCGGCAATCACATTTGCGTTCACCGGATTGCTCGCGCTAACTGCTGCTGCGAGTGAGCCCGTACCAACTGTCATGGTCTGAAGTGGCGCAAGGTACGAGGCATTGGTTCCTCCGAGCGCCGCACTTGTTGAAGTTAGCACACCAGTACCGGTTGTACTGTGGGTGAGCTTCGCTTGAACAGTGTCAGCTGGCGAAGCCGCCGATGCTGACGAAAGCACATTGCCATAAATGTCAATGGTCTTTGTACCCGATGCCGGGATTGTGAAGTTCACCGAGAAGTTGTTGCCCGTTGCTTGAGGAGTCGTGATGACTGCGCCGAGCTGAGCACCGGTTGTGTGGTCTTTGAGTGTAAGACTGGTCACATCTGCCGAAGTACCAGTGATATCCATCGCGATGGTGTTCATATTAATTCCTTCTACCGAACTCGCTGAGAGTGTGAAGGAACCAAGACGAACATTCTGCGCGCCGGCAAGCACTGTTTGATCACTGTAGCCGGAGAACTTCGTCGCGGTAAGCGCCGAATTGGATATGGTTATCGTGTTAGCTGCGACACCAAGAGTTGCCGACGGCACATCAACCGAAACGAGCGAGCTCTGACCCTGTCCATTACTGGAACCTTTCTTCAAAGTAATAAGGACAGTGCCTGAGGTGTTTACACCAGCCGCTGTCTTTGCGTCAGCGTAGACACTCACCACCGTAACCGTATTGGCTGGAATGATGAGCGATGAGCCGAGCGTGAATTCAGTGGCATTTGCTGAACCACTGCCGATTGTCTTTGTTGAGCCAACCTGAACGCCGTTCACCATAATCTTGCCGTTTGCAAGCTCTGAAGACGCGAAGACATTAAGATTTCGTATCTTCACTTTCTCACCTGGGGCGAGGAAGTTAAAGGTTGCGAGCTTCACATCGGTTACGCCTGTCGGAATGTCGTTAATCGGCGAAGCTGCTGCTTTGCTGACTGTAACTCCATTCGTGACTGACACCGCTGCAATCGTCTGGATACCAGAGGTTACTGCCGAGAAGGTTGCGCTGCCAAATGTCGGAGTAACCGGCTGATTAAGCTGGGTATCTACGAACATTGCATCTGAGCTTTGCTGGATTGAAAGCTCAAGTGTGCGGCTTGCGCCACCCGTCACATTCGCAATTACCTTGATGATGTGGCTTGCCGTTGAAAGAAGAACAGGGCTTGCCGAGAGATCAAAGGTAACGGTGCGATCTGCAGTCATTTGCGGAACCGCTGAGCCAACCTGTGTGCCGTCTACGAAGAGGCGGAGGTTCTGGACATCATTTGCGTTGATTGAGCCGAGATTCGTGAGAGTCATCGTTGAGAGCTTCACGGGATTAGTAGAAACGGAAACCGTGTTCTGCCATACCGTGTAGTCCGCTGTTGGGTTCAAGCTGGAGTTAGTAGATGGAAGCGTCGTGGCACTGAAGTCAACTCCTGCGAGCGTTGCCGAGGAAATTGCTTGCAAGCCACCGCTAATCGGGAACGAGACGCTTGAGTCAAGCGTACCATTTGAGCCGACCGAGGTGAGTGCAACACCGATTTGCTGACCGGATACTCCTGTCCCTGACAAGATGTCCGAGCGAACTGCCACCGTATAGGTGCCGCCTGCAGGAACACTGAAGAGACCGGCTGAGTTGCTGAAGGCAAACTTTGAGTTTGACACTCCCGCCGAGTCAGTGATGCGCTGTGCGCCGTTGTATAGGTACACATTTGTCATCGTTGAGTCGTTTGAGACACCGATGCGGTTGAACGAAAGATTCGTTACGCTGACCGCGGACGATGTCGGGTTCGTGAAGGTAAACTCGCCGAGGTTGCCGATGCCCTGACCCGCTACGAGAACTGTTCCGTTCGGAGAGTTCTGCGCGAGCGAGACCTGGAAGCCGGTTGCTACCGGAGTTGTCGGGTTAGTCGGATTCGTTGGGTTCGTCGGGTTCGTCGGTGTGTTTGCGGTCAAGGTCGCATATTCTGCGATAGAGATCGGACCGAAGTAACCGACTGCCGGTGCGACACCGTTGGCTGCCTGCCATGCGGCTACAGCTTTTTTGGTAACCGGACCGAAGTAGCCGGTTGAACCACCTGAATAGGTGAAGAATCCGCCGGTTGTGAGGTAGTTCTGAAGGCAAGTAACATCTGCACCGCGACTTCCTATGGTGAGGTTCATCGTGAAGGTGCAAGCCGAAGCGTTGCCCGTTGAACTGATAGAACTGGAACCGCCTTGCACAGACGAAAGCTGTGCTTGGAGCGTTTGAATCTGCGCAAGAAGCGATGAGATTTGTGCTTGGAGCTGTGTGGTGGTCGTTGCCGCTCGTGCCGAAGGCACAAAGGCAAACGCCATTGAAGCAACCATAGCAAGACCTGCAACCGTTGCTGCGATTTTCAGAAACGCATTATTGGTTATTGTTTGCATATTTGTTGTTAAGTTTTCTAGGCCGCACATTCGTACGCCGAAATTAATAAAGTGTGGCGCGCGAGTGCACAGTTTATTCACCTGGTAATTTGATCGCGCGAGCGATCTGTTTTCATTCGTGTTTCATTCGTGATTTCCATTCACTATCCCACGCGGCGCGGTATCGACCTGCGCCCCATGAGTTAGCTGGCAAGAGAAAGTGTCTTACAATCGTACATTCTTATATAGGGAGGAATACATTCGTGCGGAACCTGTTTTGAGTGCGCGCAAGGCAACAGGAAAGCCGACGACAATGAAGTCGCGTCTGCGCGCATGCAACCGGTCAAGTTGCTATTTAATTATCAAAGACCTGCCCCCTTGTCGCGGAAAAAAGCACCTGTTTAATTTCCGGTGGGACTGCATTACAGTATAGCGGAATATCGGTTTAAATTGAAACCAAAAATACCCCTATAGTGTGGATAAGTGGATAACGCGCCTGTGGGGGTTGTCGCGAAGAAATGCCAAAAAGACCGCGAGCGGTCTTTTGATTCCTTCTACCCCACAAGTGTCATCACACTATATATAGTACAGAAAGTGATGTCGCTGGTCAAATAGAGCGGGTGGGTAGGGGGTACGGTTTTCTAGTATGTGTTCTTGGTACGCTGCGGTACGCTGCAGAAGTCTGACTTCTGCATGGCGACTTCTGCATGGTGCAAAATGATGTAAGTGTACACTTACATCATTTGCTTGATTATGCGAGGGCGTAGGATGTCCAGCGGCGCACACCCTTTTTGGTTAAAATACCTTCCGAAACAAGCGTCGCAAGCTCTCGTTGAATGGTTTTCTCGCTCATATCGCGTATCACTGTTGATATATCTTTTATGTAGGCATTTCCTTTCGTGCGAATTACTAGAAGTATTGCGTCGCGTCTGGATTCTTTTTTTGCTATGTCCTTTATCTGTCCTTTACGGCGTCCTTTATCTTGTCCTTTAGGTTCTTTCGTTTGTCCTTTAGATTGTCCTTTATAAAAACTTTCCGGCTCCGCGGCGTTTGGGCGAGAAGAATCTTCAGAAGCCGCCCCAGGCGCGCGCGGAGCGCGCGCCTGGGGCGCGGCTTTTGCGAGCTCGGCGAGTGAAGGCATTTCATCAAGAAAAAGACGCGGCTCTTCGTAGGCGGCGACTTCTTGGAGGAGTGTATGTGCTTCTTTTGCAATAAGTTCTGCATTCATTGGCGAGAGCATACCGCCGGTGCGTGCTATTGAGAGCACGCTTGAAAGCGCGAGGAGTTCGCGCGAGAGTGCGCCGCGCGAAGCGGCCGGAGAAAGAATAGCCGCGTCTACGAGCCCGATTGCAACCGCATCAATACGATCGCGAAGCGATGGCGTATGTTGGAAAGCCGGAGTGATGAGATGTATTGCTTTGGCAAGGCGTTCGGCTTTTTTGTATATAAATACGCGCCGTATGTCTTTATCAAATATATTAGAGAATATGCTTTTTTCTAGGACAAAATCACCTTGTTCGCTTCCTATTCTTAAGGAATTATTTTGCTCACGATGTTGTCCTATAGATGTCATACTGTGTCTTTAAGTTCTTATGCGACTATTGTATGTCCTTGAGAGTGTCAGCGCAAGGGCTATTGAAATGCGCCCGCCCCACACCGGCGCCCGCCGAAGGCGGGCGCCGGTGTGGGGCGGGCTACAAATACCCCGAGCGGTGCTACAATAAAGCAACAATGGCTAGAAAGAAAAAATCATCAAAAGCTCGCGCGGTGAAAGCGTACGAAGATGTAATTCGCTGGGCTTCCGCAATCATCCTTATGGCAGTCGGTGCACTGCTCGCGCTCGGTGCGTTTGGTGCGGCGGGCCCACTCGGGAGTGGTGCATTTCTGCTCTCCTACGGAGCGATTGGCATCGGTGCATTTCTTTTACCTCTCGGTATCATCACACTCGGTTTTTATGCCGGCTTCCGAAAGCCCGCTATCGCACCTCTCTCCGCCGGCGGCGCGACACTACTTTTAGCGGCGGCGCTCTCTTTCGCCGGACTCTTCCCCACCGCCTCGTGGGGCGGAAGCGCCGGCACCTACATTGGAAGTGCCCTAAAAAGTTTCTTCGGCTTTTGGGGCACACTTGTGCTACTGCTTGCGGTCGCACTCATCGCACTTGTTATTTTGATAGATATTGAAATTGCTCTGGAAGCACTCGCGAGATTTTTCAGTCGCATCGCCGCGCGGTTGCAAAACACACGCAGCGCGCTTCCAAAGATTTCAGCCAAACAAAAAGACGCGGACGAAGAAGAAGACGATGGCGAGGAAGACGATGAAGATGATGATGCGTACGAAGAACCCGAAGAAAACGAGGAAGCGGACAGCGACGACATTCTTCATACCGACCACGAACCGACCGTAACAATTTTTAATAAAAATATTGATGCTGAAGTAACCGCTCCCGCCGGACTTATCACAAACTTTGACGAAGAATATAAAGCACCAAGCGTCTCACTTCTCGGCGAGGACAAGGGCAAGCCGGGTGTCGGCGACATCAAAGCAAACGCAAACATTATCAAACGCACTTTCCAAAACTTTGGCATCTCAGTTGAAATGGATGAGGTGTCGGTCGGCCCCACCGTTACGCGCTACGCTTTCAAACCAGCCGAAGGGGTGCGGCTTTCAAAAATAGTTTCGCTCCAAAACAATCTTGAGCTTGCACTTGCGGCGCACCCGGTGCGTATTGAAGCACCAATTCCAGGGAAATCGCTTGTGGGTATTGAGGTACCAAATGCCACAAAATCAATCGTGGGGCTCGGCGGACTCCTCAGCACTTCCGAATGGAACATGAGCAAGAAGCCGCTGCTCTCGGCACTCGGGCGCGACATTACCGGCGCGCCGCGCTATGTAAACATTGCAAAGATGCCCCACGCACTCATCGCCGGCGCAACCGGTTCCGGAAAATCAGTTGCCATTCATTCTCTCATCACTTCTCTTCTCTACCGCAACGGTCCCAACCAACTGCGCTTCATTATGATTGACCCGAAGCGCGTGGAGCTCACTCTTTATAATGGTATCCCCCATCTGCTCACGCCCGTCATCACCGACTCACGAAAAGCGATTATTGCACTCAAATGGGCGGCAAAGGAAATGGAGCGGCGATATAACATTCTTGAAGCAGAGCAGGTGCGCGATGTTGATTCGTATCATTCCTCGGTGATAGAGCCCGCGCGGAAGTCGGGCGAAGAGGATATGCCCGAGGCGATGCCTTTCATCATCATTGTGATAGATGAGCTCGCGGATGTTATGCAGGGCTATCCGCGCGAGCTTGAAGCGGCGGTCGTGCGTCTCGCACAAATGAGTCGCGCGGTGGGTATTCACCTCATACTTTCAACGCAGCGCCCATCGGTCAATGTCATCACGGGTCTTATTAAGGCAAATGTTCCGACGCGTCTCGCACTGCAGGTTGCTTCACAAATTGACTCACGCACCATCCTTGACGGCTCGGGCGCAGAGACACTTCTTGGTGCCGGCGATCTGCTGTATCTTTCTGCTGATATGCAAAAGCCGGTGCGTATTCAGACCGCATATATCAGCGAAGGTGAGGTGAAAAAAATAGTGCAGTATATCAAACGCCACAACGCGGGAGGACTTCCCTCACTCAATCTCGGAAACGGAAATGGCGGCGCGCCTGCCGAGCCAAACGACGCCATCCTTCTTTCCGATGAAGATGAAGATACGGATGACGAGCTCTACGGGCAGGCGCGCCGCGCGGTGGAGGAAGCAGGGCGCGCGTCCACTTCGTACCTGCAGCGAAAACTGCGCATCGGCTACTCCCGCGCGGCGCGCCTGATGGACATTCTGGAAGAAAAAGGCATTATCGGACCGGCAGATGGTTCGCGCCCGCGCGAAATCCTCGCGCGCGAAAATGAAATGACTGACGAAGACGCTCTGTCTTCCGAGGAAGATAGCGCCACAGAAGAAGAGGACGAAGACACCTCCTCATAACTATGCGTTTTCTGCGTATCACTCTGGTTGTCTTGCTTATTTTTGCAGCCGGCTACAGTGCATTTGAAGCGCGCCTGTTTCTTTCCGGCCCCACGCTCGTAATCAATTCACCGAAAAACGGCGCCACATTTCAAAATGGTTTCGTCACGGTCTCCGGGCAGGTCGCGCGCGTGGTAGCACTTTCGCTTGACGGTATGCCGGTCTTGCCGGACAAAAACGGTTCGTTCTCAAAAACGCTCGTACTTCCCCGCGGAGGGTCTATACTAACTATGCGGGCCGCGGATCGCTTTGGGCACACGCTCACTGATACGCGGGTACTCTTTGCTCGTTAACTCATACACACTATGCCTGTTAAAAAAATTAAAAAGGAACCAAAGATAACTGCTGCTGCGCAAAGCGACCATGACGCAAAACAAAAAGCCATAGAGCTCGCGCTCAAGGAAATCCGCACTAAGTTCGGTGATGAAGCAATAATGACCTTCGGTTCGCGAAAGCCATCAGCTATTGAATCAATTCCAACCGGCTCTATCGGTCTTGATAACGCGCTTGGCATTGGCGGACTGCCGCGCGGACGCATCATTGAAATCTTCGGACCGGAGTCCAGTGGTAAAACAACGCTCTCGCTTCACTCACTCGCCGAGGCGCAAAAGAAGGGCGGCATTTGCGCGTTTGTAGATGCTGAGCACGCGCTTGATCCGGAGTACGCGTCGCGTATCGGAGTGAGTTTAAACGAGCTTCTCATTTCTCAGCCGGATACCGGCGAGCAAGCACTTGAGATTGTTGAGAGTTTGGTACGAAGCGGAAATGTGGATATTATTGTTATAGATTCTGTCGCCGCGCTCACCCCAAAAGATGAAATTGAAGGCGATATGGGTCAAACTCACCTGGGCAAACAGGCGCGGCTTATGAGCCAAGCCCTCCGAAAGCTCACCGCTATAACTGCGAAATCAAAAACGATTGTAATCTTCATTAACCAAATTCGGATGCAGATAGGGGTTATGTTTGGCAATCCGGAGACCACCCCGGGTGGAAAGGCACTTAAATTTTACACGAGCGTACGGCTTGATATTCGTCGTATCGCACAGATTAAAAAGGGCGATGAAGTTGTGGGTGGGCGCGTGCGTGTGAAGGTAGTGAAAAATAAAGTTGCCGCACCTTTCAAGACAACGGAATTTGATCTGCTCTATAACGAAGGCATCAGTCGCGAGGGTGAACTCCTCGCACTTGGTGAGAAGTATGAAATCTTGAGTAGATCGGGTGCTTCGTATAAATTTGGAGAAGAGAATCTTGGTCGCGGGTATGATGCTTCGCGCACTTTCCTTCGTGAAAATCCAAAGATAGCCGGCGAACTCCTCAAACAAATTCGCGAGAAAATGACGGAATAGAAGAGAGGCAAGCGAGGTAGAAAAGAAAGTGAAATAGAAGAAAAAGTGAGGTGCCATTTTTAAAGAACAATACCCGACTTACGAAGTCGGGTATTGTTCTTTTGTCGTCCCGACTTCGTAAGTCGGGTATTGTTCTTTTGGCACTTTGAAGTGAGATATTTCTTATACTCCTGCAATGCGCAGTGCGGGAATAAGAAAGCGCGCAGTCGCGCGAGCGAGGAATATGATAGAAGCAATCACGGAGAGCGTGAGCACCTGCACCACGAGCCGTGTGTGCTCAAATGCAAAAAGCCAAAACTGGTCAAATGCAAAGAAATTATCCATATTCGGCATATTCGCAAAAATGTGTGGCAAGGCAACCTCGTGCACAATGCCGACAAATGACACGGCAAACAAGAAGACCACTCCCGCTTCCCTGCTTGTAAGCGGCCTAAGCGCGCGGATTATATACACGCGGCGCATAATTCTTTTCTTTACCGGTGAGTCAGTGATTGCGATCATAAAATTGTTTAAATAATTTCTTTGCGCGGTGAACGCGCGTTTTGACGGCAGATATGCTCAAGTCCTCTTGCTGCGCGATTTCCTCTTGTGTCTTTCCTTCCAGAAACTGAAGACGCAAAACGCGGGCTGCTGCCTCCGGAAGACGAGAGAGTGCGGAAAGCACTTCGTCGCGAATAGTGAGATTTTCTATGAAATGCTCTTTGTCTGGGAGAACCTCATAGTATTCCGGATCAAGAGATGCCATCTCGCTGTTTTTTCGTTTGAGTTTTCCATAGCGCGTGAGCGCAACGCGAGTCAAAATGGCATACGCCCAAGAACCAAACGAAGCACCTTCGCGCGGCTGATAGCGATCGCCGTAGAGGTAGATGCGAGTAAAGGTATCCTGCACAACTTCCTCAGCATCTTCACGAGTTTTCACTATAGCGCGCGCTTTCCGTAGGAAGGGTTTTTCATAACGGTCCACCAGGACAGCAAACATTTCCGGTTTTTGCTTCGCAATTGCAAGCACCGCTTCGTCGGAAAGCGTCGCTCTATTCGGCACGCCACTTGAAATACTCATTATGCCCTGTATCATAGTATAATCTGCCTCGTCGGGCACTTTTTATAACCACCGACCGGACAAAAAAAGTTACATGGCAATACTTTCTTATAGTGAAATAGTTCCGAAAAAAATAATAGAATTTAGTAATGAACCGTACGAGGTACTTTCCTCGCGCGTCTTTCGTATGCAGATGCGAAAACCGGTTAATCAAACAAAGCTTCGTCATCTTGTTTCCGGGAGGGTTATTGAAAATTCATTTCACCAAAACGAGACTGCTCGCGAGGCGGACATTGAAACTATAGAGGCAAAATATCTGTACACAAACCGCGGTGAGTCGTGGTTTTGCGAGGCAAACAATCCAAAGAATCGCTTTTCTTTTCCTGAAGGAAGTATTCACGAACAGGTGCAGTGGCTCGTACAAAATATGCCGGTTACCACGGTTCTCTATAATGAAAAACCAATCGCAATTCATATTCCCATTAAAGTTGAGCTTGCCGTAACGAAAGCGCCCCCCGCAATAAAGGGCAACACTACAACAGGCGGCACCAAACAAGTTACTCTCGCTTCAGGTGCGACTATTAATACCCCGCTTTTTATAAACGAAGATGATACGCTGCGCATCAACACCGAAACTGGCGACTATGTTGAAAGGGTTGCCAAAAAATAGGTAGCGTGCTAGGGTGCGGGTAGAAGATTTTAAGGTTACTCGTTTCCCCCTCCCCCGCAAGCGCGGCGACACGCGCGCTCCCAGCGAGTAACCTTTTTGAGCCGGCCTTTCCTTCCCGTGGAGAGTCCGGTTCTTTTTTTATTGGTACCCCTTTTATGAAAACCCCCCGCCGAAGCGAATGCTTCGGCGGGGGTTTTGTTCCTTTTTCTCCGGCCACGAGAAAAATTTTCAGGCGATTTGCTTATGCCTCAACATACGGCAAGAGTGCCATATAGCGAGCGCGTT
>ENA-ORDP01001937-ORDP01001937.1-marine-sediment-metagenome-genome-assembly--contig:-NODE-1937-length-10609-cov-18.868960_pt1 | contig 10609 bp, 6 predicted proteins | sample MGYA00248627_ERZ508539 | MGnify/ENA primary metagenome ERZ508539 (study PRJEB26208, sample SAMN05571518) | marine sediment metagenome | biome: deep sea; feature: Hydrothermal vent; material... | reverse complement strand
CCTCTCCTCCTGGGGATTCCCGCCCGGCCTCGTGGCGGTGGCGGCGGAACACGAGGACCTGCAACGCGACCCGGACGGACCACCCGACCTCGTGGACGTGGTGTTGGTGGCCAACCTGCAGAGTTATCTCGGCGGCACGCCCCGCTACGCCCAGGTCGACTGGTCCACGGTACCCGCCTTCTACCGTCTCGGGATCGACACCGAGGTGAACATCGTGGAGATGACCGAACACCAGGATCAGTTGGGGGAGGTCCAGCACCTGCTGGACGCGTGAAGGTTTGGCGCTCGGAGAGTGCTGTACGCTTCATGCCTGAGCACAAGGATCGATTAGCCAATCAACAATCTGGGACGACTGATCCTGATGTCGCGCTGAGCGTGCGCTGTCGGAAGGTACTGGGGGCCGGCGATCCGTTGGGGGACGGATGAACACCTACGCAGTCATCGACTTCGAGACGACGGGTCTTTCACCGGGACACGGCGCCCGTCCCACCGAAATCGCGGTTGTCCTTGTAAGGAGGGACCGCATCGTGAAGAGCTATCAGAGCCTCATGAATCCCGGTGTTCACATCCCCCATGAGATCCAGTCCTTAACGGGGATCACCAACCAGATGGTCCGCAAGGCCCCCGATGTCGCTACCGTCATGAGTGCGGCCGCAGAATTCGCAGGTGATCATCCGCTTGTGGCCGACAACGCCAGTTTCGACCGAAAATTCTGGGACGCGGAACTGCAGCGCATACGGCGTCGTCGCCACCAGGCGTTCGTCTGTTCGCTGCTGCTCTCCCGGCGACTGTTCCCTCAATTTCCGAATCACAAGCTCCAGACCCTGGTGCGTTCTCTGCGTCTGCCGGATACGGGGCGCAACCATCGGGCGCTGGCGGACGCCGAAGCCACGGCCCATCTGCTCCTGCGTCTTCAGCAGGAGCTGGTGCGCCGCTTCAGGCTGCCCAGTGTCGATTGTAGGTTGCTCCTGTCGATCCAGCGGGCCTGCCGCGGCCAAATGGAAGCTTGTGTTCGGAACCACAAAGGGAGCCGGAAGTGAATTACAGGGATGAAAGAGACCGTCTCGTGAAATGGCTGCGCACGCAGCTCATTGGACCTGCCCTTGACGGGAACCTGCAGGGCACCTCCCCCTTGGATAGGTACCCCACTGGCCGGTTGTTCCCGATCATCCGGACTGAAGAGGGCATCGATCCCGCATCGACAGCCGATGAGGAAGACGACGAACGCGGTATGTCAGGTGACGACAGACAAGACGATGCAGCTGTTCGGGCCACAACGAAACGCCGCCGCTACATTCCACCGTCATCGGTCGGCTTCTCCTTCTTCGCACGTGGGCAGGACCTGCGGTTTCAGGTCCGCTGCTCCGCGGCGCGTTACAAGCGAGAGGAGAACCGCAACGAGACGGGGCGGTTCATCCGAACGGAATACAGACGAATTCCCCTCGGTGGTGACGAGGAATCGATCACGTTCACGTCGGCCAATCGTGTGGACATCTGGCCGCAAGAAGGAGGGGGGTATCTGGCCGGGATAGATGTGCTGCGGCGGCCGTTCGAGGATGGTTCCATCATCACGGTGTCCCTGTTCAACGGCCAAGAGATGGATCCGAACGGTTCGCCACAATCGATCTCCCAGGAGCGCACAGCCAAATCCCTGTTCGAGATCGATCTCATATGCCATCTGGAATCGGGAGAGGTCGGCCCCTATCCACGGGTCGACTACAGCCTGCTGGATGATGAAGAACAGGAACTGGAACTGCAGTACAGGCACCGACATATCTATGCGGTGGGCCACGGCGCAGCGGTGAACTGGCGGGAGGAGCCGGGCGGCGTCAAGGAAATCTGGGCTGAGTTCTTGCCGGCTGTAGAAGTTCCCCAGGTGACGCCGGATATTGCTGGTGATAGCCGGCAAGTGCTTGGGATCGCACACCTCGCTTCCTGCGAAGAGGCTACAGAGACCGTATTTGATGAACTCGATCAATTCGTGGCGGGCTATTCGACCTGGGTCGCTTGCGAGAATGCGACTGTCGGAGAACTAGTTGGAAGTGAGCGGGAAGCGGGACGCCGGATTGTGGAGAGGATGGAGGATGCCGCCACCCGTATGGGCCGTGGTGTAAACCTGCTACGAGTGGACAGGCGTGCCACACAGGCATTCGCCTTGTCCAACCGCGCCATGCTGGATCAAATGCGCCGTTTCGATGTACTGTGTGGCAAGTCAAAAGATGAGACGGAGTACCGATGGCGCCCGTTCCAGTTGGCCTTCCTCCTGACCGCACTAGAGTCGGTTATCCATGAAGACGATGAGTTCCGTGATGTCCTCGACCTGATCTGGTTTCCAACGGGTGGCGGCAAGACGGAGGCGTACCTGGGCCTGATCGCCTTCCTCATCGTCTGGAGAAGACTGAAATATCCCACATCGGGCGGCGGGACCACGGCCCTCATGCGCTACACGCTACGGCTGCTTACGGCGCAGCAGTATCTTCGCGCGACCCGGATGGTCTGTGCGCTGGAATTGATCCGGCGGCGTACCCCCTCCCTGGGTCCCGAACCGATCACCGTCGGAATGTGGGTGGGCTGCACCACGAGTCCAAACACCTTCGTGGAGGCACGGGAGTCCGTCCATAAAGCCAGCAGAGGAAAAGCCTCCGAACGACGCAGCTTGGTGCTGGAGAGTTGCCCCTGGTGTGGAACAAGCTTCAAGGCACCGGACAGCTACATCGCGAGAGAGACGGAGTTCCGATTCCGTTGCACCAATGCCAAATGCGAGTTCGTCCGGCAGGGCGGCGGCGTACTCCCCTGCAATGTCGTGGATGAGGCGTTGTACGCCGAACCACCTACCCTGCTTATCGCGACCATCGACAAGTTTGCCCGTTTTGCATGGGAGGAGCGCGTAAGCGCATTCCTTGGACAGGGGGGAAACAGGCCGCCGGAACTTATCGTCCAGGACGAACTCCACCTCATTGCGGGCGCGTTGGGCTCCGTCGCCGGGCTCTACGAAGCGGCGCTGGACACCGTCCTTATTCAGAGAGGGGTTCATCCGAAATACATCGCTTCCACCGCGACCATTCGCATGGCCAGACAGCAGGTGCGAAGTCTGTATGGTCGGGACTTGGCGATATTTCCGCCGCCAGGTCTGAGCTGCGACGACTCCCACTTCGCACGTACTGTGTCGCTCGATGAACGCCCGGGACGGCTGTATGTCGGCTATCTGGCCCCTATGCTAGATCGCCTGCACTGCATGGCGCCCCTGGAAGCGGCGTTGTTGGCCGCACCAGAAACGGTATTTGATGCCGGCCAGCAAGACCGCGAGGATTTACTCGAAGCTTGGTGGACCCAAGTGGTCTATCATGGCAGCCTGAAAGGGGTGGGCAACAGTCACAACTCATTCAATATCGATGTCCGGGAAGCATTCAACCGTATCGTCCTGGAAGTTGAGCAAGCCGAACGAAGCGAACAATCAACAGCTACGGCAAGGCCCATTTCCAGGAACGCCTTTCGTATCGCCCAGTTGACCAGCATCTCGAGTGCGGAAGAAAACGCTCGGACCTTCGCCCGGCTCGAAAGAGGACGTGGCGAAGCGGGTTGTCTGGATGCGGTACTGGCCACCAACATGATCTCCGTCGGTCTGGATGTCCCCCGTCTCGCGCTGATGGTTGTCAATGGGCAGCCGTTGACAACGGCGGAGTACATTCAGGCCAGCAGCCGGGTCGGGCGCAGCGACGTGCCGGGCTTGGTCTTCGTCAACTACTACCGTGATCAGGCACGGAGCCTTTCCCATTATGAGAACTTCCGCCCCTATCACGATTCCTTTTACCGGTTCGTGGAACCAACCAGTGTAACTCCTTTCACCTATCAGGCGCGCCTCCGCGCCCTGCATGCGGCCCTCGTCATCTCGATCCGGCACGCTTGCCACTTTCTTCTGGGAAATTCCGAGGCGGGCCGTTTTGATCCAACCGATGATTGCGTCAGAAAGGTGATGGAGATTCTCAAGGAGCGTTGCGCCAGAGCAGACCCGGAGCGGGCGTCGGAAATTGCTCTTCATCTAGAGCAGTTGGCCGATGAATGGCATGCCGAAGCGAGGCACTGCAAGGAATCGCGGCGGAAGTTGAACTACCAGGCATATGACAACGACGGGGCGACAGATCGTCTGCTCTACAATCATGGAGACAGGATCAGGGGATTGTGGCCAACGCTTCAGTCCATGCGCAACGTCGAAAACACGGCGCTATTGAAACCGCTATGAGCAAAGACTATCTTCCGGTTCGACTGTCCCATCTGCTGCGCTATTGCTCCGTGGGCGCAATCGTGCGGGGCCCCGACTATCTGATGACAGTCCAGGATATCCGGGAATGGACTGCCAGAGGGGGTGGTGATGCCGGGCGGACAATCCCCTACGTCGAGCAAGTAAAGTCGGCGCTGGGGATCGAGCAGGAATTGCGCGAGCCTCCTACGGCAAGGGAGTCTCATGCCGGACGGGTAGACGGGGTGCCTATACCCGCGATGCGCTTTCCTACCTGGATGAAATGCCCAAGCTGCGGCTTGCTGCATGCGAAGCCGTGGAGGGGACTGCAGCCCGGAGAAGCAGCCCGATGTCTGGAACCTGATCGGAAAAAATGTCCGGAAAGACCGGAGCTTGAACAGGTGCCTTGGGTATTGGTCCACGAAGCGGGGCACATGGCGGACGTGCCGTGGCACTTTCTAGCCCATTCTAAAGCAAGCGAAAGAGAGCAGAAGCAATGCCGTGCGGATTGGAGCGTTCCATATCTACACCTCAAGACCGAGGACGCCGCCGGCCGAATTCTGCAATGTAAACGCTGCGGGGCAACGGCCAGCTTTTACGATTCGACCAGAATCCCCTATTGTAGGACACGGCAACAGCCCTGGAGCAAGGAAGAGGCCGAGATGGATACCCTCGCATTGGTGCTCGAGATCAACGACGCGCGGGTGCATTCCCCTTGCACGAGAAATGCTCTGGTGATCCCTCCCGAGTCACGCACCCGCAAGGGATCGGTGGTAGATCGACTCTATTCCAGCAGCCAAATGCGCGACCAGATAGAACAAGCGAGGACACCACTGGCAAGAAAGGGAACCTTGAAAATCATTGCCAGCGAATTGCGCTGCTCATCGGCGCAGGTTAAGAAGGCCATTGAGGAAATCAATAAAGGTTATCCGCTATGTGGCAAAAACATTACCCAAGGTCTCCTTCTCGAGAGCGAGTACCAAGCATTGGTCAATGAGATACCGAACCTGAGGAACGATGAGGACTTTGTGACCCGGCACCGGACGTCGGCCTGGAAGTCCATGAAAACGGACCTCAATACCGAACCAAAACCGCGCAAGCTCGTCGATGCGGTGGATCGACTTATCGCAGTCGACCGCCTGAAGGAAATCATGGTGATGACGGGTTTTCAGCGGCTTGGAGGACAACTGGTGCCTCCGGATATCATCGGCCAAAGCGCATGGTTGCCTGCGTTGGAACTGTATGGGGAGGGAATATTTCTGTCCCTGGACGCGGAAAAGATGCGGAAGTGGGAAACCAACCCTTCCGTCGTGCGGCGCGCCGAGGATTTCCGGCGACGCTTCGGCAACACCGGGTTGCACTTTGATCCAGAGGTCACCGTTACTCCGCGCTTTCTTCTGCTGCACACTCTCTCGCACTTGTTGATCAGACAGCTGGAAACGGAGGCGGGCTATCCGGCTGCGTCACTCAAGGAGCGTATCTACTGCACCTCGGGGGGTGATCGGCCGATGGCCGGCATTCTGGTGTACGTCGCAGTGCCGGATGTGGTCGGCTCGTTGGGTGGTTTGGCCGAGCTTGCCACGCCAGAGCGATTCTTGCGGCTGCTGTCCGGTGTATTCACGCATGCGGAATGGTGCTCCCTGGACCCGGTGTGCGCGGAACATGAGGGACAGGGGCCAAGTCTGCTGAATCGCGCAGCCTGCCATGCCTGCGCGCTCGTTCCAGAACCAAGCTGTGCGTGCGGCAACGTGTTGCTGGACAGGACGTTCATCAAGGGGGAGCCCGCTACCGGTATCCCCCCATTCCTAGACTTCGACGATTGACCCAGGTATGGCGCGACGCAAGTTCAATCTGCCGGGCATTCAGGACCTCAGCAAGGAGCAGGAAGATGCGCGCGCACTTCCGAAGAATGGCCAGCACTTGATCGTTGGCGGCCCGGGCACCGGGAAATCCGTACTGGCGCTCCTGAGATCCCGCCGCCACCACAGTGACGGAGATGACTATTCGTTTTTGGTATTTAACCATTTGCTCGATCAGGCCAGTCAGAGGCTATTTGGAGTGGAGTTGTCCAGTCGACAGTGGCAGAGCTGGTTCTTTCGTTCCTTCAAGGAACTGACGGGTGAGGCAGTCCCAAGATTTCCACCTGAGGGAAACAGCACCTGGCGGGAATTTGATTGGGATAGGATTGCGGAAATCATCGGACAACACCCTGCACAGTCGGAACAGGCCTTGCCATATCTGATCATCGATGAGGGACAGGACATGCCGCCCCAATTCTATCGAGCGCTTGCCAATCTCGGTTTCGAGAATTTCTACGTGGTCGCCGATCAAAACCAGCAGATAGAGCCGGGTCGGAACAGTACCAGGCAGGACATCCAGGATTGCCTGGGAATTGAAGCGGGTGACGTAATCGAACTCCATCTGAACTATCGAAACAAATACCCGATAGCGAGACTCGCTCGCGAATTCTACACCGGAGACCCCGCCAGTCCCCCACCCAAATTGCCACCATCGAGGACTCCTACAGCGAGACGCCCCATGCTCCTTGAATATGGGAAAAGCCAGTATCCAAAGCTCATCGAGAGCGTTCTGAAGACTTCAGACAGGGATCCGAGCAAGTTGATCGGGATTATTGCACCGAACAATTTTATCCGGAAAAATTATTACAATTCACTGGTGAATTCTTCCATCCAGCTCGACAATGGAATACCAAACATAAGAACGTTCAAAAGTGGTGATCAGAAGGCGGTGAAATTCGATGAAGGCGGTATCATAGTGATCAATGCGCAGGCGTGCAAAGGCCTTGAATTCGATACCGTCTTTCTGGCGGATATCAACCAATATCGTTGCGTCTACGGGCGTCTGGACATGAGAAAACGTCTCTTCTACGTGATGGTCGCGCGCGCAATCGACCAAGTGATAATGCTCAAAGAGGCAGGCTCGCATTGCCCTGTCGATGCCATCCTTCCTGATGATCGTGATGTATTGGAGCGGCGATGATTAGCAACAGCAACGACATGTTTGATAACGAAAAGCCGGCGCCCGATGTCAAATCGACCATATGTTGGCAACTAGTAACGAACCAGCGCAACCTATTCTATATGTTGGCTGCCGGCATGATAATTCCGCCAGCGGCATTCAACAGAAAATACTACCAGGATACCTTATCCGCGTTTCCAGGCTGGATTCCACTCTTTGCCAACCATCCGTTTAAGGCGGCTATCGAACATTCCATCAGTGAACGAGAACACCTTATGCCTTGTCTCGTGACCGTTGAGCTTGGCAGCATGCGGGGACGCGTGCGGACAATTGGCGTCAACGGAAAGGTCGGGGAGGCGATTTTTCCGGATGAGATCGATGGCAAAGTACGTCTGATACTTGTCCCGGCCCCCCTTCCCGTGAGCTGGATTATGTCGGTCGGGTTCCGGTCCGGAAAGGAAAAATCCAATTGCGAGCTGGATGCCGGCGATTTCGAGAATGTACCGCTTCGTGAATTCAAGCTCAAAGCCGCATCGTCCACCTTCAAGAAAGCGGACAATGGCACTTGGCCGCCGGCAATCCCGAATTTTCCGGGCCTCGGTTCCACACTGGACACGCCACTCGCAGCCGGCGCCATGATGGCAATGCTTCTGCGTATGGCAAACCGCGGCACCATCGCAATGGTGTCCAACAAGATGGCCTTCAGCTCGAACGATGGAAGGGAAGAGTTGGTGTCCAATCCGATGATTGGGGGACTTGGTGCGTGGATTCAAGCGGGTCGTGCACCGGAGGACGGCGATGTGTCCAGGAAATTGTTTTGGGGCATGGTCGATACGATAGCAGCCTGCAGGGCGTCCGAAGGCATGGACGCCCCGCTCGATGCTGCACTAGAGCAATTGGTAACATCCAGCGAGATGTTGGATGCGCGGACGAAGCTGGCGGTCGCCAAATTGACGACCGACCTTAAGGCGCTGTCCAGGTTCTCGGACAGCACGATAACCGAGATCCTTGAGCGGCCCCGCAAACCGTTTTCCCGCGCCATGGTCCTGTTCTTTCTGCGCGACAACTGTGCGGATTTTCTCGAGTATACACATCCGTCACTGACGGAGGAGGATTACGTGGCGGCAGCTATCTTGTTCGCCGCCAGAGACGGCTGGCTGGGGCTTCCCCTTCATTTGCGGGACATTCCGGGATTGCACGCTGCGGTGACACATCGCATGGCTGCTATGGCCCATCGGATCGCTAACACAGGGATTGATTTGGGCGCACCTCCACCAAGGCCGATGTCATTGCGCGAGTTGCTCCTGCCCGGCGACAGGGGCTGGAACAAGACCCAGAAAGAGGCCGCGCTACTATTGACTCGGGAATGCAAATGGGACTGTGTCCAAACTCGAGTCACTCTTGGGAAAGGGGAATATCAACTTGTGGTTGATGGCGCCGGCGCGCACGTTATAATTTCGGGTGAAGCAAAGGCCGTTACAACCGAGGTAGACCGGGCGCAACTGTTCGCGCGTCTCGCGATGACGCCGATATCCAGCAAGTTGGATGGGAGGCTTCACAAGCTACTGAAGGAATGAGCACTTTGTCATGCGGATGATTCCGGATACACCGCATCGCACACATAGCCAAGCCGAAAAACGCGTGTTCGACAGGTTGCGCGTATCTTTCGCGAGCGACAAAGCCGGGCTTTATACCGCTTACCACTCGCTGAATCTGACGCGTCATGCCTACAAGCGTTTCGGAGAAATGGATTTTCTAATCTGCTGCCCGGAAGGCCTTTACGCTCTGGAAGTCAAGGGTGGAAGGGTCGTTTCCCGTGACGGCATCTGGCAGTATACCAACCGCTATGATGAGGTGAACGAATCCGTCGAAGGCCCTTTCAAGCAGGCCGAGTCGGCCCTACACGCTCTGATCGATAAGCTTCGAGACAATCTGCCTACGTGGGTGCTTGACCAGTTCTCGATTGGTTATGGCGTCGTATTTCCCGACATTGATTGGATAACCACCGGGGCTGAATGGGATCCTCAGACACTGGCGGACGCCCGCAGCTCCAAGGACTTGGAGCGGTGGCTGCGCCGATTATTCAGGTATTGGAGGAGCAAGGGCCATGGCAACCATCACGCCAGTACCGAGGCGTTGAAGAAGGTGCGGAAATTTCTGCGGCCCGAGTTCGAGACAGTCATCCCGTTACATGTGCAGACGCGAGATTCGGAGGAGCGCGTTGCGTCCTTGACTGAGGATCAAATGGCATTGCTCGATGTCGCAGCTGCAAATCGCCGGGTTCTTTGTTCGGGTGGCGCTGGAACCGGCAAGACCTTTCTGGCTATGGAACTTGCACGCCGTTGGACGGCGAAAGGTATGAATGTAGCGCTGGTGTGCCGCTCACCGTGGCTCAGGAGCTATCTGGAGATCCACTTCTCCATCGCAAATCTCACGGTGTCGCTGGTTGACACTATTCAGATTGCGCGCCGCCGCCGGGGATTGGAGCACTTCGACGCTTTTATTGTCGATGAAGGGCAGGACCTATTCGACATGGATAGTCTCGACAGCCTGGATTCGGTTCTGCGGGGGGGATTGAGTGAAGGCCGTTGGTGTTTCTTTTACGATGCAAATAATCAATCCGGTTTCTTTGGCCGTCCCGACCAGGATGCCGTGGACTACTTGGCTTCTTTGCAGCCGACCAGTATGCCCTTGCGCACCAACTGTCGGAATACACGCGTCATCTTGGAGAAGGTGCAGACATCCCTCGGCACTGACATGGGAATCAGAGGGACGGGAGACGGGCCAAAAGTCCGCGAACATCGTGCCTTTTCTACAAATGAAGCGTCCAATCTATTGGAAGCGGAGCTCGCCGAACTCATCGATGTTGGGGGGCTTTCTGCAGGCAACGTGACGATACTGTCGCCATATGGGTTCGACGAGTCGTGCGCTGGGCAGCTGCCGGAGGCAATTAGGCGCCAGATAGCGATTTTGGATGAGTTTTCTCTAAAGCACTTTCCCAATGTGAAAACGAGCTTCGCTGAGATTGGAAACTTCAAAGGACTGGAGAACGAAGCCATCATCGTTGTAGATCTTCCTCCGCCTGAACGAAGTCGTGAGGATCTGGCCGCACATTATGTGGCAATGAGCCGGGCCCGGGCGGTGTTATCGTTGATCCAACAATGCGCAACGTGAGTGTGGCAGTCCACTCACGCGGAACATGGACCAACTCCGTGGTTTGGATAGAGCACTCCTCTGCGAACATGCGTAAGACCGGAGACGCTGCCTGAAAGAACCAATCGATTCCCAGACTGCGATACCACCGACCCCTTGAGCCCCCGCCTCACTCCGGGCGCATGTGCGGGAACAGCAGCACGTCGCGGATCGAGGGCGCGTCGGCGAACAGCATCACCA
>ENA-ORDP01001936-ORDP01001936.1-marine-sediment-metagenome-genome-assembly--contig:-NODE-1936-length-10615-cov-4.438352_pt1 | contig 10615 bp, 11 predicted proteins | sample MGYA00248627_ERZ508539 | MGnify/ENA primary metagenome ERZ508539 (study PRJEB26208, sample SAMN05571518) | marine sediment metagenome | biome: deep sea; feature: Hydrothermal vent; material... | reverse complement strand
ATTTATAACCATAAACCGTGAAAATTATATGGATTATATCGTTGATGTCTGATAAGCTGGTTCTATGTCGATGAGCATGGAAAATAAATCGTTTATCGAAACTCGATATTCAATATTCAAAAAAGCCTTTTTCGCATTTTAGCCAACACCATTACCGTTCGTTTCCCCGAATTTTTGTAGGTTTGTTCCGGTTTCAAAATAATTATGAAGTCTGTCCGTTATTTCATTATCAAAGAATCTGTGAAGCATAAAACCATTTTATTTCTTCTGTTGGCAGGACTGTTTTTCCCGGCGCTTTCCCGTGGGCAAGGTTATGGAAATTATGCCTTTTCGTTCCTCCAGGAGCCTGTTACAGCACGTCTGGCAGCACTGGGAACCAATGTGGCCGCCATCGACGATAATGATATCAACATTGCGTATGCTAACCCTTCGTTGATCAATCCGGAGATGAACAACGACCTGTCGCTGGCCTATGTCAACTATTTCGCCGGTTTCAACTACGGAATGGTGCAGTTTTCACACACTTTCGACAAAGCAGGCAGTTTTCTCATCGGCATACAGTTTATGAATTATGGAAGATTCGACTATGCCGATAATGCCGGTAACCGCGGCGGCACTTTTGGTGCTGCCGATTATGCGCTAAACATAGGCTGGGGGCGTAAACTAAGCTCCCGTTTTTCCATTGGTGCCACAGGCAAACTGATCTATTCTTATTACGAAGCCTACAACTCTTTCGGCCTTGCCGTGGACGTGGCCGGAACTTACAAAAGTGCCTCCAACTGGATATTCTCGCTCACCGGTTCCAACATAGGCATTCAGCTGAAACCTTATGTCCCCGGAACCAAAACTGCGCCTCTCCCCTTCGACCTGTCGCTGGCACTCTCCAAGAGACTTGAGCATGTTCCCTTCCGGTTTGTCCTTGTTTACGACCACATAGAGCGATGGAATGACAGCTACTACAACAGTGCAAGTCCTTCGGGAGGCATTGACCCGCTTACGGGTAAACCCATTGCACTCACCGGTTTTTCAAAATTCAGCAACCAGCTTTTACGCCACTTTATCATTGGAGGCGAATTACTCCTGGGGAAACATCTTATTCTTCGTGGTGCATACAACTACCGCAGGCGTCAGGAGTTGAGTATAAGCCAGCGTGTGGGCATGACAGGTTTTTCATGGGGTCTTGGGCTAAAGGTTTCCCATTTCAGCATCAACTATTCCCGTTCGACTTACCATCGGGTCGGTTCTCCCAACTATTTCACCATCAGCACATCTCTCGATGATTTTAAGAGATAGAAAGTCCGGTGGGAAGTAGATAGTTACTTTTTCTTTTGCTCAATTCTTAGATCTTTCTCTTTGAAATCCTGTAAAACCCGGTTTATATCTGCCTCAGGAACTATGATATTTGCATTTTTCCAATAGGGAATATCATATCCTGAAGTAAAATCAGAGAAGACCTTATTGGTTTTGACTGTTTCGTCAGAGGCAAAACGAATGGGATGTCTGTTGTTGATATCAGTACTCATCATCTCAAATGACACATCAAATGTGGAACGAAGCCAGTGCCGCTTTTGTTTTACACGAAACCGTATATTTCCCAGAATATAATGAATGTAATATTTCCCGTTAAACAGCTGATAAGAAACCTGATACTTCGCCAAAATCGGGAAAGCATGTACATTGCGACTGCTTCTCAAAATATATTGCACTTTCAGCTTTTGAAGTGACTTGCGGGCATAATGAAACTGAATTTGCACCATGGCCAGTGATGTGGCGTCAATATATATCTCGCCTTCCAACGCGGGCAAAATCTTATCCGTACGGGGGCTGAAAGAAATGACATAAACCAAATGGCCATCCATGACTGTGATATCTTGTATGGCAAATTTATAATCGTTCATTCGGTTCAAAAGCATGAAATCAGGCCGGTTTCGCACCAAATCCAGTTGCAAAATCGCGTGCAGACCTCCTTTAAGTTTAAACATGACCGTATCCCGGTCGGAAATATCAGTATATTTTCGTTTTTTCAAAACTCTCACCTGGTCGTGATACAGCGTAGGACGAAGCGGGCGTTTGTAAATATCAAGCAAAGCTTCGGTATATGACATGTACTTTTTATTCTTTTTAACAATCTCACGGTAAAACCCGCGAATGGTAAAAGGTTCTGTATAATAATTGGAAGAAATTTTTGAGATAGCTTTTTTTACCAATCCGCTGGCCGAAGTGTTCCTGATTAAAATCTCAGGAAGAGAAACTATCTTTTCATGTAAACCAAAGGTTTGGAAAGTTTGTAATGCTGAAATTAGTACTTTTTTTTGGTAATATCCCATATAACTAATGACCAGTGTGTCTCTTTTGAATTCATCGGGAACCTGAATCACAAAAAATCCATCCTTGTTACTGATAACGCCAAAACCTTTGTGCAGAACACTTACCGAAGAGTAAGGCAATGATTTCCCGGTTTTGGCTTCCACGATCTTACCTGAATAACGCTTGAAAATCGTTGGAGTCAGGCCGGAGGTGCTATCGCTTACTTTTGATTGGGCCAACACAACGAGTTGCCTGTCAATAATTTTATAACTCAATAGCGGATTTCCGAAAATACTGTCCAGAATGATACTCAGCGGAATAGAATCGAAATTCGCATACATCTGTTTTCCCTGTGATAAAAAACGGGCATTATAGGTTAGATTAAACCCTGTTTTGCTTTGCAGCAAACGTAAAGCCGAATCAACACCAATCTTATGAAACGAAACAGAAACCGGCTGATTCAGGATGTCTTGCTGCGCATAAACAATTAAACTTATCCCCATTAGCAGTGCTAAAAGCAAGCCTGTTTTTTTGATAGCGCTCACTCCTTTCTAATTTTTTGAACCTAATATAATTTTATCACCTGACTTCTTCTGTTTCAGATGAAAAGTCAGGCTAATGGATTCAAGAATGGTGCCAAGGCTAACATTTTCGTAGGTTGAAGTAAGTTGGAGATGTCGAAGCGAATCAGCCGATAACACGATATTTTTTGCATAAGCACGGTTTAACACTTTCACAACCCTTGCCAGTTTCTCCTGCTTAAAATGGAAAATCTTTGTCTGCCACGATAAATAATTGACATCCGGAACAGATGATTTACCGGGTTTGTTATCTTTAAGCAAACCAAACTCACCCGGATGTAAGATTAACGGATGTGCCGGGTCGTCCTTACCCGACAGCCCCACAACACCCGTTTTAACCAACACGCCTACTGTGGTTTGCCCTTTCGGCGCATTCACATTAAATGTGGTGCCAAACACCTCTATACGGGCACTTTTCGTCATTACAAGGAATGCTTTTCTCTTATTTTTTTTAATTTTAAAAAAGGCTTCTCCCTGAAGACTGACCTCCCTGATTTTAGCTGAAAATTTACCAGGATACGTTAGTCGGGTGTGGCCGTTTAAGAAAACGGTAGAGCCATCGGGCAATAATACCATCTTCTGGCTCCAGGCGGTTTGTACCACATGCTGCCGGGAGTGTATCCACATACGAATTCCCCAACCAAGCCCCAAAAGAATGAGGAATACCGCTGCCATTCTATAAAGTACAGGACGACCCGGAAGGGATTTCTTAACAGATTGCTTCTCTCCTACACCGGCAATATTCCCCTGAAAAGCAGCCCATGCCCGATCGGTTTTTGCACTGTACATGTGGCCGGTCTTTTTCAGTATTTCTTCTTCTGATTTCATCTTTTTATGCGATTTCTACATTATCAAAAAAAATATTAAAGTCTGTATTCCTGCAAATTCCTCCTGAAATATTGCAATGCCTTACTCATATTTGCTTCCACTGTTTTTATGGATATGGAAAGCCTGTCAGCAATTTCACGGTACTTCAACCCCTGAAAACGGCTGAGTTTAAAAATAAGTTGTCTTCGTTCGGGTAAAGCTTCCATAAGCTCAAAAAACTTCCTGTTTAATTCTTCATATTTCAACATCTCATCGGCATTTACTTCTGCAACAGGCTGTTTCAAAGCAAATTTTTGATATTCCTGCAATAACTTTTCCTTCTGTAACCTGTGCAGACACTGATTGTAAACTGATTTGTACAGGTAGGCCGCGAAGGAATGTTTTATTATTAATTTTTTCCGGTCGCGCCAAATTTTCAAAAACAACTCCTGAACAATCTCTTCTGCCTCTGCTTCCACTTTGAGGATGCTGAGCGCATAGCCCAACAAGGGTTCGTAATAAAACCGGAACGTAAACTCAAAGGACTTTATATCTCCATTTTTCAGGAGCAGAAGCAGGCTTTTTTCTTCAGATCTTACCATCGTTCAGTGTTATAAGGACAACAGATAATTTTCTGTGAAGTTCGGTATTATTTACAAATCAATGGCATAACTTATCTATTTTTTTAATATCCGTCTGAATTTTCGTATGGCACTTGCAATAGACTGATTGGGCTCAATATAATTATACTTTCCCCAATAGTCCTTCTTAGAGAACGCCTGTACCTTTTCCGAGAATATTTGATTTTGTTTGAAACGTTCAGACGGCTTATAACGAACTACATTTTGGTCTTCCCTGTCGGTGATGGCCATTTCGAATGAGGTAGAGTAAACCGATGAAAACAAGTGTCTTTTCCACTTGATTTTGAAGGCCACCTCACCTTTGGCATAATTGAAATACCACTTCCCATTTTGTTCATGGTAGTTTACAATATAATGCGCTGAAGTTGGTGTAACCTTTGCACCAAAAGGTTTCTTTTTAATAAATAGCTTTGCTGCTTCAGCCGGATTGTCGAGTTTCAGAAAAAAATCGGCAGAAGCCAACGCGTAGGTGTTTACATCAATATAAAATTTACCCGAATAAAGCGGTACACCCGTATTGCTAATAGGCTCAAAATGAATTACGTAGTAAATATGGTTATCCTTTTTCACCTCATTTACAAGATTGAACTTATAGTGCGTCAGCATATCGTTATTCAGCAAAACATAGGGGTTCTTAATAATATCCAGCATTAGTCCTGTGGCAGGGCCTCCCTGTAGTTTAAACAACAAGGTATCCATTCGCCTCACGTTGCTGCCCTTTCGTCCTTTGATAATCCTCACCTGGTCGTTGTACAAACTTTTGTATGAGGCTTTATAAATCCCCACCACTGCTTCTGACAAGGAAACATAATGATTTCTTTTTTTTATAAACTCACGATAAAAACCAGTCATCTGATAGGGCTTTTGAGGATAATTCTTCCCGATGTTTTCCAAAACTTTTCTAACAATCTGGTCAACCGGACCGGGTCGTATGTAAACCTGGTTCAAAACTACGGCAACCGGCTCAACACGGAGAAGATTATGCCGGTGTTTTAGCCCGCTCAGAGGAACCAGCAGATTCTTATATCCCAAATGGGAAATGACTATATTTTCAGCCTTACTCTCTTTGCTAATTTTAATAACAAATTCACCATGACTATTTGAAACAGTAGAGGTATTTTCACCTTCCACAGTAATGTCTGCATACGCCAGCGGGGAATTATTCAATTTGCCTACTATTTTGCCCCGGTAGGTCTTGTAATGTGTGGAATCGGCCACTGTCACATTGCGCGTACCAGAGGCAAATATCGGGTTGGCCCATACAGAACTAACTATCCAAAGCACCAAAATCAGTCCGCTTGTTTTCGTGATAATATTTTTCATAAAGCACTATTTTTAATGGATTAAATTGTGACTCTTTTTATATAAGACCATCGAAATTACTTTTACCCTATGCTATATCGTCAGGGTTTTTAATTTTGTACTTTTATAATTGCAAAAAGAAACACAACTTATGTATTTGTCTCGCCTTACGTTAACGCGATTTAAGAATTACGAAGAAGCAGAGTTTGATTTCAGCGACAAGATAAACTGCCTTGTGGGCGACAACGGTGCGGGAAAAACCAATGTCCTCGATGCCATTTATTATCTCTCATTTACCAAAAGCTATTTCAATTCCATCGACTCGCAAAATATTTTGCATGAACAAGATTTCTTTGCCCTGCACGGGTTTTATAAAAATCAGGAGTCAGCCGAAGACAAGGTGAGCTGCATACAGCAACGCAACCGGAAAAAGCAGTTTCGTTTCAACAAAAAGGATTATGAGCGGTTTTCGGATCATATAGGAAAAATTCCGCTGGTGATGATTTCGCCTTACGACCGCGACCTTATTAACGACGGCAGTGAGCTGAGGCGCAAATATGTTGATGGAGTCATTGCACAATTCGACAAGTTCTACCTGACCGATTTGCTGGAATACAACAAAGCCCTTCAGCAACGGAATGTCCTGTTGAAACAATTTGCCGAGCAACACTATTTTGATGAACTCTCGCTAGCCGTGTGGGATGAAAAACTGGTAACACCCGGAGAAGCACTGTTTCAAAAACGCAAGCTGTTTCTGGAAGAATTTAATCCGCTTTTCGACCGTTATTATCGCTACCTGTCGCGGGGAAACGAGCAAGTGGAAATTAGCTACAGCTCCCAACTCGAAGAGAAAGATTTTGACAGGCTGCTGAAGGATTCCGTGCAGCGTGACCGCGCGATACGTTATACAAGCAATGGAATTCATAAAGATGATCTTATTTTTCAAATGAACGGTTTCCCGGTAAAGAAATTCGGTTCGCAGGGACAGCAGAAATCTTTTGTAATAGCCATCAAACTGGCACAGTTTGAATACATGCAGTTGAAAAAGGGGTTTAAACCTATTTTACTTTTCGACGACATCTTCGACAAACTGGATGATAAACGCGTATCGCAGATTGTAGAACTGGTGAGCCAGGAAGACTTCGGTCAGGTATTCATCACCGACACACAGCCTTTGAGGATAAGTGGTATCTTTGAGAAAATTAAAATCGATCACAAAATTTTCTTTGTAAAAAACGGAACTATCGGATAACCTGTATGATAAAACGCGACAACCAGTACAGCCTGAAAGAGGCCATAGAACAGCTTATCAGGGCTTATGGGTTTAAAGATAAGCTATTGGAAACAACACTCATCGACTCCTGGGAAGAGGTTGTGGGAGGCGTTTATGCTGCGCACACAGAAAATCTCAGGGTAAAAGCCAAAACACTTTACGTAAAAGTGGATATCCCGGCTCTACGCCAGGAACTCATGATGCAACGCTCCGAGCTGGTAAAAAGACTCAACAGCAAAGTGGGGAAGAAAGTCATTGAAGACATTGTTTTCCGGTAACCTGAAAAGAGCATAAACGTAACAATCTCTTATTCACCAGATTCTCACGCCATGCTCTCACACCGGTTTTCCCCGGGCGCGTTTGCAACGCGTCCGTCTCTCTATTTAGCGTAGTTAATGGCTCTCGTCTCCCGAATCACCGTAATTTTAATCTGGCCGGGATAAGTCATCTCCTCCTGGATTTTCTTTGACAGATCATACGAAAGGCTGTCGGCCTGTGCATCCGTTACCCTGTCGGCACCCACAATAACACGCAGTTCACGACCGGCTTGAATAGCATAAGTCTTCACCACCCCCGGATAGCTGAGGGCAATCTCTTCCAGCTTTTTCAGTCGCTGGATATATGCTTCTACCACCTCGCGGCGGGCACCAGGGCGCGATCCGGAAATAGCATCACACACCTGAACAATAGGTGCTATCAGCGTTTTCATCTCCACCTCATCGTGGTGAGCGCCAATGGCATTACAGACATCGGGATGTTCTTTGTATCTCTCGGCCAGTTTCAGCCCCAGCAAAGCATGTGGCAACTCCTCTTCGTTTTCGGCAATTTTTCCAAGGTCATGCAGCAGGCCGGCACGTTTAGCCATTTTAGGATTCAAGCCCAACTCAGCAGCCATGGTAGCACTTAGCTTGGCCACTTCTATGGAGTGCGACAGCAGGTTCTGGCCATACGACGAGCGATAACGCATGCGGCCTATCAGTCTTATCATCTCGTGATGCATATTGTGGATACCCAGGTCAATGATGGTTCGTTTTCCGATTTCCATGATCTCCTGCTCCACCTCTTTCTTCGTTTTGGTTACCACCTCTTCAATACGAGCCGGATGAATACGGCCATCGATAACCAGCTTCTGTAGCGACAAACGCGCAATCTCACGGCGGATAGGATCAAAGCCGGAAAGCAAAATGGCATTTGGTGTATCGTCGATGATAATCTCAATGCCGGTGAGGGATTCCAGCGCACGGATGTTGCGGCCTTCACGACCAATTATCCGGCCTTTAATATCCTCACTATCAATGTTGAATACGGTCACCGTGTTTTCAATGGCATGTTCTGAAGCTGTCCGCTGAATAGTTTCGATAACAATTTTTTTGGCGGTACGGTCAGCGGTCAGTTTGGCCTCTTCGGTAATCTCGCGGGCCATCATCATAGCCTCCATCTTTGCTTCACCTTTCATAGATTCCACCAGTTGTGCTTTGGCTTCACTGGCAGAAAGTTTACTGATGTTCTCCAGTTGTTTCACTTGGCCGGCATGCATTTTGTCGAGTTCTGCCTGTTTCTTATTGAGAATCTCCATCTGTGTATTCAGGTTAGCTTTCTGAGCACTTAACTCGTTGTTTTTCCGCTGTGTCTCCTGAAGTTTCTGGTTTAGGTTAGCCTCTTTCTGGCGTATCCTGTTTTCTGATTTCTGAATGTTTCTGTTTTTCTCATCAATCAGTTTTTGATGTTCACTTTTAAGTTGCAGGAACTTCTCCTTAGCCTGAAGAATCTTTTCTTTCTTCACCACTTCGGCTTTCTCTCTCGCTTCTTCGAGAATAGCATGACTCTTTTTCAGCAAAGTATTCCGCAGAAAAAAGTAAGTCATCATCATGCCAATAGCAACACCCGCCAACACAAGTATTGCATAAATTATATTCATTTCCATAAGCATTTTGTTTGTGTGGCAAACACCGGAAAATAAAAACCCGCATAACCATGGAGCTAAAGTAAACTCCGGGAAACATGGTTAGGGATGCCGTGATTTTCGAGCGTCCAGTGTCTGCCAAAAGGCAAATCCCACGAGGGTAAACAGGCCTGCTCTACGATCCGCTAAGCTTTTCCCTAAAATTTGTAGTGTTGAGTTTACAAACATTAGATTATGCGGGTAAATCTTAAACTAAGAACGTTATTCCATTGATAATTGATTACTCAGGATTTTATCTATCTCTTTCAGTTTCAATTCCATTTCTTTCTCACGAAAATCCTTCTTCTCCTCCAACTCCAACATTCCGACAGCATTTTGCAGTGCAATCATGGCCAGCAAATCCTGCTGGTCTTTGTACTCATAAGAATGCGCAAAGCTGTTTATCGAATCATCCACATAGCCGGCCGCTTTTCTGACCAACTCCTCCTGCTCGCGATGCACATTCATCTTGTAGGGCCTTCCGGCAATAATCACCTTAATATTTAATGGCCTATCCTGCAAAATATCTCCCTTATTTACTAATTACATCCACACTTCGGTTTATCTCTTCCAACAACTCATCAATTATCTGAATTCCTTTCTCAACACCGAACTTATTTTCAAAGGCATTTGCCAACGTTAATTTTAAAAATTCATTATTTTTTTTATTCAACAATTCCTGAAGTGCATCCAATTCCCTTTTTATGGTGCTCACTTCATCTTTAAGCTGCTTATTCTCAGCCGAAAGCAAGCGATACTCCTCAATTAACTTCCTGACTTTGTACTCAATACCGGAAATTAAAACTTTCTCATTTGCCATCTTTTCAAAATATGCTGCGCTACAAAAGTAATTATTTTCCTGCTCCACCGCAAGCCATCGGCCAAAAAAGAACACAGACTTTTACAATTTTTTACAAAAATACCGCTTAATATCTATAAGCCCGTTACTTATAAAAGTATTTTTTTTGAAATTTCTCTCCGGCCATTTATGAATATACCGGCAATTGCCAGACACTGCAACGAATGACCATTTCACCATTAACCATTTCACCATTAACCATTAACCATTTCACCATTTCACCATTAACCAATTCACCATAAAACCCCTATCTTTGCACCCCATTACAAAACGATGAGCAGTAACAACAACAACAACGTCCGTATAAAAAACAAGAGAGCATTGCGCGAGTATTTCATTCTCGACCGCTATTTGGCGGGTATCGTGCTGACCGGAACGGAGATAAAATCCATCCGCAATGGAAAAGCCAATCTTGCCGATGCCTTCTGTGTGTTTGAAAACGGGGAGCTGTTTGTCAGAGGTATGCACATTGCCGAGTACAGCTATGGCTCGTACAACAACCACGTCGCCAAACGCGACCGGAAGCTACTGCTAACGGCACGCGAATTAAAAAAACTCAACACCAAGGTCAAAGAAAAAGGTTTTACCATTATCCCCACCGTGCTTTTCATCAACGAGCGCGGACTGGCAAAGCTGGAAATAGCCCTGGCACGCGGAAAACATTATTACGACAAACGCGAAGACCTGAAAAAACGTGATATACAGCGTGAAATTGACCGGCACATGAAGCATTAGGAATGCAGAATAGTCAATTGTTCACCGTTTGAAAAGATTGAAGAGATTGAAGAGATTGAAGGGATTGACAGAGGAAATGGTTAAATAGTAGTCAGGCGGTTGTCAGGCAGTTGTCATTCAATTGTCAGAGAGTTGTAACTCGCTCAACATCACAACTTCGCAACTTCG
>ENA-ORDP01001935-ORDP01001935.1-marine-sediment-metagenome-genome-assembly--contig:-NODE-1935-length-10617-cov-2.890362_pt1 | contig 10617 bp, 9 predicted proteins | sample MGYA00248627_ERZ508539 | MGnify/ENA primary metagenome ERZ508539 (study PRJEB26208, sample SAMN05571518) | marine sediment metagenome | biome: deep sea; feature: Hydrothermal vent; material... | reverse complement strand
TGGCAACGATACCGACGCTGTGCCCGTCCAATCTGGCCAGCCCCGTCACGGCCACTTTGCCGAAGCGTTCTTTCAGAGGAAAAAAACTTCCTTTATCGACGACGGCCTCAACGACGCGGCGCACATCGTAAATCTTCTGTCGTTCTTCCGGCACCAGGTCGAGCATGTCGGCGCTACCATCATCCGAACCTGCTGGTACCGGCGCCCGTGGCGGCGGCGCCATGTTGTGACTGGGTAGATAGCTGAGAAATCGCCGAACAGCATCGAGTGCTTCCTCGTCCGTGTCGACGGCGAGATCCACCAACCCGGTGGTGCCGGTATGTAGCCGCCAGCCCCCGAGTTCTTCCGGATCGACTTCCTGGTTGATGGCGATGGATGTGACTTTGGCGCTTGATACCGCCAATTCGGAACCTTTGCGCATAACCACGAAGTCCGAAAGCGAGGTATACCAGGCCGACGAGCCGAAGCAGGGGCCCAACACCGCCGCCGCCCAGGGCGTTTCGCGGCGGCGGACGTATTGCTCGGGGTCCTGCCCTCCCAGCCCCATTGAGACCGCGCCCATAACGTCGGGTATGCGGGCGCCGGATGACTCTCCGAGGAAAGCGATCGGCATGCCGTTGCGGGTAGCCGTTCGCTTGATGAACGACATTTTTTTGGCGTTAATGTTGTTGCTGGACGCGCCTTTAACGGTCAGGTCATTAGACACGACGGCGACCTTGCGGCCTTCGACCCGACCGAAACCGGAGACCTTGCCGTCGGCTGGTGTCTTGTCCAGATCCTCGGGCCTGAGCGACGTGGCGAATTTTCCGACTTCCTTGAAGCTTCCGTTATCAAGCAAGTAATCGACACGCTGACGGGCGTCCAGGATGCCTTCTGCGTGGCGGGCGTCGATTTTTTTGGTCCCGCCCATGGCTTCGACCGTTTTATGCCGTCGAGCCAGTTCTTCAATTAGGTGCTTATAGACCATTCAACCGATTCATCCAGATTCTCCACGCTGAAATCTTTCGCGCAAATTAAGAAATACAGCAGACATATTGATTGTCAACAATATACTTGACAACAATGTATGTCTTTCGTCCATACTGACGTCGGTGAATTGAGGGGGGCTAATCCGGGCCTGCATCAAGCCGAACACGCTCCCAATCAATGCACCTGGGGACGAGATAGACCGTGGAGAGATCATGAGCTGGCAGCCTGAAGTCGATGAAATTCAACGGCGTAGAGAATTCGCCCTTGGCCTGGGCGGGCCTGCGGGGGTCGCCCGGCAACACGAATTTGGCAAACTGACGGCTCGGGAGCGCATCGACCTACTGTGTGATTTCGGTACGTTTCGCGAGATCGGCAGCCTTGCCGGCAGTGCCGAATATGATGACAACGGCAATCTCGAGAAGGTCACACCTTCAAACTCGGTGATCGGTAAAGGCCGGGTTGACACCAAACGCATTGTCGTTTCGGCTGACGACTTTACGATCCGCGGCGGCTCATCGGAATCTTCAATTTCTGACAAGTGGATCTACGCCGAACGCCTGGCGGCCGATATGCAAGTTCCATTGGTGCGTCTGGTCGATACTGCGGGCGGCAGCGTTCGCTTGCTGGAAAAACAGGGTGCCACAAAACTCCCCGGTTACAGTTCTTGGGACAGCGCTAATATACTTGGCGAAATTCCGGTGGTCGGGGTCGCCATGGGCGCCTGTGCCGGGCTCGGCGCCATCAAGGTCGCCGGCGCGCATTTTTCGGTCATGGTCAAGCAGACCAGTCAGTTGTTCGCCGCCGGACCACCCGTGGTCGAAGCCGGCATCAACCAGACCATCACAAAGGAAGAACTCGGCGGTTACATGGTTCATGCACGGGGCAGCGGCGTGGTTGACAACGAAGCCGATGACGAAGGAGACGCCATCAACCAGGTCAAACGCTTTCTCTCGTATCTGCCGCCCAACGTTCACCGCTTGCCGCAAGTGCAAAATTGCGATGACGACCCGGAACGGCGAGAGGAGGCATTGCTCTCGCTGATCCCACGGGAGCGCCGGCGGGTGTTTAAAGCCCGCAAGCTTTTGAATCTGGTATTGGATCGTCATTCGGTCTTCGAAATCGGCCGATACAACGGCCCGTCGTCCATCACCTGCCTGGCTCGGCTCAATGGCCATCCGGTCGGCGTACTGGCCAATGACCCTTATCACTACGGCGGGGCCATGACCCTGGTGTCGTCACAGAAAATCGAAAATTTTGTCGATCTTTGCGACACATTTCATATTCCCATTATCAATTTCTTCGATCAACCCGGCGTCATGATTGGGCTCGAGGCGGAGCAGGCGGGAACCATTCGTGCCGCAATGCGGGCTTTGGCGGCGATCGAACAAAGCAATACGCCGTGGTGTTCGATCATTGTCCGGCGAGCGTTCGGCGTTGCCGGTGCTGCACATGGACGCCTCGGCGGCATTAACATGCGATATGCCTGGCCCTCTGCCGCTTGGGGGTCCATTCCCATCGAAGGAGGCGTGGCAGCGGCATATAGACGTGAGCTTGCAAACCACCCCTATCCGGCAGCCAGAACAGCGGAACTGGAAAACCATTTTTCGCAATACGCCTCGCCCTTCAAAACGGCGGAGCGTTTTGGCATCAACGACATAATCGACCCGCGCGATACGAGATCGCTCCTGTGTGACTGGATCGGGGACGCCTATGAGAAATTGCCGGAGATGACCGGCCCAAGGGCACGGACCATGAGAAGATGACGATAACAGCCGGCTATGAATTCACTTGGGCTGCGCGACAATTTGGCGAGCGAGAGGCTGTCGTATTCCAAGGCCAAAGGTTGAGCTTTGTCGAAGTGAACCGCCGCGCCAATAGATTGGCAAACGCACTTATCGAACTCGGCCTTAACAGCGATCACCGCATTGCTGTTCTTCTCAATAATTGTTTTGAAAGTCTGGACACAGTCATTGGCGCGGAAAAGGCGGGCGTTACCTATGTGGCGCTCAACGCCCGGCACACCGCCGCCGAACAACACAAAATCCTTAAAGACGCCGATCCAACAGTCGTTATCGGCGGTCTGGAATTCGAAGGGATTCTGAGCGAAGCCGTCATCGGGATTGACGGCATAAAAGCGGTATACGGGCTTGGTTGGCGCCATGGCGATGCTGAGGATTATTTCGGTTTGGTGGCCGGCTCAAGCGACGAGGAGCCTGAGGTGCTCGTCGAACCAAGCGATCTAATGCGCATTCATTATACTTCAGGCACAACCGGCAGCCCCAAAGGAATTACAATTTCTTATCAGCGCTACTACGACCGCCAGAACAATTTCTTCACGGCGCTTGAATACGGTCTGGATATTGGGGATTCGATAATCCATGTGGGGCCTCTCACTCATGCCGCCGGCAACTACCTGATTCCATACTTCATACGCGGCGCGCGCAATATCATCATGCCGAGTTTCAACCCCCTGGAAATGCAGGCGATCATCGAACGCGAACGGGTGACGAGCCTCCTACTTGTGCCGACCATGTTGATAAGGCTGCTCGACGAGTTGGACCGCGAGCGTTTCGACCTGTCCAGCATCAAACATATCAATTACGGTATGGCGCCCATGCCCGTCGAAGTACTCAGGCGTGGCATTGAAGCGTTTGGGCCCATTTTTCGCGAACATTACGGGCTCTCGGAATGCCCTCAGCCCGCGACCCTGCTTTACCCCCATGAGCATGTTCTCGAAGGGCCCGAGGAGGCCGTGCGTCGCTTGGCTTCCTGCGGTCGCCCAACGCTTAACATCAATATCGAAATCCGCAATGCCGACGGCGTCGCCGCACCGTCCGGCGAAGTTGGGGAAATCTGTATCGAGGCCAAGGGAGCGGCGAACGTCGGCTATTGGCGAAGCCCCGGCCAATATGAGGAGAACGTGCGCCAGGGATGGTTCCACTCCGGTGATCTGGGGTGGATGGACGACGAGGGCTACCTGTTTATCGTCGGCCGAAGCAAGGACATGATCATTAGCGGCGGCTTCAATGTGTACTCGCGCGAAGTCGAAGAGGCGCTGTTCGCCCAGGCCGACATCAAGGAGACCGCCGTGATTGGCCTGCCTGACGCGGAATGGGGCGAAATCGTTTGCGCCTTCGTCGTCCGTCAACCCGGTAGTGAACTCGACGCCTCCACGGTCATTGATCACTGCCGGGACCTAATCGCAGGATACAAGAAACCACGCGTCGTGGAGTTCATCGAGACTTTGCCGCGTAACAATTCCGGCAAAGTGGACAAGGCCGAATTGCAGCTCATTTTCCGCGAGCGTCACGGCATCAAATCACCCGGCTCGGGAGGTTTCGTCTCGGCGAGGTATTAGGCATCGGCGCTCGATGCCCAGTTGGAAGAGTTATGACTTCACAGGTTTCACAACAGGAGGAGGACAGACGATGTTTAAAGAACTAAAAATAGGCCGTCATGGCATAACATTAGGGCTTGCAATCGCGATGACGGGACTGGGAATAATGACGGCGGTCAGCAGCGCTCAGGCTCAGGAAATCACGGCCAGACTATCCTTTCACTGGGGACCGAAACATCCCGCAGCAATTCAGGCCTTTGAGTTTGCCAAACGGGTGAACGAGCGTGCGGCCGGGAAGATCAAGATCGACGTGTTCCCCGCCGGGCAGCTCTTCGGCATTCGTGAAATCATGGGCGCCATTGCTGCCGGTTCGGTAGAAATGGGCGGCACGGTCGGCATCGTCAGCTTTCCCCGGATCGACAAAAACTACAATGTCACCGCCATTCCGGGATATTTCTCAAGTTTTGAGAATCAACGCGGGTTTTTCGAAAATACGCCGGAGGGCAAAAAGGTCTGGGACAACATTATGGCCAAGGCCGGCATTACCGTGATCGCCTATGACCCGGTCGGACCGATGGCAACATTCAGCGCCCGCGACAATCTCGATACCGTGGATAGTCTGAAGGGCTTGAAAGCCCGTGTCTTGACCAAGCCGGACCGGACCAGGTGGTCGGCGTTGCAAGTCGGCAAGATGGTGTCCCTGCCGACGCGTGAAGTTTATGCCGGCCTGCAGAGCGGCATGGTCGATACCGTCACTACGGTACCGGGTGCGATCAAAGGGTATAGCTGGTGGGAGTATTTGAGGTCCGCCCAATTGCCCTATCAAGCTTTCGCCGATGCTTACATCATGGCCAACGCTTCGTGGTTCAATGGCTTACCGGACGATGTCCGAAAAATCATGAATGAAGTCGGCGCGGAAATCAGTAAGGAAGCGACGGATTCGATCATGGCTGCTTCCGACGCGATTATCGACGAATTCGCCAAGCGCGGCGCCAAGGTGACGACGCTTACCGGTTCTGAACTCGCCAAGATGAAAAAGCTTGAAAGAGAGGTTATGGAACCTGGATACGCAAAATTGGTCGATGCAGATGTGTTTGCCGCATTGAAACGTTACACCGGACGCTAACCGTTCGAAGCCGGGTCTGATATTTTCAGACCCGGTTATCTCCGCAGAGGGGAAATCTTTATGGAACGTATTTTCAATGTATACGTTCGAATTAACGACATTATTAGTGCAGCGGCCTTCAGCCTGGGCGCGCTTATCATGGGATTCGCCCTCATCGCCTTGTTCAGCGGTGCCATTGAACGCTACTTCATCGGCATGGGTTACGCCTGGATCAATGATCTGCCGCCGATGCTCATGCCTTGGGCCATATTTCCCATACTTGGCGCTTTGATACGTACCGACGGACACATCAGAGTGGAAATCTTGCCGACCTTGGTCCAGGGCCGAACCCAGACGGTTATCAGGTTGGCGGTTTATGTCATTTGCCTGATCAGTGCGCTGGTTTTCTGCTGGGGTAGTTCAGGGGCCGTCGCCTTCTTCAGAACGCTCGGCGAAGTGACGGAAACCGAGATCGAATTTCCCATCTGGTACATGTATCTGGCCTTTCCGGTCGGCTTCGGCCTGTTGGCGAATTTTTCCTTCGAATCGGCCTTGCGCGAATGCCGACGTTTGATGGCCACCGAAGTATAGACTGGAACCCGCAATGATTGCTCCCGCCGTTGCCCTGTCCCTGCTCCTTCTGATCTCATCAGTGCCGATATTTCTTGTCTTCGGCATCGGCAGCAGTCTTGTCGCGATTGGTGAACTTAATTTGCCATGGGCGACTTTGCTCCAGGTTTCGATGGGCGCCGTTACTAAACACGTTCTGATCGCCATCCCGCTTTTTATCTTCGCCGGCCTTATCATGCTTCGCGGCGGCGGCGCGCGGCGTCTGGTCGACCTGAGCATTGCGTTGGTCGGTCACTGGCCCGGTGGGCTCGGCATCGCCATGGTTTTGACCATGGGTTTTTTCGCCGCCTTCTGTGGCTCCATTCTGGCCGCCATCAGCGCCGTTGGAACAATCCTGATGCCGGTGATGATTGAACGCGGGTACCCCCGCCCGTTTGTTGTCGTACTGGCTGCGGCTGCGGGATTGCTGGAGGCCCTGATTCCACCGAGTAACGCGGCGATCATCTTCAGTGCCTTGACCATGACGCCGGTGTCCAGGACTTTTGCGGCGGGCATTCTCCCCGGCCTTGTATTCATGGCCTTGCTCATGGTCTACGTGATTTGGCGCTGTCGTCACCTGGACCGGCCAAAGCGGGCCAGCACTCAGGAGCGTTGGCAGGCTTTTGTCGCCGCTGTTCCGGGGCTGGTGACGCCGGTGTTAATTCTGGGCGGCATATACTTGGGTCTTCTGACCCCTTCTGAATCGGCGGCAGTAGCCAGTTTCTGGGCCATCATCGTAGGTTTCCTGGTCTATCGTGAGTTGACTTGGGTGGGTATATGGGAGGCTCTGAAATCGACGGCGATCACCACGTCTGTGATCTTTTCGATCATCGCCATGGCGACCTTTTTGTCGGTCATTCTGACCTACACCCAGACACCGCAGGCAATCATCAAATTCTTCCTCGAGTTTGGCGCCACGCAAATCACTTTCCTGTTCATGATCGGGGTTATTTGCATGATCCTCGGCACCTTTCTTGAGGTCGTCCCGATCTACTATTTGACCATACCCGTATTCCTCGGCATGATCTCTGTCCTGGAAATCGACATAATGCAATTCTACATCGTATTCGGCGCTTTCGTCGGGCTCGGTTTGCTGACTCCGCCGGTTTGCGTTGGCGTTTACACGGCATCGGCGGTGATCGGCGAAGCGCCCGAGCGCGCCTTTCGAGAGGTCCCGGGCTTTGTCCTGGTCGGACTTATATACGCCATAATAATGATCTTCTTTCCCATTGTCTCGACGTGGCTGCCGTCACAACTCTGATGAGATCAACAATGTCCAATTTTGCAACCCTGTTGATCGAGCGGCCCGCTGATGGTGTGATCCTGCTGACCCTCAATCGACCTCACGTTCTCAATGCCGTTAACACCGATATGGGCAATGAGTTGGTGGCCTTCTTTACTGACCTGACAACAGATCCCGATGCGCGTGCCGTGGTGATTACCGGAACCGGCGAACGGGCCTTTTGTGTTGGCGCCGACCTCAAGGAACGCGACGGCATGAGCGACCAGGTTTGGCGCGCCCAGCACGAATTGTTTCGCCGTGGCCATATGATGCATGCCGGCTGTCCGCTACCGACTATCGCTGCTGTCAATGGATTGGCGCTCGGCGGTGGCGCTGAAATGGCGTTGACCTGCGATTTCACTTATGCCGCCGAAGACGCCGAGTTCGGCTTCCCCGAGATCAAACGAGGCATCATGCCGGGCATGGGCGGAACGCAGCGACTGGCGCGGGTCATGGGCGAGCCTCGGGCCAAGGAGCTGATCCTAAGCGGCGAGACTTTCAGTGCCGCCGACGCCCACCTTTGGGGCATGGTCAATAAGTTGGTGTCCAGGCAAGACGTGGTGGCTGAAGCGATTGCTGCGGCGACGCGCATTTCCGCCAATGCACCGTTGGCCATACGTGCGACCAAGCAGGTGATCCATGCCGGGTTGCAGACCGACCTGGCCACGGGGATGACCATCGAAGTGCTTGCCCATCAACGCCTGGCGGTTTCCCAGGACCGGCGAGAAGGCATCGCCGCCTTTATCGAAAAAAGATCGCCAAAGTGGCGGGGTCGCTGAGGTCCGCCACAGCCAAATCAAGCAAAAAACGAAAGAGGTCATGCCATGAAGCGAGTATTAATCGCCAACCGGGGGGAAATTGCCTGCCGGATTATTCTCAGCTGCCAACGTCTGGGTCTGCAGACGGTTGCCGTCTATTCGCAGGCCGACGAACACGCTTTACATGTCGCCAGCGCCGATTTTTCCTACTATATTGGGCCGCCACAGCCGAACGAGAGCTATCTTCTGGCAAACAATATCATAAAGGCCGCGAAGGCCACCGGGGCGGACGCGATCCATCCCGGATATGGTTTTCTTGCGGAAAATCCACGCTTTGCCGAAACGGTTGAGGCCGCTGGATTGATCTGGGTCGGACCGCGGGCCAAAACCATTGAGGACATGGGTGACAAACAGCGGGCGCGGCTGCTGGCCGTAGCCGCCGGTGTGCCCGTGCTGCCTGGCAGTCCAGGGTTTGCGCCGAACGACAACGACGGCCTAGAAGAAGCAGCCGGCCAAATCGGCTACCCATTGCTGGTCAAGGCATCCGCAGGCGGCGGCGGCATCGGCATGCAACGGGTCGATAATCCGGTTCGATTGCGAAAAGTTGTAAAGGCGGCCCAGACCATGGCCGAGCGCTTTTTTGGTGACGGCACGGTGTTCCTTGAACGATTTGTGGCGCGCGCCCGGCATATCGAAATTCAAGTGTTTGGTTTTGGTGATGGGCGGGTCATCCACCTTTATGAGCGCGAGTGTTCCGTGCAACGGCGGTTTCAGAAGGTTGTCGAAGAGAGCCCGGCACCTGGTCTGAGTGATGAAACGCGCACCCGTATGACTGACGCAGCGACATCCCTGGCCGCTCAGGAATGTTACCGTGGCGCGGGAACCGTCGAATTCGTCCTCGACACCCATACCGAGGAGTTCTTTTTCCTCGAGATGAACACCCGCATTCAGGTCGAACATGGGGTCACCGAAATGGTCACGGGGCTCGATCTTGTCGGCTTGCAGTTGCGGCTCGCCCGTGGCGACAATCTGGATGACGTTCGCCAGGACAGCATTACCCGTGACGGCCATGCTATGGAGGTCCGCATCTACGCGGAAAATCCAGACAAAAAATTCTTTCCCTCGCCCGGCACCCTCAACGAACTGGTATTTCCTGCTGCCGGCGATGGCATTCGCATTGATACCGGCGTCCGTCAGGGCGACGAGATTACGGTCTATTACGATCCGATGATCGCCAAATTGATTGCGCACGGCCCCGATCGTGCGACGGCAACCGAACGGATGTCGAGCGCCCTGGCAGAAGTAAGGATCGAGGGTCTTGCCACCAACGCCGTTTTCCTGGCCCGTGTGATCGGACACCAGGTTTTCCGCGACGGCAATGTCCATACCGATTTTATCGACCGATACAAGGCGGATTTGACCGGATAGAATGATCACCAAGGTGATGTCAGAAAAAATGTACTGACCCGAGTGGCGCACCCGGCTAGAGCGGTTTCAATTTACTCCGGTTCATATCCAGCGGCAGCAAAATAGTTTCTGCAATCTTGCGTGGAGAACTTGTCCAACGCATCTGCGATCACCTGCCACAGTTCATCAATGGACCGTGCCGCCGCCTTTCTGAGAATGGCCTTTAGCTTTGAGAAGGCCATCTCGATGGGGTTGAAGTCGGGCGAATAAGGCGGGAGATAGAGCAGGGTTGCCCCGGCCGTCTCGATGGCGTCTCGAACGCCGGTGACCTTGTGGGCGGACAGATTGTCCATGACGACGATGTCGCCGGGCGCCAACTCGGGCACCAATACATGGGTCACATAGGCGCGGAAGGCATCGCCATCCATCGGCCCGTCGAGCAGCATGGGGGCGCTCAGGCTTGCCAGGCGCAGGCCGGCGGTGAAGGTGGTGGTCTTCCAATGGCCGTGGGGAACCGCCGCCCGGCAGCGCTCGCCGCGCTTGGCCCGGCCCCGCAGGCGGGCCATCTTGGTCGAGGCGCTGGTCTCGTCGATGAAGATGAGCTTCTCGGGATCGAGCTCGCCTTGAGCGTCGAACCAGGCCTGGCGGCGGGCGACGACGTCAGGCCGCTCTTGCTCGGCGGCGTGCGCGGTTTTTTTTAAAGCTGATCGCGCGACGCTCAAAGAAATACCAGACCGTCGCCGGACAGGCCGACACAGCCCGCTTCTCGGCCAGATGCTCGGCGATCTCCGCCAGGCTGATGTCCGCCCGCTCCTTCACCAACGCCAAAATGAAAGCCTCATGGGCATCCAGCTTCGATCCGCCCGGCTGCCCCTGCTTGCGCGCCGCAACCTCGCCGCTCTCGCGATAGCGCCGATACCAGGTCACCGCCGTCGAAACCCCAACCCCAAAACGAGCCGCCGCCTGGCGCCTCGAAAGACCACCCGAAATCGCCCCGATCACCCGAACCCGAAGATCCGTACTGAAGCTCCGCGTCATCAAATCCTCCTCTCTGGACCAAAGAAGAAGCGAATCACAGATCAGGCCGTAGGGGAATCCCTAAAATGATTCCGCGTTCCTTAAAACCGCTCTAGCGCAACGCATTGAATTC
>ENA-ORDP01001934-ORDP01001934.1-marine-sediment-metagenome-genome-assembly--contig:-NODE-1934-length-10621-cov-2.738312_pt1 | contig 10621 bp, 6 predicted proteins | sample MGYA00248627_ERZ508539 | MGnify/ENA primary metagenome ERZ508539 (study PRJEB26208, sample SAMN05571518) | marine sediment metagenome | biome: deep sea; feature: Hydrothermal vent; material... | reverse complement strand
GTAGATGCAATTCCAGATATTGGAGAGAACCAACAAATTGTATTTACCGAATGGATGGGAAGATCACCTCAAGATATTGAAGATCAAATTACCTATCCCATCGTCACCGCCATGACCGCCGCGCCCAAGGTGAAATACGCACGGGGTCAATCTTTTTTAGGTTTATCTTTTGTGAATGTCGTTTTTGAGGATGGCACCGACATGTATTGGGCGCGAAGCCGCGTCATGGAATACATGCAATCGGTCACAAACAAGTTACCCGAGGGCATCACACCGACCCTGGGGCCGGATGCGACGGGTGTCGGCTGGGTCTTTGAATATGCCCTTGTGGATGAATCCGGCGAACATGATCTCTGGGAATTAACTTCTTTTCAAGACTGGACGCTGCGCTACTGGTTACAATCCGTGCCGGGTGTGGCCGAAGTCGCCACCATTGGCGGCATGGTCAAGCAATATCAAATTACACTCGATCCCAATCAATTATTGGCTTATAACATCCCGCTCAAGACCGTGATTCAGGCCATTCGAGAAAGCAATAACGATGTCGGCGGACGTGTGCTCGAACTTTCAGAGCGCGAATACATGCTGCGCGGTTTGGGCTATATCGAAACACTGGATGATCTGCGTGATGTCTTTCTGGCACTCAGAAAGGACGGGACTCCGATATTCCTGGGCGATGTCGCAAAGATACAGATCGGGCCGGATATGCGGCGCGGCTTGGCCGATTTAGACGGAGAAGGAGAGGTTGTCGGTGGTGTGGTCATTATGCGTTTTGGTGAAAATGCCTTAAACGTCATTGAGGGCGTCAAAGCGAAACTCAAAGAAATCGAAGCGTCTTTGCCGAAAGGCGTAAAGGTCGTCACGACTTATGATCGCTCTGATCTCATCTATGGTGCCATCGATACCTTGAAAGAAAAACTGGTCGAGATTACCATCGTGGTCAGCGTTATCTCCCTTTTGTTTCTCTTTCACTTTCGCTCGGCCCTGGTCGCCATTTTGATCCTGCCCGTTGCCATTTTAATCTCCTTCATTGCCATGTATTATTTGGGTTTAAGTTCCAATGTTATGTCCTTGGGTGGTATTGCCATTGCTGTGGGGGCGATGGTGGATGCTGCCATTGTCATGATCGAAAATGCCCACAGCCGCTTGGAAGAGAACCCGGAAGCCGACCGTGTGACGGTGATTATCGACGCCGCGAAAGAACTGGGTCGTCCTCTGTTTTTTTCATTGATCATTATCACCGTCTCCTTCATGCCCGTTTTTACGCTCGAATCACAGGAAGGGCGATTGTTTAAACCTTTAGCCTATACCAAAACCTTCGCCATGTTTTTTTCCGCCGGCCCTATCAGTTCCTGAACATAGCAAGTAGCGTGATCACAAACATTCCGATCAAAATGGAGCCCATGGCGGCGATCTTTTCAGAGAGTCGAACATGCTTGGCGTTACGGGTGTCGCCGCCACCTTCAATTTCATTAATTTCCGCTTCCGCCGTTGCGAACTCGGATCTCGCTACGGAAAAGGTCTTGGTGTCCTTCCTGCGTTTGTCGATGTTATCGATAAGATCGAAAAGCTCCGGCAGGCTTCCCTTGCGGACAAGCTTTGGAAGTTCTTTCTCGATTTCGCGCCGCGTGGTCCGGCTATGAAATGTGTTGATGGCCGGGCCAAGAAGCCCGCCCAGCCAACTGGAAAGACCGAAAAGGGAGTTCAGCTTCAAATGCCATTGCAGGAACGCCAGCAGGCTGAGCATCCCGAGCAGGGACTTTTCCTCTTCCGGCGACGCCAACGCCGCCAAGTGGGGCGCAATGTTCTGATCGAAACGGGTGGCGATGAAAGCGGCGATGTGCCGGTCCATGGGAGGGGTCTTGGCGTCCACCCTGTTCGCCGCGCCATCCAGCGCCGGCAATAGGTCTTCAATGTAGACCACATAGTCTTCCGCTATGAGCGGGCTCTGGCAGGGCAGGCCGGGGTTAAGTTCATAAAGAATGCGCTCGATGCCGCCGCCTATGGCGGAATTAACGGAATGTTTTTTCAGGTGGCCAAAAAATTTTTCAAGGGCGATGGCTTCAGGATCATATTCGGCCTGTTCGGCGAACCAAGCGCCGATAATGTTGTGGGATATAATTTCCAAAGGCGTCTTTAAGTCGCTCTGGCGCAGAAGCTCCGTCGCCAAAAAGGGGCCGTAGCTTTCCGGCATGAATGAGAGGCCCTTGTAACGGATTGGACCTTCCGGGTCGAAGGCAAAGCTTAACTTGGTGACGATAAAATCATCGCTGCCTTGCGGCTTGTTTTCGAAAATTTTGGACGATTTCGCCAGCCCGGACGTTTGATCGCACAGCGTCTGTGAATGAAAGCTTTTGCGCAGCCACTCGGCCAGTTCGGGCTCCTTTATGACTCGCGCCGCCTCGGGCGCGTTTTTTGTGAAGGCGTTGGCGAGAGTGCGTAAGGTTATGTGAGGCGTGTCGGCGAAGACGAAGGGCTTGTCGGCTTTCGGCGCCGTTCTTTTCTGGATGGGGGTGCGGCGCTGGCCATTGATCCAACTGGAAATCTGTTCCGTCTCCCAGCGTTCATGCGAATGATCGCTCAACATGCCGCGAAGCGCCTCGATCAGGTTTATTGGAATGCGCATTTTGCCGCAAAGGGCGGTGTAGCTGCCCTGTTCGACTTTAAATTTGAGGATGTCATCCTCACTCATTTCCTCAAGCGGATTGCCGTGATTGCAAAAGAAAACAATCGCGACCCCGAGGGCGTAAATGTCCTCGGAGATACTGGCTTCGCCCCGCCCTCCCGGTGAGGCCATGCCCCTTTCGATGGTTTCAAAGATGGTGGGTTGATCAAAACCGGGAGGCGTGGTTACGCAATCGCCCAGCACAGCCTCCGTCTTCTCCTCACCCAAGTAAAACATGTTCTGGGGACGTATGGCGCGGTGCGTGATGTTGCGGAAAGAAAACGCCCCCAAACCAGTCGATATGGGGTCGATGATAAACATTGAAATGTCGTGTTCGCTTATCCGCGGGTTCTTTGAATCGAAGTTTTCAGCTATTCTGCCCCCAAGAGGCCGCTCGTAAATCACGGCCATGGTGCTTTGACGCAAAGGCGGCCAATACACGATGTCGTAATCGATAAGAGGCAACATGCCCCTCGGATTGTCTCCAGCAATACTGGAAATAACATTGATGCGGACCGGCAAGCCCGGCGTAGAGATCAACGCGAACAACTTGGAGCCCACGTCCTGGCGGTCCGAGACAGCGAAAGCGCCGGCGGTCGGCGTCTCAAGCTCGGGAATGGGAACGTCAAAGTCAATCAGATAGCGATCCTTAACGACCACGGCCCCCCGGCGGGCAAAGCCGGATATGGCGCTAGCTTCATCCGGAGCGGCTTCAGGAGGCGCCGGCGCAGGGGGCGTCTCGTTTTCGTTTTCAGCCACTTCCGGCGGTTCCGCCATTGACCACTCCCTAATACAAGCCCTCTAGTGGATAGAATCTAACGTATGGGCGCCATATGTTAGATTCTATCCACTAGGTGAGCCGATATTAGTATAGGGCGCTTCGAGGCGCCACGATCGTTTCCATCAATACTGAATGCGGTCTGAATGCGGCATGAACGTCTCCTTCAGCATTTTTTAAGAACTGTTACTGCAATATAGCGCCCATAATTAACGCATCGAACGTTTATTCGCGGAGAATCATTATGGAAACCCTTGTCGCCATCATCGCCTCCATCGCCCTCAGCATGGCCGTTTTGGACTAGTACGGCCCGGCGGTATTCTCTCCACTTTCATTCTCCCTTTTTCCTTGCTCGCGTATTTGGTTTCCCCCAAACTCAAACCAGATAGTTTGAGAAGGGGCCAGTGCTACAGTACATCATCGTTTTCATTTGGGGCTTGTTAACGGTCCTGGCTTTTGTCGGCTGGGGGGAAGTCGTAAACCGGCTCGCCGGGCGGCCCCAGGGCGGCGGCGCGGGTCACGGCCCTGATTGGGGATTAAAAGCCGGATGGGGCATGGCGCTGGCTTTGTTCGTTGGCGGCGTCGCCGCTCTTCTCAGCATTGCGACCACGGCTTTCGCCATTTCCTTCGTGCTTGTTGGCGCGGCCTTGCAATTGGCTTTTTTGGCGCGCCCGCGCTTTTCGGTGGAAATCTTGCGGGATCCGCGTTTTATCGCAGCCTGTGTGGCGGCGGCGTTCATTCTTTTGCAATACGCCGCTTGGACTCACACCATCGCCCGCAACTGCAACGACGATGACATCGCCTATTACCCCTTTATCATCAGGCTGCTTGAAACCGGCACGCTGATCGACCCGTTCAGCATCAGGCGCTTGGTCTCTTTCGGCGGTCATTCCTTCCTGCAATCCTTGATCGTCGCCGCCGGTTCCGTGGATAACGGCTTATTGTTGGACCGCGGCGTTGCGGTCATCATCAACTATGGGCTGGTGTTGGGAATTTTTCGCTCCCGCCAACCGGTCCATTACGCATTCGCCGTGCTGATGTCGGTTTTCCTGCCGATTAACCTGGTCAACAGTTTCAGCGCTTACACCGGACTGGCCATGTTCCTGACGCTGTACCGCACCTTGACCCTAACCCCGGATCCGGACAAGGCTGACCTCCGCCGCCTTATTCTTATTGGATTGATCATGGCGGGGGCGTCCAGCATGCGGACGCATTTTATTCTGGCGATGGCGGTTTTCGCCACGTCCTATTGGCTTTTTCGCTATCTTGAGCAGCGCCGCCCGGCGCGCCGGTATGTGGTTTCCCTTATTCAGTCCGGCCTGGCCTCGGCCCTGTTTCTCGTCCCCTGGATGGCGCTCTTGCAGATTTCCTCGGGGACCCCGCTTTTCCCGCTGTTTAAAGGCAACCAAAAGTACGGGGTGGAAATGTTCGACGCCTCATTCAGCGTGGCGGAGCACCTGGGGTTTTTCATTGATTTTCTGACCAGCACGGAGATGGTTTTTTTTATTCCGCTGTTGTTTGCGGCGCGGTTGCTCAAGTATCCGGCGGCGCTGGCGCTTTACGCCGCGGCTGTTGTCGGCAGTTTGGTTTTGCTGTTTATTTTTTCATATGCCGACATCCCCGGCATTGCCCGTTACGCCCATCCGTTTACCAGCGCCGCTTTTATTTGCGCACTGGCGGCGCTGTTAAGCGATCTGCGCAAAAAGTTCGACGACACCGAAAAAGAGGGGATCAGCCCCGCCCAAGGCGGCGACATCATTTTCGTCGTCATAGTGGCGTCGCTGGCGCTGTTCAGCATTCTTGAGGATGTAACGCACCTCCAGGCCAACTGGGGACTGACGCTGGACAAGTCGGAGCGCCGCGCCGCCTATGCCGAACTGCAAGAATCGATCCCCGAGGGGGCGAGCTTCCTGACCATGGTCGACCGTCCTTTTTACTTTGATTTTACGCGCAACGACGTCCTCGGCATCGACACCCCCGGCACCGTCAGCCCGGCGCCGGGAATGCCTTTCTACAAGGGACCGGAAGCGTTGAAGAGCTATCTGCTCTCCCTGTCCATCCGCTACGTCGCGTTCAGGGACTTCGATAATCCCATCGACTGCATATCCGGTGTGTATAACCGGTGGGTGGGAAAAAAGACCAGTTCTGACCGCTGGTTTAGCATGCAGGAGAAATATTATCTCGACGTCATGGATAACATTCAAGCCCTAGCCGTTTCACAAAAGCGCCTTTACGATAGCAATGGGCTGACGGCGTTTGAAATCCGCTGAGCGCAGGTAGTTTTTTAATGATACAGGGTTGGGCTCATAAGGAACGGGGGAAAATGGCGTGAGCCTCTCGCTTGAGGATTTGACAAGCAAAGGCTCGCGCGGCGAGGAGCTGCGCAAGGGGCTGGCGCAAGCGGTGGCGGAGGGCGCTTCCGATCCCGAGCTATGCGTCCAGCTCGCCATGATGTGCCAGGAGAGCGGTCAGGCGGACGACGCCCTTTGGTTCCTTGGGGTCGGCGCGAAACAAGCGTCCCCAGTGGATAAAAAGTGGCCGAAACTGACGGCGGGGCTGCTGATCGACATCTTCGAGGATATCCAGGACGACGCCGGCCCGGCGGCTCTGGAAAAAGGCGTTTTTGAACTCTTTTCCTCTCTTGACGGCCTTCATGCGGATTTTCATGAAATCTACATGCAAGTCTTCGCCGATGACGCCGCCGAGCATCCAAAAGCGTTCGAAAGACTGGTTGATCTCTTCGAGGAATTCGAGCCTCTCCTCAACAGCGAATCTTTTCTTTGCCTGGCATTCGCCGTTCGCCAATTCGAGGGAGGGTGCGAGGCGGCCGGTAAAATCGCCAAGCGCTTGGCTGAATGGCCCAACAAGAGCCGTTGGACCTACCGGTTACTGGCCAAGCTTGCGGCCTTGCGCGGAGATTACGCCGAGACGGAGAACCTCTGCCGCCAAGCGCTCCGGATCGATGGAGAAAAATTTCTTTTACAGGGAGAGCTTGCCGCCGCCTTGTTTTGCCAAGGCAAGGAAAAAGAGGGGCGTGAATATTTGGTGCGTTGTTTATCGCGGAGCGCTTCGGATGAAGGGCGCGAAAAGCGCCTTGAACATATCCGCCAATGGGCCCATTCGCTTGAAGAAGCCATGGAGAAGAACATTGCGGACGGCGGCGCGTTTGACCGCATCGGCGCCGCCGCCAACTATACCGACAGCGAAACCGTGAACGCCTCGTGGCCTGAACATCTTGAAAAATCCGTGGAGAAAAACACCTACCGCACGGTCGCCGCCTACACCAATACGGTCATGTTCAATCGCGTCGAGGAATTGCTTTTGGAGCATTCCGCCATTGGCAAGGTCATCAATTACGGAACCCTTTGCGGCATACGGGAATTCGAGCTGGCGTCGCGGCGCCCCGGCACTCTTTTCGCCGGCTACGACATTTCCTCCGAGGCGACGGAGATGAACCGTGAAAAGTTCCAGTTGGACAACCTTATGTTCGCGTCCAATTTGGATGATCTGCTGGGCGGTCTTGAAAGCAAGCCGGGTGAAGCGGTCCTCGCTCATTGCCGCACCGCCGACATCATGTTCCCCGAGGCCGTCAAGAAAGTTTACAGATGCTGTCACAGCCACGGCGTTAAGTATATTCTCGCGGCTGAATATTTCAGCATATGCATCTCCACCCTGGACTATCCCGATTTTGAGGCCAATCCGGTGGATACGGTTCACTGGGACGGCATCCTGATGATTCATGACTACGGCAAAATCTTCGCCGAGACAGGCTATCGCGTGACGTCATCTGAATACCGCCCGGTTCCGCTTCTGGTTGATGACCACGGCGGCCAGGCGATGTTGTTGATTTGGCTGGTGGTGGGCGAGCGCATGGACGCCGCGGGCGGCGCTGGCCCCCAGGGCGGAGCCGGGCAATGAGCGCGCAAAACCTTTTGCAACGCCGCTCTCAAGGTTTTTTCGCCGTCCGTTTAACAATATCGTCAACCGCATTGGCGAAGATTCTCGCGGAGGATTCCGTATTGAATAAAAATTCATTAGCCAATTTGGAGGATGTTTCGCCGGCTTTATTATAAAAATTTTTATCGGCAGCAAGCCTGACCGCCGTTTCGATGTAGTCTTTTGTATTCGTGAAAGAGAAATACCCGCCGTCCTTGACGGCCTCGGCGAATTTCTTTTTTTCCTCTTCGCCGAACCATCCTTTTTTGGCGGGCTCGAAAATATATCCTTTGAGGTTCTGCTCCTCCGTCATTGAAATGACGGGCTTGCCGATGGACATGGCCTCGGCGGCGGATAAGCCATTACCGAAAGGAAAAGTGTCGAGAAACACATCGATCAATCGTTGGTATAGGTTTGAGTTGACCCAGCCGACGAAGACGCAGCGTTCATGGATTCCATGCTCCTTCATCATCGTCACCACATTTTGCGGCATGTATGTCCCGCTCCAGATGTAAATGGCGTTTGGAACGCGGTTGAGGATTTCCGTTAAGGATGAAATGAATTCAGGACTGTCGACTTTAAAAGATTGGCACAAGGTGCCGAAGGTGAAACTGCCGCCTGCGACCTTTTCCCGCATGTCCGTGACTTTCTTCTCGTCCATATCGCCGAGAGGTGAAAATATCAGCCTGTACCAATGCCACGGACGGCCGCCGCGTTGCTTGATGGGAGACGCGTCCGGAACGCACGAGAGCAACCCGTCCATATTGCGAAAGGACGGCCAATCGTATCCAAATGACCAAAAAATCTGTACCGGCGCGACGCGAACATGACTGAAGAGGGATTCCAAAATAACGTCGCCGCGGAAAAACATGGCGACCTCGATTTTTTGCGCCGCGAATTCAGTTCGAAGCTGGACGGCTTTCAAAACTTGGGGATCGACGCCGGAGGATTCGGCGCCGCCAGGACCGTCAATCCATCGAACGGCCGCGCCCTGTTTCTGAAAAGCGTCGATCAACCCTTCATCCGGGTCCCCATAGGGACTGTAGAGGGAGATTTGAAACCTCCCCGGAAAATGTTTGTTAAGCACTTGGATGAAAAACAGCGCGATGCGCATGGGCGCGCCCCAACCAAGGCGCACGGTCGAGACAAACGCAATGCGGCGCTCATCGCCGCCCCGCAAATCGGTTATGGGGATTTCGCCGCTGACGGCGCCAAAGGCGGACGCCGCTTTTTCCAGGTAGGGGAAGTAGTGGTCTAAAACGCTTTTTTCATGCTCTTCCCGATGAGGAGAAAGACCGTAGTAGGTGATGATCTTCAGCAAGGTTTGCGCCCGGCGAAAATCTCCGCTGTCCAGCGCATGCCGGATGCTGGGCGACAGCCAATCATAAAAGAGCTTTTTGCTCCATGACGGCGGCGATTCCATCGTCATGAACAAAAGAAAAGACGCGGCCTCGATTTCTTCCGTATCCAGCTTGCCCGGCGCGAGAAAGCTTCGCCATTCGGACTCGCGGAATTTCTCATACGCCCCGTAAAAAAAAAGCAAATAACCGATTTTCATTAAGATCATCGGTTTATTGGAAAGATATTTGAAACGCTTCATCATGGCGTCAAGCGCGGCGGCGCGGCCCCTGAACAGGCTCTCAACCAATAACAAGCCGAGGATGCTTTGCGCCAAGGTCAACGGGGCGATATGCTCTTTTCCTTCAACCAACTCTTGAAAAAAATCGGCGGCGAACGCCTTCAACTTCCTCGCTTCCGGGGCGCCGGAAGGCAAGGGCTCCAGCGGCCCCATCCGTGAGACGAGAAGTTCCAGCGCGGAAAGGGAAAGGGTTCCCCGGGCGGCGGCGTTGTCCAGGAAATCCAAAAGCGCGCGCGCCAGATAGGCCAGGTCCGTGGGAGGCTTGGCGGCCTCCAGCGTATCCTCGAAGCTCAGGGCCGCGCCCTGAGCGTCCCCCGGGGCGTCCAGGGAAAACCGCAAACAAAAAAAACGGTGGAAAACATTCAGGGAGCGCTCCCCGCCAAGCAGGGACGCGCGTTTGCTCAGGTCGCTGATCCAATCCCAATAGGCGTCATAATCGGCCGCCTTGGCCGCGTCGTCCGCGGCTGCGTTGTTTTGCTCCCCGGCTTTGGCCAGACGGTTGATAAAACCTGCGTCAAAAAGGGACTCGCTTCCCAAATTTGAGCGGGCTTTCCATTCCTCGGGAAGGGACAATCCATCCAGGCGATTGTTCATAGGTCAAGACTAGTGTTTTGGATCAATCCACTCCAGAAATAATACCGCCGCGAATTAATGTCAGCATCAATTAGAAAAAACGGCCTGGAGTTATAAAAACGCTGGCCCTTAGGGCGTTGGATAAACGCCGCCCCCTTGCATCCAAGGCTCTGGATAGGTACATGATGTTTTGCAAAACGCCATTGGCTTATCTGGAGTGCGCGTTCATGCCCAAGATTACTTTTATCGACTCCCATGGGAGACGCCATGAATTCGACGCGCCCGAGGGACTGTCCGTGCTTGAGGTGGCGCATCAAAACGACATCAATCTGGAGGGCGCCTGTGAGGGGTCCCTGGCGTGCTCCACTTGCCATGTGGTCGTCGATCCCGAGTGGTACGATAAACTGAACGAGGCCAGCGAGGAGGAAGAGGACATGCTTGATCTCGCTTTCGCACTGACTCACACCTCGCGTCTTGGCTGTCAAATCAAGCTGACGAGGGAGCTGGACGGCTTGGTCGTCACCCTGCCCGTCGCGACGCGAAACATGATGTTGGAATAACCCATTGCGCTGGACCGACGTTCATGAAATCGCCATGGAGCTGGAGGACGCCCACCCGGATGCGGATGTGGTTAATTTGCGGTTCACCGGTCTTTGGAAGTGGGTCCAGGAGCTGCCCGATTTTGATGACGATCCCGAACATTCCAACGAAAAAATTCTCGAAGCAATCCAAATGGCCTGGATCGAGGAGCGGGAGTAGAGTACAGGCCGCGAATGAAAAAACCGGTTCCGCCACGTCTCGAAGACTTCGGACTCAGTCAAGCTGAATACGGCAGGGTCCCGAGGCTTCTTCGCCACCGGTTCTCCGAGAAAACTTACTCGCGCTTAGGGCTTATCATGGGCGCCGCCATCGGCTTGGCGGTGTTTTTGGCCTTTTTCAATAAAATGGACTCGGCCCTGCACGGCTGGTTTTTCGGCATTCCCATCGGCTTCGTTGTGTTCCTGATGGCGGCTTTTCTCTCGGCGGTTTT
>ENA-ORDP01001933-ORDP01001933.1-marine-sediment-metagenome-genome-assembly--contig:-NODE-1933-length-10630-cov-3.835461_pt1 | contig 10630 bp, 8 predicted proteins | sample MGYA00248627_ERZ508539 | MGnify/ENA primary metagenome ERZ508539 (study PRJEB26208, sample SAMN05571518) | marine sediment metagenome | biome: deep sea; feature: Hydrothermal vent; material... | reverse complement strand
CGGATTTATAGTAGGCATTCTTCATATTTTTCCAAGTTTAAAAATTACCCCTTCTTTGATATATTATGTTTTTCTTCCCATTATTATTTTTGAAGGGGCGGTCAACATTAAGTTGCGCCCTTTAATATCTAACGCCCTACCTATAAGTATATTATCAGTATTAGGGACGATAATTTCCACTATTTTTACAGGCGTCGTTATTCATTTTGTTTTAAGTTTTCCGCTAAAACAATCCTTGATTTTCGGAGCAATAGTGGCCCCTACCGATCCAGTCTCCATACTTGCTTTGTTAAAAAACAGGATGATTAAAAAAACCGATATTAAGAGTAAAGATGTCGATACGGGTAACGATGCCGGTTTTCCCGGAGGTATCGACGGTAAAAGTCAAAATGTCGCTGTTGACGGCAAAGAGGACATAGAAACTCTCCTTGCCGGCGAAAGTATGTTTAACGACGGTATCAGCCTTGTCTTATTCGAACTATTTTTGGCTTTAAACTTTAGCGGTTCAGCTTCCGTTTTTTTACACGGCGGTATAATTCATATATTTCAATACGTATTCGGCATAATAGGAGAATCGACGCTGAGATTTTTGTATTCGTCAATAGGCGGTTCGATACTTGGAGCGTTGCTTGGTTACTTGGCATCCTTTATACTGTCCATTATAACCGATTATTCTACGGAAATTATGATATCGCTGCTTTTGGCTTATGCATCGTTAATGCTGGCGTATTACGTCGACGTATCCTTTATTATGGCTATCATATTTAGCGGGATAGTTCTCGCTAACTACGGATTTAAAAGAAAGGTTTCCGATAGAACCCTGCAGGTATTTCCGATAGTAATCGAATATTTGACTTTCATAATAAATTCTCTTTTATTTTTAATAATAGGCATAGAGATAAATTTATTTAAAATTTTTGATTTGTGGATTATATCATGGTTTATAATAGTATTGGTTGTATTCTCCCGTTTTATCGCCGTCTATTCTATCTCGCCGGTAATTAATAAAATCAGGAACAAATTTAAGATATTTTCTCATAGCCTAATCCTTAACGAGTCGTATAAAAAATTTCTTGTTTTTGGAGGTCTCAAGGGCGCTTTACCTATAGCCATGGCATTATCTTTGCCTTTAAATTTATATATGCGTTATAAAATAATTACTTATGTTTTTATAGTAGTTTTATTTTCCTTAACGATTCAGGCGATATTTTTTGATATATTTGCCAGAAGATATTTTAAAAGCAAATAAAATTTGACAAGTTCGGATTAAAAAATGAAAGAAAAAAGAAACGGCGGTGCAAAAAAAATAGGAAACATTAAAAAAGACGAGCTTGAGGATTTTATAGAGGAATATATTTCATTTTTAAAGATAGAAAGAGGGCTAAGCCTTAATACCATATCCTCTTATTACCTTGATTTAGCAAAATTTCATGGTTACGTAACGCGGGAAAAAGTCGATTTTAAAACACCCTCTCCATTTTTCTTTCAGGATTTTTTGAGTTATCTTGAAAAACAGAATCTAAGCGGAAAAACTATGGCAAGATTTTATTCGTCGATAAAGGGATTTTACAAGTTTTTGTTTAAACACCGGATGATCGGCGAATTTCCGTTTAAAGATATAGGGTATCCTTTTGTAGTGAGGAAATTACCCGATTTTCTCACTAAGGATGAAATGGGCAGGATTCTATCCGTAGATTTCACAAAACGGTATGTAAAGAAAAAAGGGCCGGTTAAGGAGGAGAGAAGTGCCGCCGCCGATTTTATGAACGTGAGGAACAAGACTATATTAGAGCTTTTATATTCCAGCGGATTAAGAATTTCCGAACTGGCGGCTATAAAGCCGGACAATTTTAATTTTGATATGAATTTTATTAGGGTATACGGCAAGGGGCAGAAGGAGAGAATGGTTCCATTCGGGACCCCGTTTAAAGACCTTTTGAAAACTTATTTGCCGTTAAGGCGAAAATATGAGAAAGGCGATAAAAATTATCTGTTTATAACGGAGCGAGGGTTTCCGCTAACAAGGCAGGGATTGTGGAAAATAATTAAAAAGGCGGCGGTGCTTGCAAATATAGATAAAAATATTACTCCTCATATGCTAAGACATACTTTCGCTACGCATCTTTTGGAAGGAGGGGCAGATTTGAGGTCTATACAACAAATGCTGGGGCATTCGAGTATATCCACTACAGAAATTTACACTCATACCGATATAACCCATATAAAAGAGCAACACCTAAAGTTTCATCCGAGAAATATTCGAAGGAAATGATTGCGGAACAATGAAGTAATAAAATAAAAAAAATGAAAATGAAGGGGGAGCCGTTTGACACCGCAAGATTTAAGGGAAAAAATCTTATTAAAATATAAAAGCTTAAAAGACGACCTTCTAAATTATGATTCTTTTCACACTGTGAGAGAGATCTCAATGTTTTATGATTCCATTATCACAGAGGCTTTTTCCGGTATTAACGGTCGGGAAGATTTTTGCGTAACGGCGGGAGGCAGTTACTCCAAGCTTGAATTGTGCCCATATTCGGATATCGATATAATGATAATCATAAAAGACGGTTTGAATCGGGAAAATACGGCAAAAAATCTGAGGGATTTTTTTTATCTATTCTGGGATGCCGGAATAGATATTGCTCGAAGCGTCATGTCGGTTATGGACGCAACTCTTCTTATGAAAAAGGACCTGAGTACATATACATCATTTATCGATGCAAGGTATATATGCGGGAACAAGGATTTATTCGGTAATTTTAAAAACAGTTTAGAAAAAATAGACGCAAAATCCATTTTTTCGGTTGAGTTTATGAAAAATTTAAGGCGAAGAAGGTTAATCAACGTTATGGTGGATAACGACATATTTCTCTTGGAACCCGACGTAAAAGAAGGCATCGGCGGGCTAAGAGATTATTCTTACTGTGAATGGGTATGTCGTTTGAATCTTTTCGGAAGTAGTTCGAATATGATATCAAGCATAATTTTCGGAAAAAATAAATTTGTAACGGGCGGAGATGAAAAAATAGATAAAGATGCAATAACCGGAACATTAAAGGCTATTATGCCGAATACTTCTTTAAGCGCAGGGGATATCATCGATATTTATAACGGAAAGAAGTTCGTGTTAAAGGTCAGGATAATGATGCATCTGCTTGCGCAAAAAAAAGTCGATAGGCTCACTTTTGATATTCAGGAGGATATTGCAGGGGCATTTTACTATAAAGACGGCAAATTTTTAAATAAAATAGAATATTTCATGCATGACTATTATTTAAATGCTAAAAATATACACGTAGTATCTATGCTTATAATAAATCTCTTAGTGAAGCCGAGAGTTTTAATACGAAAACATAACCGAAATAATAATTCCGGTTATGAAAATGAAACTAACGTAAATTTGGGAAAAAATTTATATTTGGAGAATGGCCTGATCGCCCTGCATGATAGGGATTTATTTATGTCTGACGTAAATAATATTTTCAATCTCATTGATACATACAGATTGACCGGATACAGATTAGAGACGGAATCCATCAATTTTTTAAAAATAGCGGGTGAGAAATACGGGAAATTTATTAAAAATAACGGTTTTGCAAAAGACTTTTTTATAGGTCTCTTAAAAAGTAAAAAAAGGGTTTATCAGACACTACTGATTATGCATGAAACGAAAATATTAAGTGCGTTAGTTCCGGAATTTGAAAAGATAAACTCCCTTTCGACCAATGATGTTTATCATATTTATACGATAGATGCCCACTCTCTTAACGGCGTATATTTTTTGGAAAATATGATCAATTTGAAAATTCACAGGGAGTTTAAAGAGATATTCAAGGATTTGAGCGGGGACGATATACTTATTTTGAATTTCTCTCTCTTGCTTCACGATATAGGAAAAGGTTATTCCGCCCGTCATGAAATAATAGGCGCCGGGATTGCCGTAAAAATCGCAAAAAGACTTGGATTGAGTAATAATATTCGCGATTACATCGGATTTTTAATTTTAAACCATTTTCTTCTACCGTTGACGTCGGAAAGAAGAGACATTCATGACCCCTCAACCGTTAAGTCCATCGCCAATATCGTCAAGGATGCGAGGCATTTGAAGCTTCTTTTTATAGTAAGCATTTGCGATTCCATGGCCGTATCAAAGACAAGGTTCAATTCATGGAGAAAGATGCTTTTAACGGAGCTTTACGAGAGAGTCTTATCGTTTTTAGAAAATGCCGAAGGATATTTTAAGAGCGATTCGTATTATATCGAAGAGGTATATAAACTTGCAGATGGTTTAAAAGGGCGCAGGGGTTATAATTTCCTTAACGGTGTAAACGATTTAAAGGGATTTATAACGGATTATGTCGATAAATTTTATTCACCCAATAAATACTTGACGAGGGAAAATCCGGAAAATATCCTGCTTCATTTGAAATTATTTTCTAAAATTTCATTGAAGCGCGGGTTTAACTTCGTAGCAATACCGCATATAAAGGAAGATTACTATGAGATAGTTATATGTGGGGAAGACAAGAAGACCATATTCTCAGACATAACGGGGGTTCTTTCGTTTTTTGATTTTAATATAATGAGTGCCGATATTAATACTAGAAAAGACGGAAGGTTTATCGACACGTTGTTTGTAAATCATACATATAAAAACGTTGGAGAGGATATAGACTGGCACAGGTTGAGAAATACCTTTTTCAAAGTTTTTAACGGAAATATTTCGTTGAATGAAATGTTTAAAAAGAAGGACAAGAGCGAAAGCCTATATAAAAAAAGTACCCCCCGCGTTTTTAATTCGGTAGAAATTTATAATAATATAAGTGACGAATTTACCGTTATAGAAATCACGGCTTTGGATAGAAAAGGCCTACTTTATGACCTTGGGAGGATCTTTAACGGATTTAATATAGATATATTCGTTTCTAAGATAACGACCCAGGGAAATAAGGCTTTTGACACCTTTTATGTAAAAAACGACTATGAGAGTAAAATTAAAAATCCGCTCCATATCGGAAAAATTAAACAGACGATTATGAGAGAAATATAACAATCTGCCGGTTATCGGCGATGAATCATATCGTAAGCCGTTTTAATTTTTTCTTGACAAGTATCAAAGCATTGTGTATATTAAATCAATAAAAATTGTCTTAATTGTTAAGGGAAACAGGTGCAAACCCTGTGCTGTTCCCGCAGCCGTAAGAACTGATAACGGTTTATAAAAACGTTATTAAGAATATTCAGGTATGCCACTGGCAAAATTTATATATGCCGGGAAGGCGGAATATTCGTATGTTTAAGCCGGAAGACCTGACTTTTAAGACGCTTTAATCAATCAATCTTAATTAGCGGGAGGTCTAATTATGTTTTCACGCCAATATTTCCTTTATTCATTTTTATCCGTTAAATTCTTTAATTTTTAGACATAAAATATGCGCCTGATACCGATCAGATCGTTGCAATAAGCAACGTCAATCGAAACGCTTATACTGTTTGCGAAGGACAGTAGCGGGATTTATTTGCTTTGATAATATATTCCTTGGAACGTAAATAATATCAGGCATATCGGTATCGGCACGACTTCTGTTTATTTCGATATATATAAATTTGATAGGATTGAAAAGAATATGGCGAATATAGCTTTCAATAAAGAGATAGAGAAACTTGCAAAAGAAGGTATTGACGGTAACGGTTTTATTTCATGGGAAATGAAGATAGACGAACTTTTGAATATGTTAATGCGGGATTACCTGAATGAATTAAATGCGCTCAATAAATTGAAAAATGAGATATAGATTTATAAAATACCGTAAACAGCCAAAGCATGAAGGAATATTGAGATATTTTATTTTTTGCGCGTGGTTGTTTGTATCGATAGGTTTCTTGAATACTTCATACGGCTACAAATACAATGCGATTTTAACTTCAAAGATATCGAACGGAAATTCTCCCGATAAATTAACCGCAACTTCATTTTTTGCGGGAACAAAATTGTACGGAACTTTTGCTTCGTCTTATACATTTAATTTTGCAACACCCTCAACGACTTTGACTTTTCCTTACGGTAATAAGAATGGGAACTGTATAGATGATTATCAGATAAACGGACCGACTATAAATGAATTTGACCTTACCATCTCAAAAGAACCGCCCGTTAGCGATAATTTCATAACATCCGGTTTTAAGATTAGTTTAGATACGGGACAAAATATTAGAGATGTCGGACCCTATACCGGTAACTATTCCTATTATACCCGCGATATGTACGATAAGCAATTATGGGGTTTTAGGCAAGCCTATATTTGTTTCAGATTTCCTGTCGGTTCCGGCTTAAAAATGGATATCGGGGAGAAAAACTATTCAATAGGTTATGAGTCTTATAACCTTTCAAGAACGTGGAATAATACCTATTCGCTCATAGCAGCGACAGAACCGGGCGGATTAACCGGTATATTCTTAAATTATCATTTTCTTAAAAATTTAAAAAGCACGATGGGTGTCGCTTTTACCAATAGCGCGATGTTTCCTGTCGACCGATACCCTACATACGAATTCAGTCTCACTTATAAACCCCTAAACTATCTTGTATTTTATGAAGGAATGGTCTACGGAGCGGAAAATTTTATTATATACGGTAATAATTTAATCCCCGATAATCTGAATAAATTTTTTTACAACTTTATCGGCACAGAATTTTCGTATTTTAAAGGCTATGATTTCGTTTTAGATTATGAAGTAGGTCTAAACGGAGGGATAAACAAATCATTCGTTTATAACAACGCAATAAATATCAGCAACCTTCCTTCTTCAGGCGCGTATCCGAATCAGTTTATTTCGACGTCCGATTCAACCTTTAACAAGAGTCGCTTTTCCGGAGTCGCTTTTTATATTCATCATTATAAGACGCATAATTTTGGAAGATTTTCTCAAACTTTAAGGCTGACCGATGTCTTAGACCCGCAGGGCCTATGGGAAACTGCGAGCATTCCCGGAGAGGCGTTCCATTATTTTGATTATACGTTTACCATAGGATTAAGACCGAATATTAAAATCATGAAGAATATTCAATATAGGCTGGAATTTGAGCGTCAGCTTTCGAATCAAGATATTTACGGAGACGGGAACTCATCTCAGAATATGATGAATTTAATGATGATATATACGTTTTCACGGTAACCGTTACGTTATTGTTTTTTCTAATCGTAATATCCTTGTAAATTTCAAATAATATGATAAAATACATTTAAATAACTAATTTCTAAGTCGGGATTCGGAATGTTTTTTAAACTTGACTAATACCGACATATTATGGTAAAAAATTAATATGGCTATAGAAGAGAAAACAAAGACATTTGCAGGGATATACGAATCCCAGGGGCATTATGGGGACGCCTTAAACATTTACATAGACCTCCTAAAAGGAAGTCCTTTAGATGAAGAATTGACGGAAAGTATTAGAAGATTGCAGTCGTTAATTCAAGAAAAAAATAGCGAACGAAAGAAAATAATGGATACTCAAATATCCGTCCTTGAAGGTTTCCTGCATAAGACATATGCTTATAAAAATAGTCCTGCATAAACATAACGAGATGCCTTGTTTTTATATCGGCTTATACTTATGCTGAATGTTTACGGGCGCGTGATGTCCGCAATTGATAAAAAAGCCGCCGGGATTTTAATTAAAAAACCCTCTAATATATTTTATATTACGCGTTTTTCCGGCGAGGGTTACGTTTACGTTTCAAATAACGGGGAAATTAGTTTATATGTCGACGGAAGATATACGGAGAGAGCAAAGAAAGAGTGCGTCAAGGATATAAGGATTATCGGGATAAGAGAAGTTTATAATGATATTGCGGGAGATATATGCGGTATTATTTTTAACGATAAATTTACGGATAGGGCGGTTAAACCGGGCAACGCCGATGTATGCAATAATAAGCCGACTATTGTTTTTGAATCGGATTATTTTACGTATGAAGAGTTTTTAGGGTTTAGAGCGGGATTTAAACGTAGAGTTAAATTAGTTCCGTCTCATAATGCGATATCCAAAATAAGGTCATTAAAGGATAAAGAGGAACTTAGCCTGATTATTGAGGCGGTTTCTATCGCCGAAAAATTTATGATAGATTCTCTGAGGGTTTTATTGGGTTTCGACGTTCCGGATATAAAAACTAACTTGTCTTGTAAAACCGTTGATTCAGGCGTATCTTTAAAATCCGTTAAGTCGGAACGTGATTTGGCCTTAATTTATAAAAAGAGTTTAATGGATAGCTATTCTAAGGAATCGTTTGAGACCATAGTGCTTTCCGGCAGTAATTCCAGTTTGCCGCACGGCATACCTTCGGATGTGGAAATAAATAAAAGCGGCATTTTGCTTTGCGATTTCGGGGCGGAACAAAACGGTTATAAGAGCGATGAGACGATAACGATTCATTTGGGAAATCCGGACAGCAAGTTTTTGGATGTTTACGATACGGTTTATTCGGCTCAACAGCTTGCCGTTTCAAAAATAAAGCCGGGGGTTAAATTTAGTTATTTAGACAGAACGGCAAGGGATTATATAGAGAAAAGGGGTTACGGTAAATATTTTACTCATTCTCTCGGGCACGGCGTAGGGCTTGATATTCACGAATATCCTTACGTAAGTAAAAGAAATGACGATATCGTCCGTGAGGGAATGGTTTTTACCGTGGAACCCGGTGTATATATAGAAGGGGAGTTTGGCGTAAGGATAGAGGACATGTGTTTCGTAGAAAAAGATGGGGCAAGGTTTATTACTAATATAAATAAAAGTCAATGCAGACTTATAGATATGGGCATTATTTAGCTATGAAGTTTTAAATTAATGAAATTATCGGTTGATTTTTATTCTATATTGTTTTAAATTATAGAATTGCAGTTAAGGAATACAAACAAGCGGAGGTTTTTAGTGTACCCTACTACCAGTTTTAAAAAAGGTTTAAGGATTGAAATGGATAAAGAGCCTTATGAAATTATAGATTTTCAGCATGTGAAACCTGGAAAAGGCGGGGCTTTCGTGAGGACTAAATTAAAAAGTCTTATTTCCGGAAAGGTAATAGATAAAACGCTAAGGGCGGGGGAAAAGGTCGGCATACCCGATATCGAAGAGAAAAATATGCAGTATCTGTATGCCGAGGGTGATAGTTTTATTTTTATGGATAATAAGACATACGACCAGATAAGTATAGATAAAGAATCTTCGGCCGAAAGCGCCGATTTTTTGTTAGAAAATATTCAGGTAAACATTCTATATTACAACGGTAAACCGATAAATATCAACGTTCCTAATTTTATTAATATGAAAATAGTACAAACTGAGCCGGGATTAAGAGGAGATACTGTTTCCGGTTCGAATAAACCGGCAGTGCTTGAAACCGGTCTTGTAATTAACGTACCTCTTTTTTTAAACGAAGGGGATATGATAAAAGTAGATACCAGAACAAAATCATACATTGAGAGAGTAAATTATAAACAATAACTTTATCATATAAGGGTTTAAGGAAGAGATATGAATATAAAGGATATAAAAGACTTAGTGAAATTTGTTAAGTCTAGCAAAATTAAGGAATTTTATTATAAAAAAGGCGACGAAGAAATTCGGATTGAGTTAAGCGGAGAGGGCACTCATAGGCGTAATTTAAAAGAAGTGGTTTTCGAGAAAAGCGAATATGCCTCTCAAATTTCCGAAGCCGAGCAAAGCGACCTTGCCGACTTTGCAATACGCAGGTCGGAAATATTGGAAACAGAGCTGACGAGCGGAAAGGCAACGGTGAACAACAAATTTAAAGAGATAACCTCGCCGTTCGTAGGTTCTTTTTACAGGTCGTCTTCTCCGGAAAAATCTCCTTTTGTCGAAGCGGATAGTATAGTGGAGAAAGGGAATCCGGTCTGTATAATAGAGGCCATGAAAATAATGAATGAAATAGAAGTCGATATAAAGTGCAGGGTCGTATCTATTTTGGCGGAAAACGGCCAGTTAGTAGAATACGGACAGCCGTTGTTCCTTGTAGAACCTCTATAGATAAAAAAATAACTCACTTCTTCACGATTTATAAATCAATAAAAATATGTTTAGAAAAATTTTGATAGCGAACAGGGGCGAAATAGCCGTTAGGATTATCAGAGCATGCAGGGAAATGGATATAAAGACTGTTGCGGTTTATTCTACCGCCGACAAAGACAGTCTTCACGTGAGATATGCGGATGAAAGTATATGCATAGGCCCTCCATCGTCCTTAAAAAGTTATCTTAATATATCGTCTATAATATCCGCGGCGGAAATAACCGATAGTGAGGCTATTCATCCCGGTTATGGTTTTTTATCGGAAAACGCTAACTTTGCGGAGATTTGCGAGAATTGCGGTATCAAATTTATAGGTCCGACCTCTTCCAATATGAATCTTTTAGGAAATAAAAGAAATGCAAGGAAGTTAGTAAAGAGTCTCGGTATTCCGGTTTTATCCGGTAGCGACGACATAGGGGGCGATGAAGAAGATATAGAAAAAGCAGCCGAACAAATCGGTTATCCGTTAATACTTAAGGCATCTATGGGGGGAGGCGGAAGAGGCATAAGAATGGTCCTGACGCCGGCACATTTATCGCA
>ENA-ORDP01001932-ORDP01001932.1-marine-sediment-metagenome-genome-assembly--contig:-NODE-1932-length-10637-cov-3.437819_pt1 | contig 10637 bp, 9 predicted proteins | sample MGYA00248627_ERZ508539 | MGnify/ENA primary metagenome ERZ508539 (study PRJEB26208, sample SAMN05571518) | marine sediment metagenome | biome: deep sea; feature: Hydrothermal vent; material... | reverse complement strand
AGGGTAAACAAATACTAACGCAACCACTTATTATCATACTGATTGGGGTACCGATCCTTATTCAAGTGTACTTCAATTCTGGGCTTGCGTATTTACTTAACCGAAAATTCAAAGTCGCACATTGTGTTGCCGGACCCTCAGCATTGATTGGTGCAAGCAACTTCTTTGAATTGTCCGTAGCCACTGCCATCAGCCTGTTTGGTTTTCAATCTGGTGCTGCACTGGCCACTGTCGTCGGTGTGCTCATTGAAGTACCTGTTATGTTGTCGGTAGTCAAAATCGTCAATCGCACGCAGAGTTGGTATGAACAGCCACAGCAAGCAAAATAAACATTATTTCTCACATTACGACAAAGCATACCGAGCGAATCGGTAACAAAGCGGTAGAGTGCCTCAACAAACTTGCGCCAAACTCGGCGAAGAACATGACCACTTCCTGCAATAACGTAATAAAAAAGCAAGTCGAAATGAACCTGCGCAGATTAGGGTACCTCAACAACATGTCCGAAATATACTTTTTCTGTTATGCGCATAATATATATTATGTTAAATAGCATCCTGCACAAGCAGAGCGCAGCATAGACATTAACTTACGCTTTTATGTATACCCAGCCTGCTTTTAGTCGACTCAATATCTGATCCAATGCAGTAGGTACTTTCTCCGCCTCGGGCAATAGCAGAATATCTTTACCTTCTTTTAATTTGGCCGCCTGCATCGCGATACCACACGCCTTAAATGACACATTGTTATACTTATCCGAAAGAGCTTTGATTCTTTTCGCATAGGGAGAATTATCTCTTAACAAACCAAGGCCTTCTGCATTGGCAATTATTTCCAGTTGTATTCCTTTTTCATTCTTCAATAATGATTCGGCTTTATTTAAAGCGTCCGTGATGCGTTTTGGATCCATCTTGCTGACATGGATCAGGATCTGTTTGTGTTCCAGCGTATTAGTATTTAGAAAAGAAATATCCTGGATGTTTGTCTCGTGTTCAGACGAATAGACGGTATGAAATTGCCAACCGATTGCAGCACTAATAATAAACAACACACTGGCGGCCAACATATTTTTCTTCCGTTGGCTAAATCGTGTTGCATTAACATAAGGATCATATTTTGGTGCACGTATGTTGTTATAGGCTAACGCCAAAAATTCATCGTTTCTCTGGAGCTCACACAGCGTGTACGATAATTTTTCATCTTTTTTCAAAGACTCAAAGATGTGCATGCGCTCATCGGTTGCAAGTTGCCCGTCGATAAAGGCGTTAAGTGTTTCATGGTTTTCTTGTTTATTAGGGCTCATTTTACCCTCCATAATGTCGGGGACATGCCATCCGGTAAATCGATATCTTTCAAGTGTTCTCTTAATGTATTACGTGCCCTGCTCACTCGGCTCATTACGGTGCCAGTCGGTATATCAAGAATTTTTGCCGTTGCTTCATAGCTAAACCCTTCAATAACTATTAACGACAAGATTTCTCGTTGCTCGAGACTCATGCGACGAAATGCGTTGCTAACATGAGTCATAACCTGATGACGATGGTACTCATTCTCGACATTAGTGTTGGCATGCAGATCAATATTATGAATATCTACCTCGGGTTTTTGGCGGCGTAAATGATCTCGCCAGCAATTTCGTAAAACCTTAAATAACCAAATCTTTAATTCTACTGAATTTGTAAACTTTTCCCTGTTACGCAAACTCCGAGTAATCGTCTCCTGAACAAGATCAGACGCCAGCGCATTATCATGTGTCCAGGCATATGCAACTTTATATAGATCCTGCCATTTTTCCTGTAAAACAATCTTGAATTGTTTGCTTTGCCCAAACACCCTGTCGGCCTTTTTTGTTGTTATGTATATAAAATACGTTTCAGCACCTGATTTATTCCATATTTTTTGGAATAAATTCCAGTCTGGAACGTTTATACTTTATGCAGGCTAGATTACAGATACTATAACTAGCTGTTTTGCCAAACAAAATAGGGGTAGTTTATGCATTTTCAATTTAAAATCGCCAGTACCATGATGTTAATTATGCTCTTTTTGGGGCTTACATTTTCTGCAACTGCGGTAAATGGGAAAACCAAAAGCACAGTAGGTACTGACAATATTCATGTTTCTTCCTGGAATCACTTTGCTGACGAGTTATACCGGTTTCACCAATATCAGATCAAGAATCGTGAAATCAGGACTGAGGAAGAATATGGTGGTTATGTGGGTATGCCTGATTTTTATCGTGAAGTCCGATATTATGATGACAAGACCGATAAATTATTAAGCCGCATCCAGTGGGAAGTGGAAAATAAAGATCAGGTGCATGTCATCGAAGTTTTTGTTTATAACAAACACGGCAATCTCAAAAGTGATTACCTGGCCGCATTTTTACCCGAACACCGAAACGCTCCCATCCAGACCCTTATAAACATTCATTATCAAAATGATGAGCTACAGAGTTTTCGGCAGTTTGATGCCTCCGGTGCCAGGATCTATGAACAATGTCAGGGAAATTTTTTTGGCACCCCAATATTCATTACTTTGGATGAAGATGATTTTGACTCGACAGAAAAACATATTATTAAAACTCTTGCGAGTGAGGAATACCTGGCCTGCTTTGAATTTACGTCGAGTATAATAACTCCCTACTTCTCACCCTTCAAAGCCATCGGCATACCAAAGTCGTATGTATCAAATCATCAGGTTAACCTAAGCACAGGCATAGCGACGGTCGATTCAATTCAAAAAAATATCGATCTACTCAGTCAACAAATCATTAGTAACACCAACCCCGGAGAATTATATGTTTTGCGAGGGAAACAATACTTTACTTTACACGAATTTGAGTCGGCAATAAGCGATTATAACAAAGCGCTTGAGTTGGATGACCGGCTTGATGATGCTTATTTCGGTCGAGGTATGGCAAAAGGTCGCATCGGTTTAGTCAAGCAAGGTATTGATGATCTAACTGTCTATATTAACCGAAATCCTGGTAGTTCTGTTGCTTACACTAAACGAGGGGTTCGCTATATTTGGGTAGGAGATCTAAAAAATGCCCGAAAAGATCTAACCAGGGCTATAGAGCTAAGTACAACAAATGCGGAAGCACATGACGACATGGGTGTTGTTAATGCCAGCCAGGGGAAATATGACAAAGCGATTAACCATTTTTTGAAAGTTGTAGAACTCGATCCAAGTTATCAAAAAGGATTTCATAACCTGGCGATGGTTTATCATATTATCGGTATGAAACAAAAAGCACTACGGAATATTAATGCGGCTTTGAAGATCAGCCCCAATGAAAAAAACTCATTACTGTTAAAAAGTGAGATCCTGAGCAGTCTTGATATGAAACAGGAGGCTGAAGCGATCACCGAAAGAGCTGAGTTTTTACCTGACGGTAACTGGTCAGAACGTTTTACTGTGCAATAAAAGGCACAGTAAACAGGCAGGTCTAATTCAATTTGTCTTTCTTGTTGACAGGCAACGGTAGGACATCAATACCCTCTTCGTGCAATTCCAGGGCGTCTTCTAGCGTGGCAGTGCCAAAAATATCTCTTTCATCTTCCAGCCCATAGTGCATTTTTTTTGTAACTTCGGAAAAATCATCGCCGACGTCTTCAAAATTAGTCGTGACGTATTCTGTGATTTTATTCGCAAGTATTGCAGCATCGTGTTGTATACCAACAAGATCTGAAAGCTGTTTTTCTTTTTTGCCCAGGTTGATATGACTCGCACTCGGTATTTTCACCACATTATCTGTTCCACAGATAGGACATGTCAGCAAGCCTGTATCCTGTTGGGTTGAAAAATCACCAGCGTTTTTAAACCAGCCTTCAAATTCATGGTCGTACTCACATACAAGATCAAAAACAATCATAGGATATTTTTCTTTAAGAGTGGTGGGTTTTAGCAAAATAGAGCATGTGCTCATTGCTGCTTATATTTTTTGAGGGGGTATTTTTGGTGCTGCGAGTAAATGTAAGCTGGCAGCCACCTAACTTAATGTTTGCGCCAACTTCTAACGGTGCGATATCAACGCGTTCCCCATTAACGAAAGAACCATTTGTGCTGTTCAAGTCACGCAAGTAGACAGCGCGGCCTTGCTGTATGATTTGCGCATGTTGGCGACTTATCAGTGAGTCATCAATACGCAAATCATTTTCACTATGCCGGCCTATCGTAATACGTCTCTTTCTAATGTAGTATTCGCCCTGTATTTTGTTTTTAGAGCGAATAACCAGTTTATATGACTGGCGTCTTTCTTCTGCAAAAGTCTCATTGTTTTTCGGCATTTTTTCTTCAGCATACTGCACACCAAAAGGAACCCATTGCAATTCAGCTATGGCGGCATCCATAACTTTTGAGGTTATCGTTTTAATATCCTCAAGATAGGAATATGTCAGGACATGATCAGCCAGAACATTAATGAGTCGTGGGCGCCCACCCGTATAGGTTTCAATGATTGGAAAAATGTCGACATCAAACTTGATGCTCTTGTGTCCACCTGCAATTGTCAGGCGATGATAAACGTACTTTCTAATATCTTCCAGGCCCAGAGAGCCCAAATGATATTTAGTATTAATCGTTGAAATAAATTCTTTCACATCAGGTTCGTCAAGCAAATCGCGCAATTTATTCTGTCCAACTAAATATAATGTACAAATTTTTTCGTTATCGGTACGCTTTTGTGATAGATCAAACAAGCGAACCAAAATATTGAGTTCCAGGTTCTGTGCTTCATCGATAACTATAATAGTGTGTTTCTTTTCTTTTCTGAGTGCCTCTATCCTGCTTACAACTTGTTTGAATACAGCAGAGTTACTTTCTTCAGGTATCGTTTCATCATCGACCAGTTCCAGAAGGATCATCTGAAACAACTCCAGCTCCGATAACTGTGTCTGGTTTAGACGGACAATTTTGTGGTTTTCATCGAGGCGAGACAGAAAATGTTGTACCAGCATGGTTTTGCCCGTACCTACCTCACCCGTTAATAACATTAAGCCCTGACGTTTGATCAGGGCAAATTCCATCATCGCATTTGCATGCGTATGCTCTGGTCCCAGGTAAAAGAACTTCGTTTCGCAGGTAAGGCGAAATGGGTGTTCCTTAAGTTTGAAATATTCGTAATACACGTATTTGTAATCGGCTGTTGTTTAAATATAATGATACTTCATTCTGCGGTGAATAACGTCATTAGCAAAGTGACTGGATTGCCTGCTTTCGATCTGGTTAATTATACAGCAAAATCACCTTCCTGTAGTGGTTATATAACCTACTGATATTACTGAGATTAGCTAATTTAACGGCTGTTCAGGCCAATTTACCCGCATGATCTGCTAGTATGCACCACCTCGCCCTACCTGCTACATACATTACCAACATAGGTTAACTCACGTGACAGCGACTGCTTTCTCAACCCTCCCCTTATCGTCTGAATTCCTGGCCAATATAGCGTCGCTGGATTACCAGATCATGACCCCAATACAGGCACAGAGCCTGCCCGTCGTCCTGGAAGGCAGGGATTTGCTCGCACAGGCAAAAACGGGCAGCGGTAAAACGGCGGCCTTTGGGATTGGCCTGCTGCATAAGCTGAAGCCACAAATTTACCAGACACAAGCGGTAGTACTCTGCCCTACCCGTGAGTTAGCCGATCAGGTCAGCAAGGAGATCCGTCGGCTGGCACGTGCGATCCCCAATACTAAAGTCCTCACTTTGTGTGGCGGTATAGCCGCCACCCCCCAATATGCATCGCTGGAACATCAACCACATATCGTGGTTGGTACACCGGGGCGAATACTCCAGCATTTGCAAAAAGGCTCCCTGAAAACGAATGGAGTAAAAATGCTGGTGCTGGATGAGGCCGATCGCATGCTCGATATGGGCTTTAGTGAAGACATTATGCGCATTATTTCGATGCTGCCGCGCCAAAGACAAACGCTGCTGTTTTCAGCAACCTACCCGGATGAAATAAAAGACATCAGCGACACTATACAGATCGATCCAGTTGATGTGCGCGTAGAAGCCTCGCATGATAATAAACACATAAAACAGGTTTTCTACGAAGTCCAAAAAGGTGCAAGAACAAAAACATTAGTCGCCCTGTTACAGCATTATCGTCCTGAGTCATCGGTCGTGTTTTGTAATCGAAAGCAGCAATGCAAAGAACTCGCGGCAGACTTATGGCAACAAGGCTTTCATGTGCTGGCGCTGCACGGGGATCTCGAACAAAAAGAACGTGACCAGGTGCTGGTGCAGTTTGCCAATAAAAGCAGTTCGATTCTTCTTGCAACCGATGTTGCTGCACGGGGGCTGGATATTAAAGATTTAGAGGCGGTGATCAATTTTGAGTTATCACCGGATCCGGAAATTTATATTCATCGTATCGGGCGCACAGGCCGTGCAGGTAACAAAGGACTGGCATTAAGCATGTTCATGCCCTCTGAGGTCGTCAATATTACAAAGATAGAGGACTATCAGAAATATTCTGTAACCATTGAGAAAACGTCTTCGCTTAAATCACGTGACAATTTTCGTCTAAGTCCTCTTATGGTCACCCTGAGTCTTAACGGTGGCCGTAAAGACAAAATTCGAGCAGGTGATATTTTAGGGGCATTGACTAAAAATACTAATCTTCCTGGGAAACAAATTGGGAAAATCGATCTTTTTGATAATTTTTCTTATGTAGCGGTCGAACGTCCTATTGCGAAACAAGCCCTGAAAATCTTGTCTGAAGGTAAAATAAAAGGCCGTAAATTTAAACTCAAAAAATTGAGTTGATATCAGAAGTTGACGAATGTTGTTTTCAAAATGGAATCATTGCTTATGTATAATATCCATATTTATATTGTACACTTCTGACTCAATCTCAAATAAACCGAGCAACGTATGGAAAACATTGTCGTGTGAAAATTTACTGTCCTTCACTCGTTTGACATCGTCTTTATCTATTTCATAGTTTTTACCAAGCCATAAAATTGCGGGGACGTGTTTTTGCGTATCTGGTGCTATAAAATAAGGCAAGCCATGTAAATACAGGCCATTTTCCCCAAGCGATTCTCCATGGTCACTAATATAAAACATAGCCGTTTCAAATTTGTTGTCATTTTTCTTGAGCAGGCCGATCACTTTCGACAGAAAATAATCCGTATACAAAATAGCATTATCATAGGCATTATTGATTTCCTCTAAACTACAGTCATCCAGGTGATTAGTCCTGCACGCAGGCGAAAATCGCTCGAAAGAGGTAGGATAGCGTTTATAATATGCAGGGCCGTGATTTCCCATTTGATGAAGAACAATTAATATATCGCCCTTATGTGTGTCGATATACTCCTGCAGACCCACTAACATGCCCTCATCTCTGCATTCGATATCGCAAATACTATTAGTATCTGCATTTTTATAGCTCACATAGGGAACCCTCAGCGCAACCCCCTTAGAATCAGAATTATTATCTCGCCAAATTATGTTGACCCCCGCATGGCTTAAAACATCAAGTGCATTTTCTTCCTGTGCAGCTTTTTCAATGCTGAATTCATCATGTCCAAGCAAGGAAAACATACACGGTACTGAGTCGGCAGTCGAAGTCCCGCATGAATAGAATTCGGAAAGATTGATAACATCTTCTTTCGCCAGCAATGGATTAGTATTACGCGAGTAGCCGTTAAGTGAAAACCTGTCTGCTCGTGCCGTTTCACCGATAACCATAATGACTAACTCTCTGTCGATGTCCTCTGCGATTATTTTGGAATCATCCTCAATACTGGATATGTTTGCATGGACCGTTGCAATAGTGCTGTTAATGTATTTTCCTGCGGAATAGAGATAGTACGTCGGGTTTATATAGCTGCGCAAAGGTTTATGCTCTCTAAAAAATGAGGCATAGGATTTACTGAAAACCATTACCACCACAACGATCACAGTAATCGCGATCGTAATGATGAGCAACTTTGAAAAAAGCGCCTTTTTTACTGTTTCTTTGTTTATCCTTGCCCTGTAAATAAAAACGGAAGGCAAAATACCAAGCAGAACGAAATACAGTACTAATTTATAATTAACCAGATCCAGACTTTCGTCAATATTGGTATTAACAGCACTATTAATCATCGTGCTATCGATTACCAGGTTATAACTATCCATAAAATATGCCGACAATGACGACGCCAGAAGAATAAGAATCAAGACAGGTTTGATCGTATATTTATAACAAAAGGGCGCTAACAATAAAATGGTGCTGGCGGCAATAAGAATAACAAGCGATATCAGGAAAGCTATATTACTGAGTGTTACCGGGTATATTTTGGCGATATGGATGAAAAATGAAAAGTTATAGCCGGCTACTAATAAGACAGAGGTAAAGATAACCAGGGCGCTACCGGAAACATCTCCTCGGTCTATTTCCGGATTTCCCTCGTGCTGCATTATTTTTTGGTTCTCACTCACTTATCAGTATAGGCCTAATATCTATCGGGGCTTATCGTGCCTCTTTAATGTTTTCCCTTTATGCACAATAGTATGTGGAACTTAAGATAAGCTTAAAATATGCACTTATTTTGGGGTGCGGCGTAAAACTGCCACAGAGTAAGTAACCGTATTCGTAAAAGCAAGTCTAGTGCTGGATTTATCTTAACGGTAAAATATAAAAAAACACCGTGATAAAGTGGCTGGCACTGCCCAGCAAAACAAACACATGGAAGATGGCGTGATTGAATTTTATTTTTTTAATACTGTATAAAATAGCACCCACTGTGTAGATTACCCCACCTATCATAAGCCAGGTTAAACCTTCCGATGATAAATTATTGGTTAGTGGTTTTATTGCGAAAATGATCAGCCAGCCCATGAAGACATACATGAGCGTCGACAGTAATTTATATTTCCCCGTAAAAAACAGTTTCAGACTCATTCCGGTTAACGCCAAAACCCAGGTAATGCCAAATAATACCCAGCCGATGGTGCCACCCAGGGCAACAAGTGTTATCGGCGTGTAGGTTCCCGCAATCAGCACATAAATCGAGGCATGATCAAAAACGCGTAATCGACTTCTTAACACAGGTATTTTCGCACTATGATAAACAGTCGATGCCGCAAACAGGATCATTAAACTGGCGCCGAAAATACTAAAGCTGACAATATGCCACACGTTGCCATACAGACTGGCAAACGTCACTAACAGCACCAGAGCAACAATACTCAGGATGAACCCAGCGGCATGAGAAATAATGTTGATTTTTTCTTCTAGCGGTGAGTAATATTTTACGTGTTCAAAGTCGTCCATCTAATTAGCGCCTCTGATCACGCAATTTGATTTTAGTAATTAATTACAGGGAAAGCGTCTAGCTTAACTATTGGTGAGCTTAACTATTGGTGTGGTAGCCCCAGAGTCACAGTGTATCACTTATGCCGCATTACCTGAATATTTATACAGATATGGGTTGGCTCTAGATCAAGCAATATTTGACTTTTTTTCACTTTTTATGGGTCTCTTGCGCAAAAAGAAGTATATTTGGAGTGGTTTGGTGGGGCAGCCAAATCTATGCGGGCGCATTTCGACTTGCTTTTTTATTCACGCTATTCAGGAATTAATATTATGAAATTTATTATTACCGCGTTGTTACTGGTTATTTTAAACGCTCAGGTGCAGGCTCAAGAGTTTATTTATCAAGGGAAAGTACAAGGTATGGTGTGCGCATTTTGTGTTTACAATGTAAGCAAGAAAATAGCTCAACTGCCGCAAATCGATGCGGAAACGGTTAATGTCGATCTTAAATCAAAGACGGTTAATTTTCATAGCCGTTTGCCGGTAAGTTTCAAAAAACTTTCAGCGGTATTCGCCGATTCCGGCTTTAAATTAACCGAGCTTAACGAGGTAAAACAAGAAACGTTAAAAACAGTACTGTATCAAAGTAAACCTGTACTTCGTTTTAAGCTCGAAAATCTAGACATAAAAAAATACGAACCCATCCTGGCGAGTATTGGTGATATTGCGGCTACCGCCCAAGGTAAGTTAATCATCACGGCACCGACATCGGTTGAGATCGCCGTACTAAAACCCATGATCGGCGGCAAACAAAAGATCGCGCGCGTTCAATTTCAAGCTGGGAAAAACCAAACGAACCTGGAGGTGACGTTATTTTTACGGGCGAACTAATACATAAATTCTAAAATATACCCGAACATACAACCATCTAGTTCACGTATTGGATGGCTTTGGATGTCCCTGGAAGGTCAAATGGTGCCCAGGGCCGGAATCGAACCGGCACGGTGTTGCCACCGAGGGATTTTCTTACCAACTACAGCTTTTGCTGCTGCTTCGGAAAGCATTTGTGGTCTGGACTTTCTCTTCACCATATTTGTTTCACAAACTTAGGTGGGTGCCGTCAAGTCTCTACACGTTCCCAATCTTATTTGGGCTTCGCTCGGGATTGCCACCACCATTATGTGCTGAGGTTTCCCCGAATTTGACACCATTCACGTCAGTTATTTCTAAACCGAGTGCTCAAATTGTCTAAGTCCCTTGCGTCTACCAATTTCGCCACCTGGGCTTTGATGACTTTACCTACATAAAGCAGGCAATCTAATGGGCAACACTTAACTTTACCCGTTAAATATGGAGGCTGGGCCCGGAGTCGAACCGA
>ENA-ORDP01001931-ORDP01001931.1-marine-sediment-metagenome-genome-assembly--contig:-NODE-1931-length-10640-cov-37.792064_pt1 | contig 10640 bp, 12 predicted proteins | sample MGYA00248627_ERZ508539 | MGnify/ENA primary metagenome ERZ508539 (study PRJEB26208, sample SAMN05571518) | marine sediment metagenome | biome: deep sea; feature: Hydrothermal vent; material... | reverse complement strand
AATAATGTTGGTGTCCACAACAATCATGGGCGACCTTCATTTTTAAAATCATTTAGTTCATGGTCTGTAAGATTATGTTGCGCTGTTTTGGCTCTTAATTTCCTGGCCATCTCAATGTGCTCAGCCGTATTGATTTTATGCGTTCCAAGTGTGTGCTCTACACAGTAGAGAATTTCGCTGTTCAAGCTTCTGTGATGAACACTCGCCGCAGTTTTTAATTGTGCATAGAGAGAATCTGGTATGTTTTTTAGGGTAATTGCAGGCATTAGAGGACTCCAAATAAACCAATATGGTGTTATTATGGTATATAATTTTGCCTATTTCAAGAAAAATCGCCTAACGAATAAGGTTAGATTGTGAGAGCGCAGCGAACCACAATCTGAACCGTTTGTTGGACGGTCCCGTTGTTTCGAAGGGTATGGCGTACTATAGGAAAATAGCTTTTTCGATCTTACTGGGCCTGAGAACTAGCAGTGTGCTACACATCCTCACCGTTTGTTTATCCCGTTGCTCTCAGAAGCCTGCTTTACCCAGGCAGGCTTCGACAAGCCTGGCGCTGACGAATACAATCCCCTCTATTAAGGAATGCCGCACTCCGTACGCGGCTCAGTCCAACAGACATTTATCCGTTATGCCGCAAGAGACACAAGGGAGTGTCGTTCATGCAGTTTGAGATAATTGGTAAAATAGAGAACCAAGAAACATTCGTAACGGGTAAAGGAATTCGTGAACTATCCAGGTTGCAAAAGATATATGGGAAAGGGAAATGGATCAATGGTGCTGGCCGAACTACACTGGTATGAGGCAACAGGTATTGGAAAGAAGGAATTCAAGATCAAGCGTTACTTAGACTGAGACCACAGCCATGAAAAATATTAATTCACATCAATTAGTTATCTGCGTCAAAAACGAGGATTATCCTGCTTCCTTGGAAAAGAGGAAAATATATGAGGCTATCCCAGATCCTGACGCAGCGAAATACAACCAGGTTCGGGTAATAGATGAGTCTGGTGAGGATTACTTATATCCAGAAGAATACTTCGTACCTGTCACCCTCCCTAAGAATGTAGAAGAGGCCGTAATTAAAGCGGCATAACGAGTACATTAACGCTGGCCGGTTTTACACGCCGCTTCACTTCGTTACGCTCTGTGTAAAACCGCCAGGTTATGCAAAACGTTATAAATTTTGGAGAGATTCGTGTCAGACGGAAAGAGAATAGCGCTCCTTATTGATTGTGATAATGTCAGTCACAATTCAATAGAAGGTGTTTTGGAAGAGCTCGCCAAATACGGAATGGTAAATGTTCGGCATGCGCATGGTGATTGGAATAGCTCATCATTATCCGGTTGGGCAGCCAAATTACATCCTCACGCTATAAGGCCCATGCAACAGTTTGCATATACAAAAGGCAAAAATGCTACTGATTCGGCGATGATTATTGACGCAATGGATTTGCTTTATAGTAAGAATATTGATGCGTTTGCATTAATGACGAGTGATAGTGATTTTACGCCTTTGGTGTTAAGGATACTGGAGAGTGGGATGCCTGTTTACGGGTTTGGTGAAAAGAAAACACCTCAGCCATTTGTTGATGCTTGCTCTCCATTCATCTATACAGAAAATTTAGTAACTGAAGAAAAAGACAGTAAAAAAGAAAATTTAAAGTCATTAACAAAAAAGGATAAAAAGGGTTTAAGAGCTGATACTGCATTAGTTCGACTTCTTAGGACCGCAGTGGAACAATCGGCAGAGGATGATGGTTGGGCTCATATGAGTAGAGTGGGTAGTTACATATCAAATAATAATAGTTCTTTTTCATCAATAAATTATGGTTACAAGAAGCTTGGTGACTTAATTAAGGTTAGCGAGCTGTTTGATGTTGAAATGAGAAACGGTGGTTCAGCTATGTATATTAAAGATGTACGTAAATAAACTTGCCATCCTGATAGTTATCAAATATGATAACTGTTCATGAAATGGAAAATCACGTTCTATAGCGAAAAAGTTGAGTCACAGACACTAAAATTTCCAGCCGGAATTTTAGCAACTTCATTCATTTATTAAAAAGTCTCAAAAAGCACCGAAAAAAGATTTGGACTTAGCCAAAAAACGTATGAAAGAGGTTTTACGATGAACAGGTCAACACTAACAGAATTTAAGAGAAAAGCACTTTCTAAACCAGCGGTTGACAAAGAGTATCAATCTCTATCTCCAGCGTATGCGTTACGTAAAAAATTAATAGCATTACGTCAAAAAGCAGGGCTTACCCAAGAGCAGATTGCGGAAGTTTTACATACAAAAAAAAGCAATATTTCTCGTCTTGAAAATGCAAATTCTGTTATCTCGCCAAAGCTTTCAACGATCGAGCAGTATGCCGATGCAATAGGCTACGATATAGAAATAAAGTTTAAACCTAAAAACCACAGAACAAATCGTTCAATCGGACGCAAAAAACGCGCCGATTAACTAAAACGTTATATGCCTCAGTCTTGACATGGTACCAATATATGGTACCATTTGAGAGTGAAGCGCAAGCATCAGAAAACGCTAGAGCAAATCTGCAAACGACCCACTAGCAGCAATATCCCATGGATGGATATTGAGTCTCTGTTCAAGGCGTTGGGTGCGGATGTATCCGAAAGAGCAGGGTCCAGAGTAGCCGTGGTGCTATTCAGCGAAGTCCGAGTATTTCACAGACCACACCCCTCACCGAATACTGATAAAGGGGCGATCAAGGCGCTGCGCTCAATCCCGCGTGGCATCCGGCAGGGGGACAAAGAGGAGAGTCGGTTTAGGGTTAGTTAGAAGCGTGCTACTGCCCATTGGTTCCAGTTAATCTGTTTGATACTGTCACCCAGTTCTTTCATCGCTTCCAGCAGGCTCTGGGTACTACCCACGACGGCGTAGAGATTTTGCAGGGCGCGGTCGTCTGTAACATCGTGCTGTTCCAGTTCCTGTGACAGACTCGCCTGGGCATTCCACTCCTCTATCAAGGTGTCCGTCTTCTCCAGACGCGCCCATTGTTCAAATACATTTTGTACGTGCTGGCGCCATTTTTCATTCAGGGGGGCGAGCGTTTGCATCAGTTCGGGAGATTCGCTTACCGCCTTGCCGTAGGTTGCGTCCAGGTTTTGCAGCCGAAAGCGTATCGATTGCAGGTTGTCTACCAGGCCATGCACCTTACCCGGAGGATTGTCGGGGAACTGCGAGTAATCCAGGTTCCTTTCCATACCCGACAGTTGCGCAGAGATCGGCAATATCGTGGTTTCAAAAATACGCCTTTTTACCTTGCGTTTTCTCGTCCCGGTAATCCGGGCGCAGCCAGTGAGGAAACGACGTACGCTGCGCAGCATGATCTTTTCAGGGTGCATGGGACTCAACAATCTGTGCACTATCACCACTATGCTGACGCCCAGTAACATCACGAGACCGGCAGTAACCAGAAAGATGAATGAGTAGATCTGGTCATTATTGATATCGACCATCATGACAAACATGGCCAGTGGTCCCAGCTTCAGTACGGGTGAAATGCCACCCAGCCAGGCAAACACGAACGCGTAGATAAAGATAAGGCTCAGCAGTCCGAAACCCGAGTCCAGCGCGGGCATAATAAACATGTAAACAGGTGCAACTGTAATAAACATGCTGAGTAACAGGACAATCAGCAGACCAAACAGGTTTGTCGGTGTCATGAGCATCATCAACCCGAAGGCAGCGGCTATCATGGCGACGGCTGGTCCTCCCGGAGGATCGACGTAGATCCAGAAAGTATATGCCACGACCCAGCACAGCGCCGGAAACGTGGCTTTTAGCAGGCGTTCCGGATGCCATGCTGACGGCTGGTAAGGGTCTTTCGGCAGCTCGCGTTCCAGACGTTTAGTAACCGGATCGAGATTCGCCAGTATTCTCAAGGTCCGTAATAGATCGTAACTGGTGTGGTCGAGTATCCACAGCTGCTCGACAAAGTTCATTAACGCCGCACGCTCGAAGTGAGACAGCTTTGTGCCGGCCTGTTTGTCGATCTTCAGTACTGTCTCCATCAGCAGAGACGGATCTTCGTTATCCTGCCTGTCAGCAGATGATGACTGTAATTTCCAGAGTTCGTTACCCCGTTTCAGTCGCTTGTCCAGCACGCCCAGCGTAGCTTCAAGCCCGGGAAGCAGTTCGTGCAGGTCGAGTTTGTGGCAGTCACTAATGCTTTCCCGCCATAGTTCATGGGCATTTCCAAATGCGCGGAGGTTAATGCGCAACACCTCCCAGCTGTGTTTTTTCGCCCGTACCTGGGGAGTATCGGAATAAGCCGCTTCCAGCGTGGCCAGCATCTGCTGATAATCCCCGACCAGTTTTGAACGCAGCCCTGCTGCCTCTGCCTGCACTGTTCCATCGATAAGTTGCCGACGATACAGGCTATACAGTTTTTGCATGTCTTCCCAGAGTGTCTGTCCTTGCTGTTGCAGTGCTACCTTCGAAGTACGCGGCCAGAGTAATGCGCTGACCAGGGTGAACAACAGTACGCCGGCAGCGGTTTCCAGGAACCTGCTGGTAGCGAAGTGAAATGCCGTGTCCACCTTCATGTAACTGGAGGACCACACGGCGACGGCCAGAAAACCGGCGTTGAACCAGGTGTCACCCTGCCGGGCTGTCTGCAGAAAGTAGCCGACAAAAACGAGATATACCGCTACGGCCAACATCATGCCCAGCGGTGATTGCGAGAACCAGGACAGCAACACAAAACCGGCCAGTGCACCGATACCGGTGCCAACCACACGCATGACCCCTTTATTGAAACTGGCGCCACTGCTCGAAAGACTGGTCACGACGATGGCGAGCGCGCCGAACTTAGGCAGATCCCAGTCCATAGTCAGGGCCAGCCAGTAAAACAGCATCAGGCTGAGCGCCAGTTTGAAGGCTTCCTGCAACTGAACCTTTTGCGTCATGACGGGAAGGCACTCAGTCCGTCATTCCGGCGCAGGCCGGAATCCAGGGAACGAAGCCATTGGAGCGGAAAATGGATCCCGGCCTGCGCCGGGATGACGGTGGTTTTTGTGTAACTAAATGCCATTCGGTCATAACGGAGGTTACTCGGTTATAACAAATACAGACGCAGTAGTTCCGACGCGCAGCTCTACCTCTTCGGGTATGTGCGTAAGCCGGATGCGCACCGGAATGCGCTGCGCCAGCCGGATCCAGTCAAAACTCGGTTTGATGGCGGGCAGTAAATCGGCTCCCGGGGCACCGTCCTGCTGGGCAATGCCCCAACCTATGCTTTCAACGACGCCATCCAGTGGTGTATCGGGATAGGACATCAGTTTGATCACTGCTTTGTTGCCCGGCCGGATATTTCTTATCTGGGTTTCCTTGAAGAAGCCGTGTACCCAGAAGCTGTTGATATCAACCAGCGCCAGTGCCGGCTGATTGGCGACAGTTTGACTCCCATAGCGCAGCAGCAGGTTGGTCACATAGCCGTCCACCGGCGCTCGTACCTCGGTAAATTCCCTGTCCAGGTAAGTGGCATGCAGGTTGGCCTCCGCAACATCAACATCGGCGAGCGCCACCAGCAAAGCATTATCTTTTCTGACCAATGACTGTTCTGAAATGGCGCCCTTGTCTTTTTTGTACAAAATCCGGGCGCGTCTGGCCTGGTCTTCCTTCACCCGTTTCGAAGCCCGCGCCTGCTTGAGTTTGGCTTCGGCCTGTTCAACGGCCAGTGCATAGGTGCGGGGATCGATACTGAACAGCAGTTCGCCCTTTTTGACAGCCTGGTTATCTTCGACAGGCAGGTCAACAATGGGGCCGCCAACCCGCGGCGTAATCTTGATAATCTGCGCACGCACATGACCATCCCGGGTCCAGGGATGAAACAGGTATTCCCGAAACATGCCGGCCAGAACGAATCCGGCGAGAATGATCGCGCCCAGAGTGATGGCATAGCGTATGACCCTGGCTTTTGCTCTACTCATTGACTTGCCTTTATACAGGAATAATAAAAAGATCCACGAACCACGTAGTAATCACCGACAACGCCACAAAGAACAGTGGCGGGTGCCAGATAAAACGAGTCAGATTAAATCTGTTCAGCAATTTGGCAACGATACCGGCCAACACTACACCCAGCAGGATGGCAAACATGATCGGCGGGAAGTAAATCCCACCAATGGATATTTCCATGGGTATGCCGGAGTAGTTCATGGTGTAGAAGTCGTTACCAATCCGGGCTTCTCCACAGGTCCTTGTCCGGCTCGGGCGCAGGGGTCTTGTCGTTGACCGTATCCAGTAACTCGCCCCAGTCTGTTCTCTCACTCATATTATGGCGAACGTTTGCGGGCACGAAACCATTGCCCTTGCGCACTTCCCAGCCGCCTCCCAGTGCCTTGTACAGGGCAATAAGGTTGATGGCGATGTTGCCGCGGGTCTGGGCGTAGATATCCTGCTGCGAGGCCAACGCACGGGTAGCATCCAGCACGCTCTGGTAGAGACTGACGCCTTCCTCGTATTGCAGCATGGAAAGATCGGTAGCGCGCTTCGCTGCCGCTACACTCTGTTTCCGGTACCGCGTCTCGACCTTAGAATGCAGGAAGCCGCTCATGGCATCCTTCACTTCGCCGGCGGCATTCAGTACGGTGTTCTGGTAGTTGGTCAGTAGTTGCTCGAAGCGGGCATCCTGCACGCGCACCTGGTTCTTCAGTCTGCCGTAGTTCAGTATTTTCCACTGGAACGAAGGTCCGGTTGAGAAACGAAGACTGTTGGACTCGAACAGGTCACCGATGCTGTCCTGCCCGGCATCGTTTACGTTCCAGCCGATGGAGCCGAACAGGGAAAAGCTTGGCAGCAACTCGGCGTCGGCAATACCGATCTGGGCGGACTGGGCAGCAGCCTGCAATTCTGCCTGTTTGATATCCGGTCGTCTGCGCAACAGATCAGCCGGTATACCCACAGCCACCTCGGCCGGAGCTGTGGGTATAGTGCCGGTGGTCCCCAGTAATTCATCCAGATCCTGGGGTGGCATGCCCATTAATATGCTCAGTGCATGTTGTGCCTGTTCCAGTGAGATCAGCAGATTGGGAACCAGTGCCTGTGTGTCGCGTAACTGCGTGGTCGCCTGCTGCATGTCAAGCTCGGTAACAGCGCCGGTTTCAAACTGGTTGCGGGTTAACCCGAGTGAACGCTGCTGGATGACAATATTTTCCTGCGCCAGCCTGATACGTTCCTCCAGTATCCTGATCAGCACATAGTTCCTGGCCACCTCTGCCGTCAGCGTTACCAGCACGTCGTCATAGCTGGCAATGTTGGCGATCAGGTTGGCATCGGCGGATTCTATCCCGCGCCGGAATTTCCCCCAGAAGTCCAGCTCCCAGCCGGCATCAAAGCCGGTTCCGGCCTGGTTGAAATGGCGATCGGTGAACGGCGTCTTCTGACCACGGTTGTAACTGTAATTACCGGACAGGGTCTGGCTCTGCGGGTACAGGCTGCCGGTTACTATGCCCAGCTGGGCGCGCGCCTCAAGCACCCTGAGGCCGGCAATCTGCAAATCAAGGTTCTGCTCGTAGGCGGTTTGTACCAGTGTGTTGAGGACCGGGTCATTGAACACCTGCCACCATTCAGCGTCGTGGACGGGTTGCCGGGTAACGCCCAGGCCTTCATTATCGGTCCATTGTTCGGCCACCTTTGCCTCGGGTGTCTCGAAATCAGGACCGACCATGGCGCAGCCGCCCGCCAGTATGGCGGCGACCAGCAATAGCACCCACTTCACCCGTCCTGTCTGCTCATTCTTCATTATGCGGGATAGTGTATCGTATCTGGTCTGCTACAATCGACCGCGCCCGGGATAAAGCTGGAATAACGTATTGAAGAATACTTCTGCCAATTATAATTTCACCTACCTGGCGGTCGGACTGGTGCTGCTGCTGTTTATTGGCGCGCTGGTGGATCACTTGCCGGGCAACCTGGCCCCGAGGATCGTCCAGGCAGCCACAGTGGCTGCGCTGCTTACCGGGGCGATGAGCCTGAAGGAACATCGATCCCGGCTCGTTATCAGCATTATCTTCATCGTGGTCGCTTTACTGCTTGTCGCAGGCGGCGTAATGCTGGAAAATTCCGGCTTTAGTTATGCATACCTGTTGATTCTGTTGTGCTTCTTCGGGTGGGTAACCTGGCTGGTAACGCGCAAGGTACTGTTCACCGGGACCATTGACGGCAACAAGATTGTCGGTGCTATCTGTATCTACATGTTGCTGGGTCTGATCTGGGCAATAATTTACCTGTTTATGGCGGAGGTCGTGCCCGGTGCTTTCAACGGTCTTCCGCAGGCGCCGTGGCTTGATAATTTTGGCACCGCTGTGTACTTCAGCTTTGTCACCATTACCACGCTGGGCTATGGCGATATATCACCGATCCTGCCGTTGCCCCGCTTCTTTGTCTATATGGAAGCGATAGTCGGGGTGTTTTATATGGCAGTCCTTGTCGCCAGCCTGATCGGAGTACGCATATCTAATCGTGAAGCGACACGCAACTAGAAAGATGCACGCAAGCGTGCACATTAAATCAGTACGAAACGGGACGAGGAAACTTCAATGGCAACACAACGCGCAACGTTAATAGACACTGCAATTCAAATTAGTTTAATTGCCCTGCTGGCACTGTGGTGTTTTCAGATTGCAGCCCCTTTTATCGGCCCGATTGTCTGGGCGGGGATTATCGCCATTGGCATTTATCCATTGTATGCATGGTTGAAAGACAAAACCGGCCTGAGTGCAGGCTGGACTTCAACCCTACTGACGCTTTCGATGCTGGTCATCCTGCTCACACCCACCATGATCCTGTCTGGTGCATTGATTGAAAACGCCCAGACATTATCGACTCAGATCAAGAGTGATAAACTGACAATCCCGCCGCCGATAGAGGGTGTGGGTGACTGGCCGATTATTGGGAAAAGACTCGAAACCTTCTGGTCGGAGGCATCACAGGATCCCAAAGCAACACTAGGTCGTTTTGAACCTCAATTGAAAAGTGCGAGCAAGTGGCTCCTCTCTACAGCGGCCGGAGCAGGTTTGGGGATTCTTGTCTTCGTTTTTTCAATTATCATAGCCGGTGTCTTCCTGGTTTCTGCCAAGGGCGCCAGAGAAGCGGTGGTATCCATATTCACCCGGCTTTCCGGAAAACGTGGCCTTGAGTTAACCGAACTGTCAGTGGCAACGGTAAAGAGTGTGGTAACCGGCATTCTGGGTATTGCTGTCATCCAGTCGACTTTGGCCGGCCTGGGTTTTGTGGTTATGGATATACCGGCGGCCGGCGTGCTGGCCTTTGTCTGCCTGGTACTGGCTATTGTTCAAATAGATATATTGCTCATCCTGATACCGCTTTCAATCTATGTTTTCTCGGTTTCAAGTACTGGCGTGGCCGTTGCATTTCTAGTCTGGAATATAGCAGTGGGTCTTCTCAATAACGTATTAAAACCGATATTATTAGCCAAGGGTGTTGATGCCCCGATGGCGATTATTTTTATTGGTGCTATTGGTGGAATGATGCTTTCAGGGATTATCGGTTTGTTTATTGGTGCTGTTGTTATGGTGTTGGGCTATTCCCTGTTTATGGTATGGCTGAAAGAGGGTGTAGAGGTTTCAGAACAAACCGCCGGCCCGGATGCGCATCTGTAAATTCTATCTCGAAGATGTATAGTTAACCGGAATAATCAGTCCCCTGTTGCCGGAGGAAGTATGAATCATCCTGTACGTTTACTTACCCTGTTATTTCTGGTGCTGGGACTGGCTTCCCGAACCACTCTGGCAGAGGGTCTGAATGTCGTCTACAGCGGCAAGTGGCCGCCCTATGCCGACGCCAGCTTGCCGCAACAGGGACTGGGTGTTGACCTGGTGACAACCGCGCTGCAAAAAGCCGGCTATGAAACGTTTCTCCATATCGACTCGCTGGACCGTATCCTGGAAGGCGGCAAACTCGGTGTATATGATGTATTCGCAACACCCTGGTACAGCGACAGACGTAACGAGTACCTGGACTACAGTAAACCTTATCTCAAGTCCTATATACGTTTTGTGAAGAAAAAGGGTTCTGATTTCGAGTTCAATGACTTTAGCGATCTGAATGGAATGATGATCGGTATTGTGCAGGACTATGCCTACGACGAACAATTCAACGATTCGCGCCAGCTGATCAAAATTCCCGAGCGCAACCTTATTCAGAACCTGCTCAAACTGAAACAGGGGCGTCTGGATCTCACGCTGGATGACGAACTGGTCCTGCAATACGAAATCAACCAGTACATGCCAAACAGTATGAGCGAGTTCGTATTCCTCCCCAAACCGTTAGCCGTACGCGGGATCCACATCGGGGTTAGCCGCGAAAACCCCAATCACGCAAAGATTGTTGCGGCGTTTGACAAAGCGATTGAGGAGATGAAAAAAGACGGCAGTTATGACAAGATCATCCAGAAACACTACGCTTATATAAAGAAACCGGCGAAACAGTAGAACTCAAGGAAGGCCTGATTAATTCCTTTACCGTCATACGCCGGAATGACGAATTAATCAGAGGTGAATGGCACTAAGTTAAGCCTTAAATGCACGTATCCCCGTCATTCCGGCGCAGGCCGGAATCCATGAAGCCTGATTAAACAGCCTGGATC
>ENA-ORDP01001930-ORDP01001930.1-marine-sediment-metagenome-genome-assembly--contig:-NODE-1930-length-10641-cov-3.733988_pt1 | contig 10641 bp, 12 predicted proteins | sample MGYA00248627_ERZ508539 | MGnify/ENA primary metagenome ERZ508539 (study PRJEB26208, sample SAMN05571518) | marine sediment metagenome | biome: deep sea; feature: Hydrothermal vent; material... | reverse complement strand
CCATTACCCAGGTGAACCAGTCAGCTACGGTATTCGCCGCATTGAATTCGATGACTATCTATTACAACGATGTGGTGCCGAGCTGGTACTTGGTGAATCCTTTACAAAAATGGATAAAACCAGCGAAGGCTGGCAAGTCAATGATCGATACAATGCAAAACTGGTCGTCGGTGCCGGTGGGCACTTCTGCCCAGTGGCGCGCGCCATTGGTTCTAAAGGCGTCAGTGAACTCGTGGTTGCCGCTCAGGAAATTGAATTTGAAATGACTACGCAGCAAAAACAAAACTGCACTATAAAAAAAGAAGTGCCAGAATTGTTTTTTACCCCGGACTTAGCTGGTTATGGCTGGGTTTTCCGCAAAGGCGATTATTTAAACATCGGACTCGGGCGTGAAGATAAAAACAAACTTTCAAACCACGTTAAAAGCTTCTGTGACCACCTGATATCACAGGGGAAAATCCCCGCAGACATTAGCGATAAATTTAACGGCCATGCCTACTTACTCTACCCGCACGCAATTCGAAAAATGGTTGCAGACAATGTTTTACTCATTGGTGATTCCGCTGGGCTGGCCTACCCACAAAGTGGCGAAGGCATTCGACCGGCAATCGAATCTGCAATCCTTGCTGCTCAGGTTATTTGTAGCTGCAATGGCGTTTATAGCCAGAATAGCCTACAAACATACAACAACATGATGGAACTACGCTTTGGCCGCCGCCTACCAGGGCCGGATCTAATGGAACGCCTGCCAATGTTTATAAAAAAATGATTAAACGATCCACTCCCAGCAAGGGCGAGATAGTCGCCACCCGTCAATCCGCCTACTGGTCGGCGACCGTGGCGCGCAACCTTACGCCGGGCAGGCTGACCACGATTTTAAGCAACCTCGATTCGGGCGATATATACGACGCGATGGCGCTGTTCGACGAGATGGAGGAGAAAGACCTGCATCTCGGCGCGGTGACCCAGACCAGGGCGCTGGCCGCCATATCGCAAGACAGGGATATCGTTCCTGCGTCCGGCTCTGCGGTGGATGGTCAGATAGCTGATTTCGTCCGGGAAAGGTTCGAGTCGATCCCGCGAAGGAGCGCGCTTTTATGCGGGCTGATGTCGGCGGTGACCCACGGTTTCGCCATGGCGGAGATCATCTGGGACGTGTCGGGCGGGATCACCGATATCGCCGACATAAAACCGCGTCCACAAAAACTGTTTGGTTTTATTGACAGGGATAATCAGGGGAGCTTACTGGAGTTTCCCCGCTATCTCGACCCGGAAGTTCCGGGCGGAGTCAAGCTCCCCAGAGAAAAATTTATCTTCCACCGCCATTACGCGGGGCATGGCGATTGTTTGCGCGCAGGGATATACCGGGGCATATCCTGGTACTACCTGTTCACGAATTTCACTATCAAAGACTGGCTTACGTTTATCGATCTGTACGGCATACCGCTTAGGCTCGGCAAGTTCAAGAATACGGCGGACGATACAGCCCGCGAAGTTTTAAAGGACGCCGTATCGAATCTCGGCTCCGACGCGGCGGCTGTCATCTCCGACGACACAACTATCGATTTTATCCACTCCGCTCTTTCTGGAGACCACACCCTGTTTCAGAGCGCGAACGAGTTTTTCAACCTGCAAAAATCGAAACGGGTGCTGGGGCAGACATTGACAACGGAGGGGGGCGGATCGTCTGGAGGCGGAGGAGCCTACGCGCTGGGGAAAGTACATGACCGGGTGCGCGGCGATATCGTGGCGTTCGACTGCAAATCGCTGGATGAGACCCTTAATTTCGATCTTGTGCGACCGCTTGTCGATTTTAATTTCGGCCCGCAAAAAGCCTATCCGAAAATCGCCACCCGTTTTAACCGGGCGGAGGAGACATCGGTTCGGCTTGAGCAGGTGGGCAAACTGGTGGAGCTTGGCGCGAAAGTGCCGGCGCGGGTGGTATCGGAGATAACCGGCGTGGGCCTGATAGGCGATCCGGACGAGCCGCTTGAGATCAGGAGGCGCGCATGAGATCGCTATTGTCGCATTCGCCCCTTCGCCACGGCGTAGACAAAAGATTCCTCCCCCTTTCCGAGGGGAAGTTGCCAAGCAAAAGCGAAGCCGAAAGGGTGTTTTATTGTTGTTGTACACCACCCCTTTGTGGCAGTGGCCTCGCCATTGGCAGTGGCCTCGCCATTGGCAGTGGCCCAGCCACTCCCCTCCTCACAAAGGAGGGGAAAAAAGATTCCTCCCCCTTGAGGGGGGAGGATAAAGGTGGGGGTGGTAGCCAGACCACAATGGATACTTGCACCCTCCCCTTGGTCCCCTCCCGTCGAGGGAGGGGAAGTTTTGTTGATGACAAAAGGAGGATTCAATGACGATCAAGCTAGATGAACCGGTGGTGATAGTTCCTTTCGGGCGGTTCCCCCATCCCGGCGGCATGCAGATGATAGATCGCGGCGCGGTGGAGCGGATCATGGATCAGTTTTCAAAATGGGATCGCGACATCGTGGTCGATTACCAGCACGAGTCGTTAAAAGAGTGCGGCAGGGCGCCTGCGGCCGGGTGGGTTAAGACCAAAACCGCAGTCGTCACCGAAAACGGAATAGAAGCGGTGATCGAGTGGACAGGCGAGGCCAGGGAGATGATCGAGTCGAAAAATTATCTCTACCTTTCGCCTGTGTTCGAAAAAGAGGAGGGAGCGATAGCCCGGCTTTTTAACCTGGGCCTTACCAACAACCCTAATATCCAGGCGATGGAGCCATTGGTAAATCAATCAACAAATCAGGAGATTCTTATGGAAAACAAATCTAAAGAGCAAAGTCTTTCAGACAACCCGGAGCCAAATGCGGACAGCGCGCCGACGCTGGTTTCGCTACTGGGAGACGTAGTGGCGCTTTTGGGCCTGACGCCGGAGGCCGGGGACGAGGAGGTGATCGCGAGGATAAAGGAGCTGGCCGACGAGACCGCCTCGAAGAGGCAGAGCGAGATCGAGACGATGGTAAACGACGCCGTATCCGCCGGGAAACTGCGTCCGAACCTGAGCGGCTGGGCGGTAAACCTTGCGCGGGTCAATCCCGGCTCGTTTGAGACGTTTTTAATCAACTCAGGTCCATCAGCGCCGTTGGGCGGAGTGATGACGGGCGGTCACAGCGCGAGGCCGGGGCTTTCGATGAGCGAGTCGAGCGTATGCCGGATGTTGGGGCTCGACGAAAAAGAGTACCTGACACTCGGCGATACGCAGACAAAAGACAATTAATCATTTAAAGGAGTTTAAAAAACAGTGGCTAACCTAACTAAAGACAGAAAATCAATCAGGAAGGACGGAACCATATTCAGCCATCCAGCCTCAGCGGCAACGACTATTTACGCAGGAGCGCTGGTAAACCTCAACGCTACAGGCTACGCCGTTCCTTCAGCGGACGACGCGACCCATACCTTCGCCGGTAAAGCGGACGCGCAGGCGGACAATTCCGCAGGCTCCGACGGCGCCATTGAGGTGGACGGACACCGCGAAGGCGTGTTCGAGTTCAACGCCTCCGGCATGACCCAGGCCGACGTTAACGAAGATTTGTACATCGTGGACGACAACACAGTCGGCAAATCGATATCAGCCCAGCCGGTCAACGTGACCGGAATTGTGTTGACAAGAATCCCGGCGAGCAGGGGCGGGACATACGCGCTGGCCTACACCAACACAGGAACGACTTTGGGATGGGGCGGCGGTACGGCCATTAATGTGAACAGCGGCGGCAATTTCACGCTTACGGCCACCGACGGCTCACAGATCCTGGCGACGGTGACACCAGCTTCGCTTCCCGTGGCGGACAAGTCGGACAACATAATCCTTCGCAAAGTACGGTGCGGCTCTATCGCCGAAGTGGCGTCCGCGACATCGGTCTATGCCGATATCCTGGGCGCGGTGCGGCGCTGAACGGTTAAACAACCTGATGAAAACCATAATCGAAAGGAAAATCAAAATGTCATTACATTTCTATTTCGCGCTTTTCGCGCTGGCCGTGTTCTCGGTAATCACAGGAGCTACGCCCGACGGCGCCGATACCCTATGGCCTGTCTTGTTCGGCCCCATCATAAACAAATCTACCCTGACCGACACCATGCGCGGGTTTAAAGCGGTGTTTACCAAAGCCTTCGAAGGCGCCAGCACATACTCCGGCGATCTTTCCATGCGTGTAGACTCCAAAACCAAACAAGAAGAGTATCGCTGGCTCGGCGCCCTGCCGGGGCTGAGGGAATGGCTGGGAGACCGGGCGGTTAAAGATCTGTCGGAAGATGCGTTTGTTATCAAGAACAAGGATTTTGAGGCGACCGTGGCCGTCGATCGTAACGACATCGAGGACGACAACATCGGGATATACGCGCCGCTGTTCAGCCAGCTTGGCGAGAACGCCAAACAGCATCCGGACGAGCTGATTTTCACCATGATAAAAGATGGTTTTACAGCCACCGGATTCGACGGGCAATATTTTTTCGACGTCGACCATCCCAACGGAAATCAGGCGAACTGGTCGAACAAGGGGACGGCGGTTCTTACAGCCGCATCCTATGAGACTGCGCGCCAGACCCTGATGAGCTATGTAAACGAAGATGGAAGACCGCTGAGGCTTTCGCCTTCTCACCTAATTGTGCCGCCCCAGCTGGAGAAAGAGGGGCTCGACATTGTGCGGGCCGACATTACCGCCAACGGCGACTCGAACGTGTGGCGAAACTCGGCGGATATTGTGGTGGCGCCGGAGCTTTCAGCCGATCCGACCTACTGGTTTCTGGCCTGCCTTACAAAGCCGGTAAAACCTTTCATCATGCAGATGCGGCAGGAGCCCAGGTTCGTATCGCTCGACAACCCGGACGACGAAAACGTTTTTATGCGAAAAGAGTTTATCTACGGCGTCGACTACCGGGGCGCGGTCGGGTATGGCCTGCCGCACCTGATGTACGGATCCACCGGCGGAGCTTGATTTTTGTGATGACTGTTTGTACACCACCCCTTAATCCCCTCCTCGGTGAGGAGGGGAGATATTATCTCCCCCTTTTCGAGGGGGAGATGCTCGATAGAGCAGAGGGGGTGTTAAATGATTTTCAAGTTGCAAGCCACCCCGTTATGGGCGGGAGAAAAGTCAAGAGATTGCCGCAGTCGCAATCGCTCCTTCGCAATGACAAACCGGAAACTTATGGAGTTAGAAGATGGCATACAGCGTTCTTGACGATTTAAAGAAAAAGATAGACGAAGCGGTTCTGGTTCAGCTTACCGACACGACCGATTCGGGAGTGATAGACAGCGCCAAAACCGACCGGGCGATTCGGGACGCGGACGCTCTGATAGATTCGTACACCGGGAAAGTCTACAAGGTTCCCATGAGTCCTGCGCCCGACGTGATAACAGACATTTCGGCGACGCTGGCTATCGCCGGTTTACACAAGTTTCGCTCTGTCGATTCACCTGTCTGGAGCGAAGCGCGCGGCAAGGCCATCGAGTTTCTTGGCAAAGTGGCTGTGGGCGCGGTAACGCTGGAAGGCGCGGTGATAGAGCCTGTTTCGGCGGACGGTCTGTCGTCGCCGCAAACGTTTACCGCCCAAGAGAGGCGGTTTTCCCGCGATCTTTTAAAAGGAATGTAAGCAATGGCTACAATCAACGCGGCGATAAGCGGCGTACTGTTAAAGCAAGAGCGCGAGAGACTGCAAGATATCGAGCCTGCTTTATTTTCATTCGTCGGACCGCTTTACGATTCGATAATTGAAAACTTTTATTCAGGCGGAAGGCCGCCCTGGGCCCCGTTGTCGCCCGGCTACCTGAAAAGGAAAACAAAAGAAGGTTATCCGCCCGACATCCTGATTCGCACAGGCGCCCTTTTAAATTCGATAAGAGTAGCGTCAGACGGCGGCAGGGTGACCGCCACGGCTGGTGTCGAATACGCGGCGCCTCTCCAGTATGGCGCGGGCGCCGCTCCGCCGCGTCCATTCCTGATGTTGCAACCAGAGGATACAGCCGAGCTTTCCCGTCTGGTTGTCGAATATATAGCCGGAGTTTCATAAATGAACTACACGATAAAACAGATAGAAGACGCAATTATCTTGGCGCTGGCGCCCGTGGCCACATCGCAAGGCGGCGTTGTCAAGACGCTGGGATCGTATGAAGGACAGTTCGAGGAGACGGTGGACGCGGTTAACCAGTCGATCTCCATATGCCCGGCTGTTCTTGTCACTTACCTGGGGTCGGCGTTCACTCCGGCGGGGGCGCCGCTTTTCGACAGGGTATTGCGGTTTGCCCTGTTGCACGCCTCGTCGAATCTGCGATCGGAGACCAAAAGGCGGCAGGATGGATACGCCCTGCTGGATACGACAAAAGCCCTGCTAAACAACAAGACGCTGGGTCTCGACGTGACACCTTTACTAATAGAAAGAGAAAGCATCATCGCAACCTCCCGCAAGCTGACGATTTTCAGCGCCGAATACAAGACTTCATTTTTAGAGGACGCAGGCGCCTACTGAACAATGGACTTTACAAAATTGAACGCGACCCCGTTTTGGGTGTGGCCCAGCCGTTTTTCTCCTTGTAAAGATTGGGAGAGATTGCCGCGCCAGCCCCTTCGCTTAACACTCAGGGCTAAAGGCTCGCAATGACAGGCCGGAACCAGAGAAAAGGAGTTTTATAAAATATGAGCAATATAAACACAGGAACCGAAATCGGACACGCGCTGGTTAAATCGTCGGTGTGGGGAACGGCCACCCAGGCGGGCGCGGGGCGCGGGATAGAGCTTACCGGCCAGACGCTGAGCCACACAATCGAGTCGATACCAGACAACTCGCTTGGCCGTCCCCATTTAACAGGAGCCGATAAAGGGAACACAAAAGTGGAGGGCGCTCTAGACAGTAACGCCCGATACGCCGACCTTTTAGGCCTTGCCCTTGTCGCAGGGTCGTCTCCGGCGCCTGTCGCCTCCGGTACGATTACCTACACCCATACGATCACACCGGCCGACAGCGTGGACGGGTTGTACGCTACGTTCATCGAAAAAAGGAAAAGTTATACGCTCGAATCGGAGTTGAAACCGACCGGTTTTACACTCTATGGCGAGGCAGGCAGGGCGATGAATTTGCGGCTTGCGGTTTTGGGGTTCGATCTTGTCGAGGATTCGTCCGTCAACACCACATCGACCTTCGCCAACGTGACCATCCCGGATACGGGCAACCGCCTCCTTTTCGCAGACTCTGTGGTTCGGATGAATGTGGCTTCAGGAGCCGCGTTGGGATCGGGCGATGTTATTTATCCAAACAGGATCGAGTTTTCCTACAAGCGGAGCCTGCGGGGGCTGTATACAGGCCAATACACAGTAACCCGTGGCCAGGTCACAACCGGCAGGATAGACGAGCCGGTGAACGCAGGGCCTGCTATTGTCACGCTCCGGCTTAATTTTCCCTCGAATTCCGACGCTCTCTTGCTCACCGATTTTAAAGCCGATGTGGCCAAGAAAATTGATCTGGTTTTTACGGGGCGGCAGATAGAGAGCGGGTTTAACCGCAAGCTCTCTTTGGAGATACCCGACGCCCGGATAACCAGCATGACTGTTTTCGATTCATCGAGAGGCAGGCTAATACAGTCGGCGCAGTTCACCTCTGCCATTCCAGCGTCGCCCCCTTCGGGGATGAGCGCGATCACGACCCCGTGGCGTATCAAAGTTACGAACGCCAATTCGGCCTCTTACCTTGCCTAACGTTATGGAAGAAAAATTGTACACCACCCCTTTGTCCCCTCCTCGGAAAGGAGGGGAAAGAAATTCTTTTGGAGAGCCTATGGAGCTTGGAGACTTGTTTGACCGGGAGCTTAAAACAGGCGGTGTCTGGCTTCCCTTCGGGCCCGCGCCGGAATGGGCGCTTGTGAGCGCTCTGCTGGAAAAGAGGATAGATAAGCTTAATAACGACGAATCGTCCGCTGTCTTATTGCGCGCGCAAAAAGAGGCTATCGATAATGACCTTGCTGTCACGGCGAGGGTTCGTATCCGTTTTGTCTCAAACGGGATGTTGCGGACAATAAAAAGTCATCCGAAAAAAACAAACCGGATCTCTCTTGCGCTGGCGTGCGTCACCGGGTGGGAAGGGCTTACATCCAACGGAGATGATCTGGAGTTTAACGCTAAAAACCTGGAGGCTGTGGCGCTCTCCAACGATTTATTTGTCGAATTCGCAGGGCGCGCCTGTATGAATCTGCCGCTTCTTTCGGCGTGGCGCGACAGGGAGGTAAAAAAAAATTGAAAGAGTGGCTAAAAGCGTTAAACGATTATCCCTCCCTTTCGTGCGGCTCATGCGCCGATCTGAAGGAAAAAGAGGGAGCGAGGCCGGTCTGCGCGGATGGCGTGTGCCCTAAAGCGGCGCCGGACGGATATGCAGGTCTGATCGCATGCTTTTGGAGTGATTTGAAAGCTGTAAGAGGAGTCATTGACGCAAGTTGTGTCCTGGACGCCTACGGGCTAAAGCCGGACAGGACGATGGTGTCTCTTGTGCGCTATCTCGAAGCGCGCGCAGGTGAAATCTTCGGCAAAAAACTTATAAAGATGGAAATGGTATGAGCGAGATAAAACTTGACGTAGTAGTGGAGACGGTGAGCGCGCTGGCGCAAATGGATACGTTTGCGGCAAGCGCCGAGTCGCTGTTTAGCAATGTTGAATCATCGGCGCAAGAAGCGGGACGCAGTGTAGGCAGATTGTCGGCGCAGATATCTGGTATTCCTCAATCGGCCGGAACCCTGGTTTTCGCGGTGGATAACGCAACCCCCGCGTTGGAGCGTATCCGCCAGGCGGTCGAATCGATTCCGTCCGAGAAATGGGTGACGATCCGGACGGCGTACGATACCGGAAACGCGGCCCAAAGCGGCGGATCGTTCGAGGCGGAGGCGTCGTTCGCGGTGGGCGTGGAGAGGGTTCCCCGCGACATGCTGGCGATGATCCACAAGGACGAGGCGGTGCTGGGGGCGGAGGAGGCGAGAGCCTACCGGGAGAATAGAAACAACGGATATTCAAAAAATGGCGGCGGCTCTCCTGTTCAGATCCAGAACTTGAACATAGTCAATGTCTCATCGCCAGGCTCCAGAGGGCAAACGCGCGAGCAGTTGCGTAAAAACCTGGCGCCTGAGCTTTTCAGATATATGCGCCGATCCGGCAGGTTCGGGCCATTAAACGCAAGGAGGGAGAGATAATGGCCCTGGTAAAACCGGAAATGGCGTATCCGGCGTTCGCTTCGGCCACCGTAACCTTCTCTCCTTCCAAATGGCCCACGCTTGATGGGAGCGGAGTTGAATTTCGCCTGTTTACAGCGGATGGAAGGACAGCCGGCGGTCTTTTTATCAGGCAGTCGTCGCCGGTGAAGGAAAGGCTGATATCGATTAAATACGAGCTTTTGTCCACATCGGACAGAGACGCTTTTGCGGCGAAGGACGGAACCGGTTTTTTTTACACGGTTATGGGCGCCTCTTTCGAATATAAAGACACAGACGCGGTCATTTATACTGTCCGGTTCGTGTCAGGTATGGTGGAGTCTGTCCCGGCAGGATACGGCAGATGGAGCCTTTCGCCTCTGGATATGGTGGTAGTGGCATGAAAACATTTTCAACCGCCATGGACACAGCCCTTCTGGCCAGCGTCAATAACCCGGTCTGGCTCCTTAAACTGGATCTTAAATCCGGCGGCGCAGGAGCCACGCTATACCTTTCCGATCAGAAAATCAGTTTGTGGGGGCAGAGCTGGTCGCCGGTTGTTATGGAGTGGGGCGGTGTGGACCGGTTTTTCGATCCTGCGGAATCAGAAATCAAGGTTTCGGACATGACGGTGAAGCTCGATAACAGGACCAACGCGCTGGGCGTCGGCATGAGCAACATAAGCTGGTATTTTCGAAAGTACGACCTTGCCGATTCTGTCGCAACGCTTTACCTGTGGCTTAATGGCGCAGGCCTGACCGAACCTTCCGGGGTGAGCCTGAATGATTTGATGAAGGTTTTAGAGGGAACGCCGGAGCTTTCCTCAGACATTACGCCGTCAGCCTGTTCTGTCGACATTGTAAACCGCGAAGCGGAGTACGATAACGAAAGATGCTCCTGGGGCGATCTACTGCTGGGACAATACACATTAAACCAGTGGGGGTCGGCGCCCACCGGGATCATCGGAAAATGGAAACCTGCTGTCTTCGGGAACGACGCGCTTACCGAGGGGGTCGCGCTGATCGGGCCTATACGTATAGGAAAAGTGGAGGGGCCGGACGCGCTGTTCGACGCTTCTTATGGCGCAGACAACGTGGTCATCTCATATCCTGCCGGTGGAGAGTATAACGTGTCCACGCCAGTGGCCGCGCCATGCGACATATACGTTGGCGACTGGCGGCTGGCGGTCAAAAAACAACCGGCGCAAAATGTTAACGGGAGCTGGGTATATACGATAAGCGCCCCGGCGCTTTATGTTCCTTTTTATATACCTGCGCCTCTAAAAGGAGCCACGCCTATTTTCGTGCCCAGCGCCGCGATGATCTGGCCCCGCTCCGACGAATCCAAAAAAGGCCCCTACGCGCAGTCCGAGCCGCCCAGGGGAGCGCCATACCAGTTTTATCACGGCGTCTCGGACACCGGGAACTGGCGGGACGGCTACCATCCGGGCAGAA
>ENA-ORDP01001929-ORDP01001929.1-marine-sediment-metagenome-genome-assembly--contig:-NODE-1929-length-10643-cov-7.044012_pt1 | contig 10643 bp, 10 predicted proteins | sample MGYA00248627_ERZ508539 | MGnify/ENA primary metagenome ERZ508539 (study PRJEB26208, sample SAMN05571518) | marine sediment metagenome | biome: deep sea; feature: Hydrothermal vent; material... | reverse complement strand
TTCAAAGTGGCTGACGCCGATGGAGGCTTGCATTGGCTGCAGGGTCCGGCTCTCTACCAGATGTTGGGTCTGGTCGCGCTGACCATGGCGATCATCTGGGGGATGCCAAAACTCACCAAGGCGATCCCGGCGCCGCTGGCCGGCATCGCCATTGTCGCCGCCGTGGTGGTGGCCGGAATCGTCATAGGAGTCGGCAACGGCTTGAGTGCCGGATCGTTGCTCACTCTCGGAAGCGATCTGGCGCCCGCGGACGCGACCGCACCCTTCATCGCCGGTTTCAATCTGATGGCGGACCTCGGTCGTGTCATCGGCCCGCTCATCGTCGGCTGGTCGGCCGACGCGATCGGTCTCGGCCCTTCCGCGGTGGCTCTGGCCGTGGTTCTCGCACCTGATCCTGCCGGCCATTGTCGAAAGCCATTACACTCTGGGCGCAGGCTTCGTGTTAAATTCACATTGGGATCTGAGCGTACACTATATGTACACGCCGAAGAAAACCCTGCAGGCTCCGGCAACGGATACCAGTGCGCCAGGCGCGATTATTTCGCTGCAGGAAACCTCCTTCGGCGCCAATATTGGTTATCGTTTTTAATCTAAATAACTGTTCCAAATACCAGTACACTTGATAGTACCTTATAAATGATTTTCTGTGTATTTTGCAGAAAATCATTTCGTGAAGGTACTTATACCCCTCAAGGGGGTACTGAACAGAGTCTTGTGGTTTATCCAGGTTAGGTGTGTCTGATTGAATTACCACCGTTCGTCCTGAGCGAAGTCGAAGGGGTCAGGGCGAACGGTTTAAGTTTGAGATTAAGATCCCGGTTGCTGATTCAGCGGTGTATATTTGTCAATCCATGATATCGCCAGCTGGCTGGCAAGATCAGAATCCTCCGTCATAAACCAGCGGTAGGCAACACTGCCTTTTGCCGCCGGCGTATTCATCAAGCTGCTGACTTCTGTTTTAAGATCACGATGGCTGCCAACAAATAATACATCATCATTTTCATTAAGCAGCAGGAAGACACCCGAGCTTTCTGGTGCCTCTTCAAGTTTATCGGGGAAAGCCAGGGCATACGTTGAATGTTTGCAAATCAGTTCGTTCTTTTTGTCTTTATGACTAAATCTCATAATAATAGCTCCAGTTATCCCGTCGAGAGCGTACATCTGCGCCCCAAATACACCTGATGTTAGCAGGGACAAAGCTTGTTTGTCGACCCGTTCTGGCTGGAATTTTATTTAGTCTTTTTCATCAACCCAGGCCATCTGGATGGCTTCAAGAATACGCTCACTGGATTTCTGCGGATCACCGTCAAACGTTTCCAGTTCACAAATCCAGCCATGCAGATCGGTGAACCGCACATACCGGGGATCGATGTCCGGATACTGTTCATCCAGTTCAATGGCAATATCCAGCGTGTCGGTCCATTTCAATGACATCGTCAAGCCCTCTGGCTAATGGTTCTCTGAAACCATGTTAATGGTATATTTCGGAATTTCAATAATCAGTTCCTTCTCCCCCACCATCGTCTGACAGCTCAAACGTGAGTCCGGCTCCAGTCCCCAGGCCTTGTCCAGCAGGTCGTCTTCTTCTTCCGTGGACTCCGGCAACGAATCAAAACCTTCGCGCACATAGATATGGCAGGTGGTGCAGGCACAGGATTTTTCGCAGGCATGTTCAATCTCAATACCATTTTGCAAGGCGGCATCGCAAATAGTTATTCCCGGCTCCACATCGAGCACCGCGCCTTCGGGACAGATTTCTTCATGAGGTAAAAATATCAGTTTAGTCATAATTTTCTGTTTTGGTAATTCATAAGCTCCGCGCTCGTAGTGAGTCCTTCGATAAACTCAGGATGAACGACTATTTACTTCAAACTCAGGATGAACGATTATTTACGTTAATCAAACTCTTCTAAGTTGTGCCCGGAAAGCGCCTGTTTGATGCTGCCATTCATACGCCGGGCGACGAATTCAGCCGAAGCCCGATCCAGTTCGGTCATAGCCTGTTTAATGGCAGCCGTATCCTTGCCCGCATGCATATCTTGTAAATGCCGGGCTGCCGCATCGATGGCTTCACGTTCAGCTTCATCCAGTAGTGCGCCATCCTGCGCCAGTGCCGCCGCCAGCGCTTCCAGTACGCGTTCGGCTTCCACCTGCTGCTCGCGCAGTTTACGTGCGGCAACATCGTCCGTCGCATGCTCCATGGAATCACGCAGCATGGTTTCGATCTCGCTATCGCTCAGACCATAGGATGGCTTGACCTCAATCCCGCTTTCCATACCGGTGGTTTGCTCTTTGGCGCTAACAGATAACAGACCATCGGCATCCACCTGGAAGCTGACCCGAATGCGCGCAGCGCCCGCTACCATGGCCGGAATACCATGCAGGGTAAAACGTCCCAGTGAACGGCAGTCACTAACCAGTTCCCGTTCGCCCTGAAGAACATGGATGGACATGGCCGTCTGGCCATCCTTGAAAGTCGTAAAATCCTGCGCCCGCGCCACCGGAATGGTGGTGTTGCGGGGAATCACTTTTTCAACCAGTCCGCCCATGGTTTCCAGCCCCAGTGACAGAGGGATCACATCCAACAGTAACATGTCACTGCCCGGCTTGTTGCCCGCCAGAATATCGGCCTGAATCGCGGCGCCGATGGCGACCACTGTGTCGGGGTCGATATCCGTCAGCGGCTCACGCGCGAAAAATTCTGTCACCTTTTCACGCACCAGCGGCACCCGGGTAGAGCCCCCCACCATCACCACCGCCTGTATCTGCCCGGCGTCGATACCGGCATCGCGCAGGGCGCGGCGACAAGGAAGAATGGATTTTTGTACCAGTGGCGCCACCAGCGTATTGAACTGATCTCGCGTAATCATTCCCTGCCAGTGTTCGCCGTTTTCCAGTTCGATATTCAACTCAGCCTGCCCGGCCTGGGTCAGGGTTTCTTTCGCAGCACAGGCATCGCGCATCAGGCGGCGTAACTGGGCGTGGTCGGCGTCATCGCCAATCCCGGCCTGGACCATGATCCACTGCGCCAGCAGGCGATCAAAATCATCGCCGCCCAGAGCGCTGTCTCCGCCGGTGGCGAGCACTTCAAACACCCCCTTGTGCAGGCGCAGAATGGAAATATCAAAGGTGCCGCCGCCCAGATCATAAACCGCAATCACGCCTTCGCCGCCTTTATCCAGACCGTAGGCGACCGCCGCAGCCGTAGGCTCATTAAGGAGGCGCAGGACGTTCAGCCCCGCCAGTTTGCCCGCATCGCGTGTGGCCTGGCGCTGGGCGTCATCGAAATAGGCCGGTACGGTAATCACTACGCCAGTCAACTCCCCCCCGAGGGATTCTTCTGCACGTTGTTTTAAGCTATGTAAAATATCACTGGAAATTTCAAGCGGGCTTTTATCACCCGCAACAGTACGAATACGAGGTACAGCGGAATCGGTGTTAACGAATTCATAGGGCAGACGATCACCCAGATGATGAATGTCTTCCAGTCCCCGACCCATGAAACGTTTAACCGAGGCAATCGTATTCAGAGGATCACGCGCGGCAAACTGTTTTGCCTCATGGCCTACGCAAAAACCATCTTTGTCATAATGCACTACCGAGGGCAACAGATGGCGTGCTTCGTTATCCGCCAGGGTTTCCGCCTGGCCACTGCGTACCGTGGCAATCAGGGAATTAGTGGTACCCAGATCGATACCCGCCGCCAGCCGATGCTGGTGGGGTGCAGTGGTTTGTCCGGGTTCGCTGATTTGTAAAAGGGCCATGCCGGTTCCCTGCTCCAGATTGATTTAAACAACCCTGCCGCAAGCGGACGGGGTATTAAACGGTACCATGCTGATGGGTTTTGCTTCGCTCTACCCATCCTACTGTTTTTCGCTGTAAGCAGCGGGGAATTAAACCCAAAGAGATTCAAACATCCCCTGCCTGGCTGCCAAGGGCTGCCCGGATCAGTGTAAAGACCTCATCCACATTAATCATCTGTAGACACACATTATCGTGACAGGGTGTCTTACGGTGATTGGCGGCGCTGACACAGGGCGAACAGGCCAGCCCGGCATAGATCGGGGTGCTGTTACCGAGGGAGCCATAGAGTTTTGGCGTCTCCGGACCAAAAATAACGAAGGTATGTAAATCGGTAATGGACGAGAAGTGGCCCGGCCCCGAGTCATTGGTCAGCATCAGGCTGGCGATGCTGTAGAGAACCGGCAGTTCCTGCAACTTGAGCTTGCCTGCAAAATTAATGCAACGCTCGTTATCGACCTGTCGTTTCAGATCTTCGGCCTCGGCGTATTCAGCCGGTGCACCGGTAATCAGGATCAGCACATCGTCGAATTCAGCCAGCACCCGGCGCATGACCTCGACGTAACGATCCGGCATCCAGCGACGCTGGGGCAGGAGTTCGCTGGCATTGGGATTGATCAGGACGATGCGCTGCCGCCCGCCAACATAGTCCGGATAACTTTCCTGCACCCGCTGCTGCATCGCTTCCTGCTGTGCATCTGGAATATCCACTCTGGCAAGCCGGATTTCGTCATCACCGATGATACTTCGGGAATAGAGATCGTCATCCCGCTCACTCAGCAGCGCATTGACCATCGCAATAAAATTCTTGCTGATGTGCAAATAGGGATTGTAGGCCACCCGGTGCGTAAGCATCTCACCCCGGTAAAGCCCCTCGTTGTTAAAGGCATAGTAACCGACGCGATTAGCCGCACCGGACAGTCCGCTTAGGAGCGCGGTAAAGCGGGAAAACAACTCCAGATCGATAACCGAGTCAATGCGTTGCCTGCGAGCCCACAACAGAAAACGCAAAGTATCGATCACCAGGGACACGAGACCATCCTCACGAATGGTAAAGACATGGTCCTCAGCCACCGTGCCCAGCAATCGCAGGCTGGCGGCATTTTTAGCGAAAATTAAAAAAAACAGTTCGGCGCCATGAGCTTGCAGTTTACGCATGGCCGGATCCACCAGAATAGCACTGCCCATTTCGGACAGTTCGATCAGCAACACCTTGCCTGCTGTCATAGGCCGCCTGGGCTGGAACAGACGCCGTAGCCCTAACCCGAGGCTGAGCAGGAAACACAGCGGAATGCCCGCGTAATAATCGATCTTACGCATGTTGTCGACTTTCATGCGGATTCTTTCATTCGGATATATTTGAATATTTTTTTAGACATGATGGTGTTTGCCGTACAGGTAAACATAGAGTCCAGGCAGACTGGCCACCACGAGGATAATGCCGTACAAAATGGACATGGATAAAACAATGGATTGGTCGGCACCAATCAAGGTGAACAGGCCGATCATCGCCCCTTCCCGCACCCCCCAGCCCGCCAGGGAAATAGGAACCAGAGTCAGCAGGATAACCGGCGGTACGATAATGGTAAAGGTCACGATGTCGTAGCTCAGCCCCACGCTACGGCCAATCAGAAAAATATTAATCATCGACAGAATATGGATAACGATCGACAGCCCCATTTGCCGCGAGGTATTCCTTAAGCCCCGCATCACGTCCTGAAGCTGGGATGAAATACTAAGCAGAAAGCGGCTGATACGCCATCGGTTGAGCCAGCGCAGGCGGTGTATGAAGATCAGGAGCACGAAACCCGCCACCCCGCCCAGCACCAACAGATTCAGGATATAGAAGAGTTGCTTCGGCAGCAGATCGGGTTGCAGGGCATTGGCGAACAGATTTAGCAGCAGCAGGCCGAGCAGACCCAGGATGCGGTCGATGAATACCCCCTTAAAGGCATCCCGCTTACGAAAACCGGTAGCCGCCACATCGACGACCCGGATGGCATCCCCCCCGATACTGGTGGGCAGGCCCTGATTGAAAAAGGAACCCTTGAAATAACTTCTGATGTAGAAACCCGCATGATTACCAAACCGGAGTTGATGCATGACCAGGTACCAGCGATAACCGGCCAGGAGTGTACTCAGCAATTGGAACAATACCGCCAGCCCCAGCAGCGGTATATTGACCTGTTTGATGACCTTCAGCACGCTATCCACATTGATGGTGCGAAAAATCAGCCACAGAATCAACAGCGTCACCAGCAGACGTAAAGCAGATCCCCAGTGCTGACGCTGTTGGGAAGCGGTCGCAGGGCGGAGATCAGTCATGCAACAGAATCCCTGGTCCCCGGTCGAAACAGCCGTATGATGCCTGGCAGCGCCAGTGCCAGACAGAGAAGTGGGACACTGATTTCCAGCAGCCGGGCTTGCCTGTCACCATCATGATGCAAAAATATCAGATAATAGACCGTAAAAATCAGAAACAGGGCCGCGCCGCGTTGAGCCCAGACGTACTCACCGCGCAACCATTTGACCAATTGGACACCCACGAAGGCCGATGCCCAACCCACCACAAGGCCGGCCGTAACATCCATAGGCCAGTGAGCGCCCACCGCGATGCGGGAAATCCCCACCAGTGCAGCGAACAGTAGTACACCGACGCGCAACCGGTTCGGAAAGGGCAGCAGGGCAAAGATACCCGCGAAAACAAAGATCGCCGCAGTATGGCCGGAAGGAAAGGAAGTGCCGCCGAAGCGGTTGCCCAGTTGATGAAACTGTTCTACGGCCAGCACCGCCGGCGGACGATCAATCAGAAAAAACTCCTTGGCCGCATTCACCACGACAGCGGCAATCACCCCCGCCAGCAGCCCTGACCCAATCAGATCAGGACGCCGGCCCACAAAGGGCAACGCCAGCACCAGCACCATACCGGCATCCCCGAACAGGGTAACATTGATCCAGATGGCCTCCGGCTTCAGAAACAGCCAGTGATTCATAGTCAGAAACAACGCATGATTCAGCCCACTGAGGCCAATCAAGATAAACAACAACAGTCCTACCAGGGGAACCGCCCAGGTCCAGGGTGATGCAAGAGGCGTTGTTTTTATCATCATTTATCCTCGATAGTGGTCACAGGCATACAAGAAATAAGTGGCAACGGGGATATGATCTCTCATTGCCCTGACAGTCTCCGCTTCCCTGCAATGTTCAAATTTTCCTGTCCCACTGGTCTGTGGACGATCACGATAGTACTGGGGGACAATCACGATCCCCCGGGCGCCGACCTGAGGGCTGCCATACCAGAGATCGGACTGGTCGAATCGCTGATCGGTGACCTGCACAGGCGTAGGACGGGCATACCAGGCCACATGGCTAAAAATTGACCAGTTACCCACAAACAAGCCGGGTTGGGGGCCTGCTGTCTGCGCCATCATGTCACGCAAATGCAGCGCTCGTTCAGCCGTATGCCGCCAGCCGTAGAGATCGGCCAGTGGATACTGGTTAGGCGCAAAGGGATTCCAGGGCATGAAGATCAGAACCGGGATGCTTAAAATCAGCAAACCGGAATAGATCGAGGAAAAATAAGTTCCCAACCGAACGCCCCGACTCGACCAGTGATGCGACAACCAGCGGGCGATCAGTGGCGAGAGCGCCGCCCAGCCCACGGCCGGCCAGTGGGGTAGACTGGTTTCATAGCCCCCATTCCAGCCGAACAGAAGCAGAACCGGCAAGGCCAGGGCCAGCAACAGCTTACTGCCGGGGCTGGGTTTGCGCAGAGCCGAAACGATGGCGATAAAACCAAATAGATAGATGCCCGGCGAGTAGGCTATCAGCTGGCCCAACTGGGAAGTCAGAAAACGCTTCGCTTCCCAGGCCCGCTGAGGCATCCCGTGGCCAAGCTGATAAAGAAAAGAAATCCACTCATGCTGGTAGTTCCAGACGATGACCGGCAGGATAAGAATCGCCGCCAGCAGCACCGCCAGCCAGGGACCCACTGTACGCAGCACGCGGGCTCGACCGAGCCAGAAGACAGCCAGCAGCGCCGTCGCCACCAGGGTCACGGCTGTATACTTGGACAATCCTGCCAGACCAAATAGCAAGCCCAGCAGCACCCAGTCGCCCAACCGTCCGCGCTGGAGGGTGCGGAACAATGCCCAGCCGGCGGCCAGCGCAAGGGGAATGAGAGGCGTATCGGGCAGCATCGCCATGCCGATGAGCTGGAACATAACACCCGATTCAAATACCGCCACACTGGCCAGGCCCAACCAGGGCGGCTCCTCAGGAAACAACTCGCGCGTCATACCATACAGCAACAAGGCGCTGAGAGCCGACAACAGCACCGGCCACAGACGCAGGGCAAATTCCGTATCGGAAAAAGGCAAAATCAGCGCATTAAGCCAGCCCACCAGGGGCGGATGGTCGAAATAGCTCCAGTCGAGGTAGTAGCCGTAAAGGGCGTAATGGGACTCGTCCCCACTCAATTCCGTCTGGCCGATCAGCAGCAGATGTAGCAGACTGAAACCGGCAACCAGCCACAGGGTGCTGCGCCAGGGATGTTGGACCAGAATTTTGAACATGAATTGAACTGGTAGCAAAGAAGGGTGCGAAGTTTAACAGAAACATCCCCCCTTCGTGTAGCAGGCTTTTATTTTCCCGTGGCGAACGAACCGTGCTCGGCTAGTGTTTGTTTGTTCCCCGCAACTGTAACGATTTCAGCTCGGTCATGCTGCCCATACCCGTATCGGCCCGTTCAAATTTCACCCGTACTGGCAGGTAATCCAGTTTCGGGGCGCACCAGAAAGTGAAGCGATTGCCATTCTCGCGGTTGATGGCATCGACTCGCCATGTCCCCAACTCGCCGTATTCGGTATCGATGGTTTCCTTGCCCGCGAGTGTGGCATCGTAAGTATGCAAGTCGTGATAGTCTGCAACATGGAAGACAAACTTTTTCGGTGAGGATGACAGAATCTGCATCAACGCCAGCTGGAACGATAATATATCGTAACTGTGGGGCTGGATGGGATAGGTTTTATTGTTATGACTGATGTGGAGTTTCTTTTTGTCCCAGTCAAACGTCACCGATTCATCCACCTTATCCTTGCCACCCGTCTGTTGATAGCGGTAGGAAAGCGAGACAATATTCTTGTCTTCATAACGGGCCTGACTCACTTCGGTGACGATGTCAGAAACGAATAAACTGGCCAGACCGCTGGCTACCGTTTGTGAGCGGTATTCGATGAGTTTGCCATGACGCGTAAGATGGCGGCTACTGACACCGGCATAAATACCACTAACATAGACATTGAATGTTGCATCGAAACCACTCTTGAGCAAACCCGCCTGGGCGCTGAAAGAAAACAATATAAGACTCAGCAGGCAGATGAGGTATCGCATCGTGGTAGTCATCATATTTAAAAATGGATCTTTACTATTAATCGTTGCATCAGTATTTGCATCATAGCCCCCTCTCCCTACGGGAGAGGGTGGGGGTGAGGGGATAAAATACATGCAAATACTGATGCAACGATTGATATATAAGAAACCCTCGGCCACCAGGAGCCGGAAATCCCTCAGCATGCCAGGAAATCAGACTCCTAGAAATTTTCTGTTTCCTGAATCGTGACACCTTCCATACCCGAAGTCATGGCATCCACATCACCGCCGCGCGATTCACCCAGCTTGATCATCAAGCGCAGCTCGTTGGCGGAATCGGCATGGTTGATGGCATCCTCGTAGGTGATACTCCCCGCCTGATAGAGATCATAAAGCGCCTGATCAAAGGTTTGCATGCCCATCTGCCGGGACTTGGCCATCAACTCCTTTATCTTGCTGACTTCGCCTTTGCGAATCAAATCCGCCATCAGCGGAGAATTGATCATCACCTCGCCACACAGAATCCGTCCCTGCCCGTCCGGAATGGGGATGAGTTGCTGGGCGACGATCGCTTTCATATTGAGAGAGAGATCCAGCAGCAGTTGGTTGCGCCAGTCCTCGGGAAAAAAGTTGATAATGCGATCCATCGCCTGGTTGGCATTGTTGGCGTGCAGGGTCGCCAGACAGAGATGCCCGGTTTCAGCAAAAGCAATAGCCTGGCCCATGGTTTCACGGGTCCGGATTTCGCCGATCACGATAACATCCGGCGCCTGGCGCAGGGCGTTTTTCAGGGCCACCTCATAGTTTTCTGTATCCAGTCCCACCTCGCGCTGGGTCACGATGCAACCTGCATGATTGTGAATATATTCAATCGGATCTTCGATGGTGATAATATGGCCCGTGCTGTTTTTATTGCGATAACCGATAACCGCGGCCAACGAGGTGGATTTGCCCGAGCCGGTAGCGCCGACGAAAATCACCAGCCCGCACCGCGTCATCGCCAGCTCTCTGAGCACTAAAGGTAACCGCAGCTCCTCAATGGTCGGGATACTGGTTTCGATTTTACGCAACACCATACCGGCATGACTACGCTGGCAGAAAGCACTGACACGAAAGCGGCCAATGCCCGAGGCCGAGATCGCATAGTTGCATTCATTATCGCGCTCAAACTCTTCCCGCTGCGCCGGACTCATAATACTGGTCACGATTTCCTGCGCCTGCGCCGGGGTCAGACTCGCCTGGGTCACCGGCGTGATCTTACCGTTAATTTTCAGGCTCGGCGCCACCCCGGCAGTAATAAAGAGATCCGATGCATTCTTGTGCACCATCAGTTTGAGTAATGAATCAAAATCCATGCTGGCTATCCTTTAAAACCTTGAGATCAGAGAATCCTGTTGGGTTTCATACTGGTATCTTATTAATCGTTGCAACAGTATTTGCATCATAGCCCCCTCTCCCTCCGGGAGAGGGTT
>ENA-ORDP01001928-ORDP01001928.1-marine-sediment-metagenome-genome-assembly--contig:-NODE-1928-length-10651-cov-3.111268_pt1 | contig 10651 bp, 7 predicted proteins | sample MGYA00248627_ERZ508539 | MGnify/ENA primary metagenome ERZ508539 (study PRJEB26208, sample SAMN05571518) | marine sediment metagenome | biome: deep sea; feature: Hydrothermal vent; material... | reverse complement strand
GCAGGAAGCCGGCCGGATCATTCAAAAACATCCACAGCGCCCGATCATGGGCGTTGCCGAGTTCGTCCAACTTGGTACGATCCTCGATTACACTGTAAAGTGCTGTCTGGCCTGCCTCGTCGGCCATGTTGGTGACCCGCTCGGCGTCGTTCTCGATCCGCGCCAGATCGGCGTCGTTCATTTCATCGACGGCACGCAGCAAAGGACGCACGATATCGGGCTCTGGATCGTCCCAGTTGATCTTTACAGGGATGGCAATACCGACCTGTTCGAAATAGACACGCAGGGAGGCAGCCGAAGTATTGCGGATGAATTTAGCGACGCTGGGCATTCGTTGGTTCCTTTCACGTTGAGCGAATCACTTGAGCCGGTTTTTCACGGCCTTGTTGACGGATTGCCGACCGACCTTGACCTTGGCGACCGAGCGCCCGTAGGTGTCACGGGCGACTGTATCGATGGAGACGGTTTCACCTTGGATCATGTCCTTCAGCGCCTTGGTCGCCGCCGCACCGCCTCGAGTACCCTTTTCGGGGGCATCGACATTGGCAAGCCTGATCGAGTTCTTACGACTGGCAGTCATGAAGGTGTCACCGTCGATCACTCTAGTTACGCGTTCTTTTCTGGGCATTTCTGCACTCCATATTTGTGGACTAACAACCGACCATTGCCGATCTGCTAATCAGCGTATTTCACGCACATATCAGGAGTCAAGCGAAAAACTACGCTGTTCCGCGAATTAGCGTGTATAAATCAGTTGAACAGTGATGGTTCGCTATCTGAGGAGGTCAACAGGCTCAGTTTCAAAAGTCGCACCCGAGCCGCTTCTCCGGAAACCTGAAATGTTTCCATGACTGCGCCGATAATCTGTTGGCCTTGTTCCGACGCGACAGTGACTGCGCCATGTAGCCCGTGCGCGGCGCAATAGTCCGATACCAGTCGACGGATTACCGAAACGGGCATCAGGATCGCGCCGCTTATGTAACCAGCCTGCCATTCCATCCAATCATAGTTCCGGGCGTCAAGAATCGTATCCCGCTTGCAGATCGCCTTGTTCTCTCTGCTTTGCCGGTCAAACAGTCGGCCTGTCATGAACTTTTCGGCCCAGAGATAGCGATGGAAGTGCACATGACCGAACTCATGAGCAAGCGTGGTGCGCAACCGATTCTCGCGCCGGGGGTCATTTGCCAACTGGTCAGAAATCGAAACTTCCGGCCCCTGGTCAGGATAGAAGACGGTCATGCCTTCGACATCTTCCCCAAACATCGAGAGATCGACCGACGAATCGAGGCTGGCATCAGCCTGCTCGATCAGTATCGAAAACTCGTCGGTTGTGATCGGAAGGCGAACCTCGCCGTGACGCTTCCTAAGGAATGACCCGACGATACGCTCGCACTCGCGATCCAGCTCCTCAGGCTTGTAATGGGGACGTTCTGAAAATCGACCGGTTTTATCTGGAACCGATTTTACCATGAGGAACCGTACCTACTTGCCAGAAATGTCTTTTCGGAAGTTAGCGAACCCCGAGACGACCTTTTCCCGGTCTCGAACATTTTGCCGCATATCTTCAGGGATCTTGCCAGCCAACACGAAAAGGTAGCCCTCGTCCTCACCAAGCACCTGAGCGAACTCGCGAATAAGATGGTCTGATGTCGGGCTACGACGGTCATGTTCAATATCGTTGAGATACTGGGGCGATATACAGCCTTCGCCCTCTTCTTTCATAACTAATGCGGCGAGTTCCTTCTGGCTAAGACCCTTCGCCTTCCGTGCTGCCGCAATCGCACTCCCGAAGGTCATGGATTGAGATGACATGCGGTTTGCTCCCTCCCAGGCAGAAAAATGGCAATCCGCTTGTACGCGGATTAGCGAATTGATACTCTCTATCCCGATAGGGATCAAGCCGCTTCGTCGCTGTCGGTCTCTCTACTCAATGCCGAAATGATCCAAAATAGACATGCGGTTGCCTAGGCGATTAGATTTATTACTACGTCGTTAGGCTGGGATCGTCATTAGAGAGCTTCGGCGGTGGACAGTAGAGAATGATTGAAAACGAGGCGGGGAGCCCCAATGGCGATTTCCAAGGATACCCACGATATTGAGGACGAGACCGGAGCCCGGTTTGTTACCGAGTCCGACTGGATACCTGGCTTCTGGAATTTCCTACTGGCGCTGGATCGCAACGACCTTATCGCCGAACTCGTTCAAAACGATCTCGACCAGGGGGCGACGCGAACGGTTATTTCATTCGAACAAGATCAGTTGGTTTGCGAGGGGAATGGAATGCCTGTCGCGTCCGATGAATGGAAGCGGCTCCGTAAGATTCAGGGTGCAGGAGATAGAGTTCCTGCAAAACGAGGAAAGATTGGAGTAAAAAATCACGGTCTAAAAACCGCGTTCACTATTGGCGATGAGATCCGCTTATTGTCCGCAGGGCGGGCAATAACCCAAACACTTTACGCCCGCGGACGGAATAACGCGCCTTACCCAGGGGCATCCCCAGAGCCGGAAAATGATCCGCAAGCACCCAAAAACGGATGCCGTATCGTCATCAGATACCGCGACAATAACATCGAACCCTCCGATGGAGAAGCAATCGTCTTCGGGGCTGTCAGCACACAAGAAATCGACGCACTGTTCAAATCTGCCTGCGCCAGCACACCAGAGCAGTTCGCGGGTATCGTCTCACCAGAAGTGGCGCCACGATATGAAATTGTGCTTCGCCACTGGTGCCTTGGCGACGCGCATTTTGAGTTTTCTTGTACAAGTCCGCGAAAGGCCGCCAAACGCATCGAAATATTCCGCAGACGCTGCAAAGTCAGTGGAACCTCGGCTTCGCTATCCCCCAACCTACAAGAAGTGGCCGCACGTCGGTTGCTGCCCCTTAAAGGACGACTGAAACAGCGCATTGCAGATTTCTTTCGGCGCGGCAACCGCTTCCTTGTCGAAGTCTCCTGGCCGGTAGATGGGCGCGGCAAACCTAGAACCGGTACCGGGCAATTCCGGTACCCCATTGGTTACCCTGAAAGTTCACATGAAGCGCGTACAGGACACGGAGTGTTTTTCAATGCGCCAATTGTGTCTGACACGGAGCGCCATGGTCCCGCGCGCAACGACGCGACAAACAAAGAACTACGCGAAGCGTGTGAAACTCTGCTTGTAGACACGCTCGCACGTTACGTGATCCCACGATGGGAAGCAGATGGGCTTAATCTATTGGTGCCCAGCGCAGGGTCGAACAACCACGACGAGGCAGTGCGACCGCTATTGGCCTCGCTCGCCAAACAGGATGCCATACCAACGCTCACATGGCGAAACGCCATCGGTAGATTGAAAAAGGCCATAAGACGGAAAGCAAAGGCTGACGCACGTCGTCCTTTGCTCCAACAACGGCCAAAGGAACATAGGAAGTATCGGTTTGTAGCGCCCGTCGCGACGTGGGAACGGGAAGTCATTCACGCGTCGCTATCCGTGATCTGCCCTTGTGCGGAGAGACAGCTTGATCCGAAAATCCATCCGGCGGTAGTTCGCCTCCTGGCGGATGGATATACGGATGGATTCGGTGAGGACTTCATCACTTTCGATGAGGACGATGCCCTAGCCAGGGCTACCGGGGGTGGCAGCCAGTACTTTGCCGCATGTGACAACCCAGAGCGAGAATTTGGGGAACCGCTTCTTGCGCGCTCGTACCTGGATGTTGTCATGGAAACGATTGAGCAGGACAAGCTCGACGCCCAAAAAGAGGATGCATTGCAAGAGGCACTATTACTTCCCGATACACACGCCATGCCAAAGCGATTCCATGCTTTGCATGCAAGCGCGCCCCTTCCTTCTGATGTGCCGGGCCTATGCCTTCCGCCAATTTTGCACCAAGAAGTGGCATTCCACCCGATCTTCAGGCGTACAAAGTGGCGCAGGCCTAGTTACACAATGGCCAAATTCCTAGAGAGTGGGGCGCTTCAGCAAGCCGATGATCAGACGCGAAAGCTGTTTTGGAAGTGGCTTTGCCACAACGAGCGCCACGTCGGGCTCCGCGAGCGCAGCAAGCTGGCTAACATAGCTATATGGCCGGACATAGACGGCAATATCTGGAAGATTCCTGACCTCTGCGATCCAGGCTCCCAACGCGTCGCAACTGTCCTTGGCAACTCTATTCGCCGGCCACATGAGCTAGTACGCCGGTCAAAAATTACCATTTCAGGAAAGAAACGGCGAACTTCTATCCGGCGAGTCCCGTCCCAGGAAGAAATCACCGACTGGTTCGACAGACGTTTGGCAGCGTTCGTGCCCGGTGAAACGCCAGATTCCGGAACAATCGCTACTTTGAACAGTTTTGAGGCCGATCTCGTAGTTCTTCTGAAAGACTCGGGCGTGGCACGTGTGCTCAAAACGACAGCGATCGATCTGTTGGCGCTTGCTCAGGATGGCTCAATTCGGCAGCGGACAGAACTCGTCATGCCGAGCCGGAACATTGAGCGGCTTGCGTTGAGCGGACGGTTTCTGCTTAATGACAAGCATCGCGCCGCCACACTTAACAAGCTATCACCCGCCCTCTCCGAACCGACAGTAGCGATGCTCCTCGCTACGTTCGATGAAGATCAGAGAAATTTCGGGGCATTGCAGGCGCGACTTCAACAGTTTCTGGCCTTGACGGAACCCGCGGACAGCAACCGACTTCAACTTGCCGGCATGTTCATCCTCCCGGTTCACGGGCAAGCACGCGCTCCCTGTGAATTGGCGTTCACCGGTTCAAGGGGAGATTACTGGGGCACCTGGAAAATCCACATCCCCGGTAAAGGTCTATCCCAGGATGATCAGCAACGTTATCGCGCCATCGGGGTAACATCCGCTTCCCCTAAGAGTGATACCAGCCGAGCCTTTCTCCAATGGGTATCGGGCCAGGATGCTACGCTTCTTAAGCAGCATGTCAGTTGCGTACTGCGCCACATCTTGCACCGAGATGGACCGGAGAGTTGGGCCAAGATCTTTCCCGAGACGCCATTCATCCCGGCGAGAGGTCACGACGGCCTACGGCTTGTGTCTTTGCAAACGTCGCTCCATCGCCCGGTCTACCTGCCTGATGCAAGGGAGATTGCTGACACAGTGGTTCAAAGCGATCCCGGCGTCCTGCTGGTCATTGACCGGGTGCGAGAAGTTGCGGAGCCGATTTCCGAACCGTTACGCAAGCTGGGAATCAGGTCGCTCCGTGAGGCGCTCGGTGAACCGGAGCATGTGACCGGTACTGGCAACATCAAACAAGCAACCGAACACCTCCTTGACAGGTTCGGCGTCCTGCGGTCGTCGAAGTTTCGCCGCACATTCCTCAAGCGGCTCGATGAACTAGGCGTCGAATCCGATCTAGTGCGGCGCGACTGGTACGACCGACTGTCCCGGATCAGGGCCATACGCTTTGCTAAAAATGTAGAAGCACGCTACCGCTTCCGCCGCAAACCATACCGGATAGCAGCCAATGCCGGATTCGACCCCGCGTCCGGTACCTTCTGGATCAAGCAAGGGCACGGGTCAGGGCTGAGCAGCCTCTTCGAGGCCATTGCGGCGCAACTGGTCTTCAAGACCGTCGCACGACCGGTACATCTTCTCGCTCTGGAGCGGGCTCTAGAGCTAGAAATCCATGATCAGAGCTTCGGACACCCGGCTTCCACGGCACCATCTTCCCAGAATGAGGAAGCCACCGCAGATTATGCAGCGCAAAACGGAAAGGAGGAGGATGCCGAACCGGGAGAAGCGGTGTTCGGTCACTCTCCTTTTCAGCCTGATGCATCGAGAAACGTGCCGAAGCCCGGCCCCATTCCATCGGGTACAGGTCCAACGCCGCAGCGCCGCGAACACCGGGACAGTAGGGGAGGCGGGAACAAAGGCGATGTCGATAGCAAGTCCGCTCCGGAACTCGAAAAGGAACATATCGAAACTTTGAAGAGGGACCATTACGCGAGCCACTGTCAAATGTGCCTGTGCGAACGACCGCCTCAAGAGCTTGCCCCGGTCGGCAGCTACATTGAGTGGGAGGAAGTGCGGCGGCGCGTCGTGGAAGCGCACCATGTCGATCTGAAATCAGCCGGTGGCGCGCGCCACGCCGGAAATCTCATCCTGCTATGCAAGTTGCATCACGACAATTACGGCCGGCGGCTCACGCGGGCAGCAGTGACGACCGCTCTTCGAGGCGACAAGAAAGACAAGTTGGTGCGCTTTGGCGGGAGCAACGATGCGGTGTCAGAGGTGACAGGCCAAGCCGTAGAGATTGTGATCCCGGACACGGGTGAAGTCGTAAATATATTTTTCACAAACAATCATGCCACTTATTGGCTTTCGCACGCGCAATCGGCGACTGATGACGTAGATTTTAAGTAAGACTGTCCGCTTCCCATCACGCTGATTTATCGGAGCGTGTCCCGTCTCTTACATTTCCTTCAACGGAATTGCGCAGAATTTCCTTCCCCCTTGATTCCATAGTGATTCCAGTGGCCGAATCTGGCACATGGGACCAGAATCAAAAAGCCCGTAACTCTTTGAAGTTACGGGCTTATTTTGGTTGCGGGGGTAGGATTTGAACCTACGACCTTCAGGTTATGAGACTAACCGTCTAATTCATAACATATTGATATATATGTCTATATTTTCATTTAAACTGTGTATGTGTAAGTAACTGTGTAAGAATAGGGGCGATTATTGCCTCTATAATGCCTCCCTTTCCAGGTCAATTCCGGCCCTGATTGCTGTTTTACCGCCTCATTTACCGACACGGCGGCATCCGTGGCCGTACATGGCCCTTTTTCGCACGGCGCGGACATGTCTTGCCGCAAGTGCGTTGCACTCCTTCTCTGGCGTTGCGGTCCTTCAATTGGGAATTGGCGGATGCGGCCTGTCCGCATGGCCATGCAAAAGGGGCAAGTATGAACGGCACGGATTGCCCGTGTCGGTAAACAATGAGGAGGAAAACATGAAATTAATCAGCGCATTTGAATTGGCCGGACGGTCGAAAAGTGAACTTCATAATTTATTCCGTGAGGCTTCGCAGAATCTGGCTCGATCATATCCGGGAACCACCGAACGGCGGAACGCTTTAGGCTCTTTGGAAAATATCGCACATGCAAGAGCCGATCATCTGGCAATGGGATAAACGGTATCGCCGGTGTAATGCCGGCGATTTTCCGCCTTAGCGGGAACGGCCGCGATCCCGGCCACGCGGGTCGCGTTGCCGACGGCGGCGCTTCTTCTTCAAAATATCCTTTTCCTTGTCCTTTTCCCGGCTTTTCTCCTGGTCTTTGGCGGCGCGGGCGTCAAAATCCTTGCCAATGGTTTTTTTCGATATAGCGTCTTTGCCGTCCCGTATCGTATGGCGCTCACTGCGCGGGCGGCGTTCCTTGCGGCGACGCGGTTTTTTCAGAATGTCCTTCTCCTGCTCCTTGCCCTGATCGTCGCGCGCGCGGGAGTCAAATTCACCGCCGATAGTCTTGTCGCGAATGGTGTGGCGCTCACTCCGTGGTCGCCGGGCCTTGCGGCGGCGCGACTTTTTCAGGATGTCCTGCTCCGTGTCCGCCGCCTTCTTGAAATGCTCGCCGACCGGCGCGGTCTTGTCTTTTGCCCTGACGGGCGTCTTGCCGACCGTCTTATCGCCAACGGCTTTCCTGAATTGCTCTGCAATCGGCGCGGCGCGTCCGGACGCTTCGCGTTTGGCTACCTGTCGCTCTTTCTGCCAGTTCTGGATTTTGGCTTCGGTGAGGCGGCGTGATTGCTCGCGGTCGGTTTCGCGTTGTTGGCGTTCGCTGTCGGCCTGGGCCTCGGTAATTTGATGCGCGCTTTTTAGCGTTTTAAGGGCCGTGGAGCGTTCCATTTTGATCTTGGCGAGTTTGTGACGGTATTTTTCGGTCAAAGGCCGTAGCACGGCTTCTTTGGCCCCGGAATATAAATTTTTCAGATTTACCCGTTGGGTCTTGTGCCTGCCGCTAAGTTCCTTGCGGGCTTTCTCCTGCCGATTCCTGGTGCGCCCGGTTATATCAATGGTTTTGAGAATACGGGCGCGAAGGGTGCTTTGCTTGCCACGCAGGGCGGTGCGTTCGGTTTGTTGGCGCTGGCGTAAGGTGTCACGGCGCGGTGTAAATTTGTCCTGAACCTTTTTCAAGGTCGTGCGGTGTTTCAGTTTCGCCTCGGCGCGGACGGCATTATATCGGGTTTGGTGGCGTTGAGAGGTTTTGCGAAATTTGGCGGTGCGTTTTTGCTGCTCTGCAATAAGGCGGTTTTCCAGTTTATCGTCGAGCGCGATCTGCTGCCGTTCAAATTGCGCCCATACGGCGGTTTGCGGATTGCCGGACCGGGCGGCGCGTTCAAGATTAAGGTCGATGATATGGGCGTTAAATTCGCGGCGGGTCTGTCCTTTGTCGATTTTCGGATAATCAATCACGCGGCCAAGAGCATTTGTTTTGGGCTGGGACTCTGGACGATGCACATTATCGGTGATGTGGCTGGCGCGCGGACCTTCGTGAATGGTCGGTTCGCGATCAATGCCTTGCGCTTCCAGGGTGCGTCGGTCGATCCGCTCTGAATGTCCGGCGCGTTCCAAAGCGCGGTTGGCGGAATACTCCCAGACTTTGCGGACCCACTCGACGGCCTTGGGACCGGGAAGATCGGCCTTGATGCGGTCACGGGTGGAATCAGAGAGGCGCAGGAGCCGTCGGCCGGTTTCTATATCACGGTCGTGAACGGCGATATGGACATGGGGATTATGGGCGTCCTTCCCGGTCTGGTGGATTGCCGCGTACCAGGGAACATTGTTGCCGGTGAGATCAAACATGAAGTCCTGAATGACTTCATAGCGCTCGTCTTCGGTCAACTCACGGGGAAGAGCGATCCTGATCTTGTCGAGCACGCGGGCGTTTTTTCGCATGGACCGTTCGCGTTTGTCCATCCAGGTGCGAGCTTCAATCGGGTCTTCGGGTATGTGATTTGACATGGTGATCGGGTCAGCGCCTTCGCGGCTGATATAGCGGAGATACGCGCCGGCGGTGCCGGCCCGATGTGTGGTGCGGCCGATGCTGGCAAGGTTGCAGCTATAAATCGCCATTGTTAAACCCCACGTTATTACGGACGAGAAAACTCGCCGCAATCGCGCGTGGGATATCCAACACGGCAACAGATTGCGCGTACTGCCCAAGCCAGGACGCAAAACGCATTTGGGCTTTCGGGGATCAACCGGAAGCGGTCAAATGCGCCGCCCCGGCAGGGCGGAAAACAATCGGACCAATCGCCGCACCCCAATTTCCTGAGGAGCGGATACAAGGTGCGATTGCTACGGTCGAAACCGTTCAAAAAACGGGTTCGACCGTAGCAACCGCGAAGGCCGGCCTTCCAGAAGGGAGGGCGGCCATTGCGGATCGCCGGCCAAAGAAGGCGCGGCGATAGGGACGCAGCAAATGCGTCCCCGGCCTGAAAAGGCCGTTCAAGGGGGGTCGCCTTTATGGCGGGGGGAAACCTCCCCCCCTCGAACGGCGCACGGCGTTTGCTGCAATGCAAACCCAAAAGTGCGCCCTCCATACTTTTAATTTTACATACTATGCCAAGGGATAGGAAGCGGGAACGTGTTTTCGCGGTGTTCATGGAGATTTCGATTGCTTGAAACGTCGCATTTTGCAAAGGCTAGAGGCGAAAATTTTTTTATTTTGCACTGATATACGATGGTATTCATTACGGGGTTTTGGCGGGCGCGGCTCGCTTCGCTCGCCGCGCCATTTTTTATAAGGGGGACATTCAATATGGGTGTGCTGGATGATCTGCCGCGCGGAGTTCCGGGACGGATGAATTTGCCTCCGGGACTTCCGGGCGCGAAATGGGCGGAGCCTTCGACGATAGGAAACAACCCGGTATTCAGATTTTCAAACGAAAAAATATTCTGCGGGATGGTCAACGGAGAGTTGATCGGCATTAAGGATGACCGTCATGCGATGATGGTTGCCGGTTCGCGGGCGGGCAAGGGGCGCGCCGTAATAATTCCGACGCTTCTAGAATATGCCGGCTCGGCATTGGTGATTGATCCGAAAGCGGAGCTTGCGAGCATCACGGCCCGGCGGCGTGGGAAGGGCGGCACACGCGGTGACGGGGCAAGAATCGAAGGGTTGGGGCAGGTCGTGGCTGTCCTCGATCCCTTCGGTATCGGGGCGGAATGGCTTGCGCCGTATCAGGCGTCATTTAACCCGATGGCGCGGCTGGACCCTGAGAGTGAGTCAATTGTCGAGGATGCGGGCGCAATCGCGGACGCGATCATTATGAGGGGTGGCGAGAGGGAGGCGCATTGGGATGAGTCGGCATTGGAGTTTTTGAAGGGGCTTATCCTGCATGTGGCGACTTCCGCGCATCATGCGGAGCGGCGGAATTTGATAACGGTGCATGAGCTTCTGGTCCGGGCGGAAGATGGCGAAGAGGGGCAAGACGCCGACCTTGAAATCGAGATGGGGGGAAATGAAGCGGTCGAAGGGCGGGTGCAGAATGCCGCCGTCAATTATTATAACAAGCCGGACAATGAGCGGGGTTCGGTTCTTTCAACGGCGCAACGCAATGCGTCGTTTCTGGATACGCCGGCAATGAAAAGGGTCTTGATCTGGTTGATGCCATGGTCATGGCGGTCGATGACAAGGTCAGTGAT
>ENA-ORDP01001927-ORDP01001927.1-marine-sediment-metagenome-genome-assembly--contig:-NODE-1927-length-10655-cov-2.792453_pt1 | contig 10655 bp, 9 predicted proteins | sample MGYA00248627_ERZ508539 | MGnify/ENA primary metagenome ERZ508539 (study PRJEB26208, sample SAMN05571518) | marine sediment metagenome | biome: deep sea; feature: Hydrothermal vent; material... | reverse complement strand
TAACGTTTTTTGTAACGGTTTCATTCGGATTTTGATTATTCCGGTTTTCTTCAACTTTAACCAGGAGATAAAAATGTATGATTAATTTATCATGTGCTCTTATCAATCCCCAAAATGCTGTGGGTGGAATTATTCCATAATCGTGCATCGAAATTGGTAAACTGCCTGTTAATTTTAATTCATCATTTGGTAGTTTATGAATGTTAATTTTTATTTTGACCGTATTCGTTTTACCGGAAATTGTTAATTTTCCTATTGATTCCAATACAAATGTAGAATCGGTTGAATCGTATGGTGTAATAAGTTTTGCATTGGTAAGCACATAATGAATTTCGGGATATTTATCCAACTTCATCGCACGGTACATGTCATTGTTCAACGCATCCTCTCCGCAATCAAAACTTTTTACCGGGATCCATATAACAACTTTATTTGTATCAAGTCTTGTCTTTCCGGAATCCTCTTTTAAAGAATCGAAAGAATTTGATAAAGAACCATAACCGACTATCTTTTGAGTGGAGCAAGTGAAATCGTTGATGGTTGATGTTCCCTGAATCCAAAATTTACTGCCGGGAAGAGTTTTATATACTGTTTTAGTAACTTTTTGAGCATAAACCTTTGTTCCGGTTATGCAAATAAATAGAACAGCAATAATAAATATCAAGTAAATTTTAATTTTTTTTACATATTTAAAACTATTTCGTATCAGCATTATATTCTATACGGTGTACCCAATAATATTTTTGTAGCTTTATTAAAAGGTTATCCTTGAATTCCGATTATTAATTTTTTAACTTTAATTTTCAGCCGGCACATTGAATTTCACAAGTCATTACTTCATAAATGATTAAAAGATTTTTTATTTCTATTTTTCAAAGCAAATAAGAATATTTACAGTTTATTTTAGTGAAATTTCTACATCAAACTTTACAATAACTACCGGACGAACCTTAATAGTTCCAAATAGCATTGTCGGGGGTTCTATACCATAATCGGCCATTTTAATTTTTTTCTCCCCGGTAAACCTATAAGTGCTGTCTTTTTGAAGTGTACTTTCAACATTCATTTCGATAATATTTTTCTTGCCGGCAATCGACAATTCACCCGTAGTTTTCAGAACTACTGATTTACCTACCGAATCAGGAAGAGCTATTGGATTGATACTCAATAGCTTGTATGTAATATTTGGATTATCTATCGACTTTAATGCCTTATTCATATTTTTATTCATTGAGCCATCACCCGAATCAAGCTTTTTGACAGGGATCAAAATATTTAATTCGTTAATATTTTTATTGAAATTATTGGATGTTGAATCGGTTTTTGATCTAATAATTGTAAGGTAACCGCGGATTTCCGTAGCTCTAATAGTGAAGTCATGTAAAGTAGAAGTACCGTTTATTGTCAGTTTACTTTGAGGTTCTATTTTTAAATTTACAATCCCGGTTGATTGAGCAAATAAGTTTATACAACCGAAAACTGCTAAAACCAAAGCTGTTAGAAATATTTTTTTATAAATTTTCATTTTATATTTCCTTTTTAAATTTAATTGAAATTATGTCATGAGTCGCTTCTAAAAAAAATATTTTTTTGTGGAAATACTTCAATTTTCTTTAATATTCATAATCCGTAAAGTTGAAAATTATCTTTTTAGATACACCTCAGATCATTAAAGTCATTTCTACAGTCCTTAAAGACAATAAACATGCCGTATTTATTTATCTGAAAATAAACTATATAACTATAAGCAATTCTTATTGAAAACTAAATTGATTAGCAAATCTAATTAGATTAATCTTGCATAACTGCATGATTGTCAAATAATCAGTATTGCATGGTTGCAATACTTTATATACAACCGGATCGAATCAATTAATTCTTTTTTTTGTTACTAGCTTAATTATAATGGGTTATGTGAGCGATTTTCTATGTATTAACTAGTGGCACTACAATTGCAAATTTAAGAATAGAAGCTTAAGGCGAAAATAATGTCGTGTAAAGCGAAATAAAAATTTAATTAAATAGATAAAGGAGAATAAAACATGAAAAGGCTAAATGTTACAGTTATTTTCTTATTGACAATATTCATATTATCATTTACAACACAAGCACAAGAAAACAAGCAAGCAGAGGAGAACGCGCCAACTTTAAAGATTACCGGAGAAACGGCCGGTGTTGTACAATATTTAATTCAAAATAACGATAAAGGAACGCTTGCGAAAATCCCTTGGGGATTCCAAAATGCTGTCGGTAACTTGATTTTTAATGCACGTATAGCCAGCGGAATAAATATATATTTCGCAGCTTTTCTTAGTAGCAGTCACCACACAGGTTATTGGATGGACAGAGAAGGGTACATTAAAATATCTCATCTTCCAAAGTCTATTGATGTTCTGGGATTAAATAACACATTATTTAAATACATTACATTTAAAGCGGGGCAGATGGAAATTGATTTCGGTTTGTGGCATCTCATAAGGTCTGATAATGCTCAGGTTCAAAAGAATCCATTGATAGGAAATTATATTATAGATGCAAATACGGTTGAGCCGGCTATGGAATTGATAAGTAAAAAGGGTTTTTTTAATTGGGTAATCGGTTTCGGAAACGGTACTACAACAGGTGATTTTCAACCGGGCAGAGGAACGGAAGTACACGGTAAGGTATGGTTAAATTTTGATAATAAATTAAATATTGCAGGATCGGTTTACAGGGTTAATCAATCCAACAATGGAACGGGTTATCCCAGTGGCGGTACGAAAAGTTATTTATATGCAGGGAATAGAAGCGGCAGCCGATATGCAGGCATTTTCGGGGCTGGTCCTGAAGTCGGTCAAATTGCACCGGCGAAAGGTCAGAATGTTACTGCATATCAATTTGACGGTTATTATAATGTAAAACCACTAAAGATATTCGGTATGTATGGATATACAAAAGACTCCGATATAAATGGAAGTGCTCCGGGAAGCCCGGAAGAAGCATGGTCATATTATGGAGCCGATGTTACTTATTATTTGACTCCCGCTTTGTATGTTGCAGCTAGATATAATGCGGCTATATCAAAAAAATATCATGGTAAAGATGCCGATATCAATGTTAATAGAATTCAACTAGGCGGTGGATTGTGGATAACGGACTATGTTTTATTGAAGTTGGAATATGTTAATCAACACTATAAGGGATTTTCATCAGGTCCTTATGCATATAATGCACGATTTCACGGATTCTTAACAGAGTTTTCAGTGTTCTTCTAATGGATTATCGTGTAGTTGTTCTACTAAAAAATACCTATGATTCGTTTACGAATAATTGTTGTCGCGAAATTGATCGCGGCAACATTTTTTTAATTGTTAAAATGACGTTATGCTGGGATATTCCTTTAAACAGGGAGTTCCCCACTTTGTTCGAAATGACAAAAAAATTGAAAGTCTTGTGTCATTGTCGTATCCTTTCAAATAAAAATGGCTCTATTCAAAGAACGGGGTGATTTGTAAAACCTCAATAAAATTAGAGCACCCAATATTAAATCCTTCAAGTTCATCCTCGTTTCGATGGATATTTATCCAATTTATTACCTATTTAAAAATTATTCTCAAAATATTCAAAAGAATAATGCAAAAAGTTGAAATTCCGACTTATTTTATTCAACTTTGGGGAATTAAAAAAAAAGTGGAGTCATAATATGTATAGATCTCATTAAAGCTTTGACTATAATAAAACCTTGGTTTTTTAAGTGGACTCATTAATCTAAAAAAATTGTGTAATAATGGAATTAATCAAAAAATTAGATAAAATAAAAGAGCTATTCGAACATATAAATCAACAATTAGCTGATCCGTCATTTTTAAATGATCGTGAAAAAATAATTGGTTTAAGTAAAAAAAGAAGTGAACTGTTGGAAATAATATCTGTGTATGAAAAATATTCTGTCCTGTTAAAAAATATTCAAGGGAATAAAGAAATTATTGAGTCAACATCCGATAAAGAATTAGTAGAACTGGCTGAAGAAGAATTAAAAGAACTTGAAAAACTAAAAGAGCAGCTTGAAGAAGAAATAAAAAATTTACTTTTACCAAAAGATCCAAACGATAATAAAGATATTATTATGGAAATTCGTGCCGGTACCGGAGGTGAAGAAGCTGCGCTTTTTGCAGGTGATTTGTTCCGGATGTATAGCAGGTATTCAGAAATTAAAGGATGGAAAATTGATTTAATTGAAATAAATGATACCGGATTGGGCGGTATAAAAGAAGTGATTTTTTCTTTTCATGGAGAAAATGTTTTCAGTAACTTAAAATTTGAAAGTGGAGTTCACAGGGTACAGCGTGTTCCTGCTACCGAAGCTAGTGGAAGAGTGCATACCTCTGCTGCATCTGTCGCCGTTCTGCCTGAAGCCGAAGATGTTCAGATAAATATTAATCCAAATGATTTAAGAATTGATATTTTTCGATCAGGTGGAGCAGGCGGGCAAAACGTAAATAAAGTTGAAACCGCCGTCCGTATTATACATATTCCTACAGGCATTGTTGTTCAATGCCAAGATGAGCGTTCGCAGCTTAAAAACCGTCAGAAAGCTATGAAAGTCTTAAAAGCCAGATTATACGACCGCAAGCTAAAAGAACAGAACGATGAAATATCCGCACAAAGAAAATCTATGGTAAGAACCGGTGATAGGAGTGATAAAATCCGTACTTACAACTTTCCGCAAAATAGGGTAACCGATCACAGAATTGGACTTACTCTTTACAATCTTTCAAGCATTATGGAAGGTAACCTCGATGGACTTATTGAACAACTTAAACTTGCCGACAGAGCTGAAAAATTACAAATTGTCGATAAACTCTGATCCTTTTTCTTACCTCTTAAAAACGTATTACTAAAATTTTAGTGAGTAAATAATTTTTAATATCTGAAATCAAACGAAGATAAATCCAAAGCTCCTGTGTTTTGTTATAATATCAATTGTCAATCATCGTTTTCTATTGTAACGGTATTTTCTTCTTTAGGAGGTAGAATCCGATAACTTGTTTTTTCCACCCCCTTAATATTCTCTAATAATTTTATCAGAAAAATCAACAAAAATCCAATTAGAGAAAATAATACATCTTCAAAATCCATCTTAAAATTTTTCATAGGACCGATGACGGATCCCAGGTATTTTAAAGATATTAACATCAACAAGAAAAAAGCAAAACCCCATAAACCTGAAAATATTGGTTTTAATATGTAGTTGGATAAAAATTTCTTTGGAATAGTTTTTTCTTTTCTTTGGCCGGTTTTTGAAACAACAATACCCTTCATATATCTCCTCCTTCAATATAGATTGGTCAAATGTTTTATTAAGAAATTCAATATAAGAATATATTATACTTTTTACAAGTTATTTCTTTTAATTAAAACTTTGTAATTCTTTAGATTAGCTTAAGTCATGAAATGTCAATCAAAATAAAAAAGAATACTGCCCGGATTAATTTTCAGGTCTTTTTATAAATAGAGATCAAACTAATATCGTCCTCAAACTTATTTCCGGTAAAATTGACAAAGTTCTCTTTAATTTTATCAATCGGGTCATCATCATTAGAAATATTTTCAACTGTTTTTTTTAGTCTTTTCAAGCCAAATTGTTCACTGTTAATATTCCTAGACTCAATTATCCCGTCGGTAATTAAAATAAAAATATCTCTATTATGGAGATCGACGGTAATGTCTTTATAATTACCGAAGGCGGCAAATCCAAGCAACAAACCATTTGATTGCAATTTTTCTACATTTCCGTTTTCAGCATTTTTATAAATAATAGGCAGATCTCCGGCACCGCTATACTTTAAAGTATTGGAAATCTTATTTATTACAACGATCGACAAAGTAGCAAATACTTCGGAAACTTTTGCATCCTCATAAACCGATTTATTAACTTGCTGCAATATTTCACTTGGAGAATATTCTATTGCGGTTTGTAAGACAACTCTAATAGCGCTACGGATATACCCTGCATAAGCAAACGCGAAATACCACGCACCCCATTTCTTCCCCATAACGTCCCCCAACACTATTGCAAGATTATTATCGTCAAGTCGATAATAATCTATAAAATCTCCTCCGGGAATGCCTTCATAGGGTTGATGCCAATGCTTAATTTCAAAACCTTCAAACTCCGGGTGGTTATCAGGGACAACTTTTGCACGTAACGAATCGGCGGCTTGATGGAGCTCGGTTACTATCTTTTGTCTCTCCTTACCCAAACTTTTAATTATTGCACTCACTTTTGCAATAACCACTCTTGGACCCGCTGTCTTCAACACATAATCTGTAATCCCCAGATCATATCCATCGAGGATATCGTCTTCAGTTCCCTTTGCGGTCAGAAAAATAAAAGGGATAGACTTAAGTTCGGGATCGGCTAGAAGCATTTTCCTAAATTGAAAACCGTCTATTTTAGGCATCATTATATCGGAAATAATAATATCCGGATTATATGATTTAATAATTTTAAATGCTTCCTCTACTCCCGGTGCAGTTTTACATTCAAAATGGGCTTTTGTTAAATTGTATTGGAATAATTTTGCTAAAGAAAGATCATCATCGACTAATAATATTTTAGGAACGGTTTGTGTAAATGATTCCTGAAGATTTTTTTTAGAACCGTAAACCTTGTAAATATCGGATCTTCTAATTAAAGATACTACTTTCAATAATAATTCATTTATATCAAATGGTTTGGTAACAATGTCATCACCGCCTACTTCCATGGCTTTGGATTTATCTTCCAGTGTATTTTTCGCAGTAACAAAAATGAAAGGTAAAACTCTGTATTTTTCATTTTCTCTTACTTTTTGACAAAAAGTAAACCCATCCATTTCATCCATTGTTACATCACAGAGAACCATATCAATTTTCTGTTCATCTAGTTTTTTAAATCCTTCAATTGCGCCTGTAGCTTCAAATACGTTATAGTTATTATTCCGAAGATGATGGCTGATTAATTTACGTACTGTAATATCATCATCAACGACCAGGACCGAACGCTTATCATCATTTAACATTTAATAAATTAACTTTCTATTTCTAAAAATTTTTAAACAGAATTTTATAAGTTTCTTCTAAAAAGATATTTGTCTTCTAACAAAGTTTTGATTTTTGAAAATATCAATAATTCGAAAATTCAAAAAATAACCTTTTTAGATATGCCTATTGATAACTTTTAATAGCTTTCTCTTTAGTCGGAAAAGATTCGAACACTCTATACATTCTTGTTAATTCAAACATCGAGTTAACAGCGGGCTGAAAACCGACCAAACGTAAATCTCCGCCCAGACCGGTAATTTTTCTAAGGGATACAACAAGAGCGCCTAAGAATGTAGAATCAATAAATTCACATTCGGATATATCTACTATTAGCTTTCTAGCACCCTCATCGATATCATTTGAAAGAGTTAGTTTAAATTCTTCCGCTTCCTTTAAAGTAGCTCTGGTAAGATTAACAATTTCAACGACTACTTCATTATATTTTTCTTTAATAAAATCCATTTTTCAATACCTTAAAATAATTAAAAAACTCATCTTTCGGAACGATTTTCAATATGATATTTTTCCATTAATCGATAAATCGTAGCTCGTCCGAGCTGTAATTTTTTAGCGGCTTCAACGATATTGTTATTGGTAACTGTGAGTGCATGTCGTATAGCTTCTTCCTTTAATTTTTCAAATGGTACGATATTATCATCGCTGAACAACTGTCCGGAATATTCTTGTCTTATGCTATTTTCATTATCCCTAATATGTTGAGGTAAATCTTCAATATCGATAATATTTTCCTCTGTAATTATCAAACATCTTTCCACAGTGTTCTCCATTTCCCTTATATTACCGGGCCAGCTATAATCATAAATTAATTGTAATGCCTTCTTAGAAAATCCTTTAACATTCTTACCCAATTTTTCATTAAATTCATCTAAAAAATGTTGGATAAGCACCAAAATATCACCCCTCCGGTTTCTTAAAGGCGGTATGTAAATCGGGAATGAATTTAATCGATAGAAAAGGTCTTCTCTGAATCTTTTCTCCTCAACAGCCTTTCTAAGGTCTATGTTTGTTGCAGAAATAATTCTTACATCAGATCTAATTAATTCAGCGCTGCCGACTCTTTCAAACTCCTTCTCTTGGACAACTCTTAGAAGTTTAGCTTGAAGGAGCATTTCCAATTCGCCGACTTCATCGAGGAATAATGTTCCACCGCCTGCTAATTCAAATTTCCCTATTTTGCGTTGATGAGCGCCTGTAAAAGAACCTTTTTCATGACCGAAAAGCTCACTTTCCAAAAGCTCTCTCGGAATGGAAGCACAATTAACCACAATGAAAGGATTATTTTTTCTTTTCCCGTTAAAATGAATTGCTCTGGCAATAAGTTCTTTTCCTGTACCGCTCTCACCGTGAATCAAAACGGTTATATCGTTATTAAGAACTTTTGAGACAAGCTTAAATACATCCTGCATTTTGCCGTCGGCAGAAATTATATTAGAAAAGCTGTACTCCTTTTTAACATTTTCTCGAAGATGTTCCAATTCTTTGGTTAAATCATAACTTTTGATTGCATTTTTGACGGCAGGTTCCAATTTTTGCATATCTATTGGTTTCGGAAAATAATCGAAAGCTCCGTATTTAAGAGCTTCTACTGCAACCTCAACGCTGCCCTGAGCCGATAATATAATTACAGGCAGATTTTCATCCATCTGTTTAACTCTTTTAAGTGTTTCAATTCCGTTTATACCGGGTAGCATAATATCCAGCAATATTAAATCCGGTTTAAGGTGTAATTTTCTGAACATATCTTCACTTTTGGTGAAGGCTTCAGCATCATATTTCCATTTATCCCTCACCCAATATGTTAAAAGTTTAGATATTGCCAGTTCATCATCAACAATAAATATTAATTTATTCACTCCCACTTCCTCATTATTATTAAATTTTGATTCCTTTAGGTAATTTTATTATAAAAGTTGTACCATTATTAACTTCACTTTCAACGGCAATAAAACCTTTATGCAAATCAATTATTTGTTTAACTAAAGCCAATCCCAGCCCTGTACCGGGTAATTCTATTCCGGGTGTGCTTGCTTTATAAAATTTCTCGAATATGTACGGAAGATCTTTTTTCGGAATACCGGAGCCTGTATCTGAAATAATAACTTCAAATTCTCTAAATAAATTTTGTGCAATAACGGTTATTCTTCCTCCGTTATCGGTAAATTTAATAGCATTATTCAACAGCCCATCATAAACCTGTTCCAATTTCATTTTATCTGCATTAACAATAATCTCTTCAGAAGGTAAATCAATTGTTAGAATTATTCCTTTTTCCTCTATATTTTCTTTATTTGATTTAATTATCTTTTTTAGCAATTCGATAATATTAAACTCACTTTTCCCAAGTTCCATTTCTCCTTCTTCAATCTTAGAAACATTCAGAACATCTTCAATTAATTTTGCCAGTCTCTTTCCTTCATTAAATATAATTTGATTGAATTCATTTCTCATTTCATTTGACATATTAGGATCTGAAAGGATAGTTTCGGAGAAACCGATAATGGAAGCAAGCGGGGTTCTTAATTCGTGAGAAATATTAGATATGAATTCATTTTTTAATCGATTTAAATCATCAAGAAAAGATTTTTGATATTTCGATCTGTTCCTCTCGATTGCAATTAATCTGCTTGCTTCAATTAATTTTACTGTCAAATTATGAATTTGATCTTCGTAAGAACGAAGTAAAGTAATATTTTCTCCTATTCCCAGCACGCCGACAATACTTCCATTTTCTATTAAAGCTGCACCATTAAGTTCAAAAATCACCTGTTTACCGTATTTACTAAGCAGGTGAGCTTCTATTGACGTAAACCTATGGTTTGAAAGTAACTGTTGGAATGCTTTACTGACTATCGGTTTATCTTTGGAAGATACTAATTCAATAAAATGTTTACCTTTTAATTCCTCCGGTTGATAATCCAACAAAACTGCACCGGAGTTATTAAGGTCGGTAATTGCTCCATGTTTATCAAGTACAAAAGCCAAGTTCTTGAAAACATTCATATATACATTTAACTTATGATCGTCCGATTTTGCCGGCTGAGTTAAATCTTCATAGTTACTAAAGGATTTTATTTTTTTATTTTCTTCAATTACATCGCTCATATTGCCAAGTGTTTGCTCACTTAATTTAATGCAATTATTTGATCTATTTGAAAATAAATTCTAATAAACTTAATTTTTCTTATATTCATAAAATTTATTTATTTAATATACAAAGAATTAATTGAAATTTATCCGTTATCATTTCATTAGGGCTTAATTTTTTTAAGTGATTAAGTAGCACTGATATTTCTTTTATCTATATAGAGCGATTCGTATCGACTGAAGATTCACATAATATAAGAGTAAGGCAGTGGAATAGAATAGCTTTAGGGGGTTGGATAGAACAACTTATCCCATCCTTTAAACACAAAGAAAACCATCCTGAAGTTACCCCTCTATAAATAAAGTTTTCGTACATATTGATCCCGTATAATAAACCAATAAGTTTAATTGTTATAAAAGAAAAATTAATTTTTAACTTTTTGTTTTTGAAGCGCTTCGAAATATTTTTTTATTAAATCTTCATA
>ENA-ORDP01001926-ORDP01001926.1-marine-sediment-metagenome-genome-assembly--contig:-NODE-1926-length-10670-cov-3.428450_pt1 | contig 10670 bp, 15 predicted proteins | sample MGYA00248627_ERZ508539 | MGnify/ENA primary metagenome ERZ508539 (study PRJEB26208, sample SAMN05571518) | marine sediment metagenome | biome: deep sea; feature: Hydrothermal vent; material... | reverse complement strand
CAGCGGATACACAACAGGAATTATCACCGGCTTACCCGCCCTGGAAGCCAGGCGAGGCTCCTTGCCCGCGTGTTCGACTCCCGATTGGACGAGGTGCTGACGCTCGATCAGATTACAAAGGCGATTCGTCCATTGCTCGAAGGAGTTCCATTCAAGACCTGGACCGTTGAGAAAGGGCTACTGGCGTCCTACATGGAAGGCCAGAAATCCGGACGGATCCGGGGGCCACCGTACCTCGTACACGTTCCTACGGGCTACCAACTTCGAGCAAAACCACCGGTTCGTGTTGAGGACGACTAGTTCTGAGACTTGCAGGACTTCAGTTTGCTGCATCGACTCTGAGATCCAGATTATTAAGGCCCTGCATATCAAGAATCGGCGATCAACACGCGGACACAGTTGTTTCAAAACGTGCGTGAGGTCGGGAATTACCCGTCCACGTAGGGCGGCTGTTCGTCCTCAGTGGATAGCCTGAGAATTGCCTCAAGTCGTTTCTCCATCCGTAGGGTCTTAGCGATCAGGTCCGCCAGAATGCGGCGCGTTTCGTCAGAGTGGTTTTTCTCGGCCATGTTGTTACGTTCCATTTGCATGCACCAGCACGCGCTGGTTTAACAACCCTCAACTGATTTGCCGGGCCGCCAGCAGCTGCATGGTGACCCGCAACTCCGCCAGTTCGCGCTGGGTCTGCAGGATCTCGGCGCGCAGGTCGCGGTTCTCCTCCTCATGACGCGAGACCCGCCGACTGGTTAGCTGTTCGTGTTGCCGGGCTTCGGCCAGCTCGCCTTTGAGCCGCCGCAGATCGTTGTCGACGAGCTTTTTCCTGGGACCGCGCGTGTCCAAGGCGAGCCAGTTGACATACTTGTCGATCTCCCGCGAGCTTGGCTTGTGCCCCAGACGCCGGTTCACCTCGTCGGTGGTCCAACCCTTGCCCAATAAATCGCAGGCCATCGAGCTTCGCAGGACTTTGAGGGTCACCCGTTCACCGCCAGGGATACAGACCGTTTGGGTAAGCCGCGCCACGCGGCAGAGCATCTTGGCCGCCATCCGCGTGCCGAACCGAAATACCAGATCATCATCACCCAAACCGTTAAAGACTTCGTCGAGCAGACGGGCCGTATCGGAGTAGTTGGTGATCTCGGTGCGGGGCAGGCGCCCGCGCTTGAGATTCTCACGTCGCAACGTGACGGCGTACTCCGCCTCGTCAGTGTCTTCGTTCACCTGCCGGGTGAAATCGCGCCGTCGCAAACACAACAGGGTCGACGCGTTCTCGCCCACGTCCCAGGCCAGCCACAGTAACGCCTTGTGCTCCCGCTTGCTCACCATCTCGACGATCCGGCGGAACGACTCCTCGCGGATGAACCGGACCTCGCCGTCGTCGCGCGGCGAATAGAACTCCATGACCTCCGCCGCTAAGCCCTTCTTGCCCGCGAGCTCGAACGGCTTACCGCGCAGGATCTTGCGATAGTAAGTATCCTTCTCCTTGAACGGCTTTCCCCGCAGCGTGCGGATTCGGCCGTCCTCTAGATCGTCGTAGACTTGTTTGATATCCTCCTTGGTCAGAGCGTTCCAGGGTTTGTTCTCGAACCAACGGTTCACCGTGCGCAGGCGGCTGACGTAATACAACAGCGTCTTGTAGGTTCCGTCGTCCAGTTGAGCCAGTCGGTTGATACGCTTCAGCTTGTATTCCTCGAAGTCGAAGAATCGTGCGAATAGCTCGCGGTTCTCGGTACAGATCGCTTCATCGTTGAGCAGGCGCTGCTTGGCCCTGTCGTATTTTTGGTTCCAGGTCATAGTATGAGATAGCGGCACGGCTACTTAAGCGATCAACCGATTCGGCCGAGCCGATGTCCCGGTTTTCGGAACCAAAAGGTTCAATGACCCCGACGGGACTCGACCAAAACGGTTCGGTTTTTGTGGGAATCGATTTCGTCCGTGCGAGTGTTGTGTGGTAAATGTTGGGCATGATTCTTTTCACTTGCGGATATCAAAGACGCGCCAGTTTATAAAACCTGCGGTGACACCACACCGGCACTGGCGCCATCCCATTCGACTCGTCGCTAGTCCACGGGGCGGACGGACGCCACAAACCCGTTGACACGGTCGACGTCCTCCTGGATGTCTTCGTCGGCGTAATCCAGCACGTAACTCAGAATTCGGTCCAGCGCCCGAAGCTCTTCCTGCGATATCGTGCAGTTGATCTCCTTATCCATGGTTCCGGGTATGCACGGATGTATAAAAACCCTACGTTTCCATTCACCTTGGCCTTGGTACGGAAAACGCCTCCGTTACGGCCGTCACGGGCTTCCCGGTGGTGTGCATCGGCCAAACCGGAGCCTCCCTCGCCTTGGCGCGGGTGTGTCTTCCTGCACGTTGGAAAGCCCCCAAAAAAGTGCAACGGCCATAACCTCCAAGCCGCCCGGCCGTTGCGGCGACCTTCAACGTGTTTCTTGTACGCGGGATGGGTTTCGACTTGCCCCGGTCCTTTCCACCGGTATCGTCGCACAGCCCACAAGATTGATCGGGAAGGTGGAAGCGGTTGTTCATTGGGAGGATTGGGTATGCAGCAGCTAGCACTCTTTGGCGACGCCGGCGTTGGATCGGCTGGTGCCGAATACGGTTGGGAATCAACGCTAGGCACGGACGCGAGTAGGATCAGTGGCCCAGCTCTGGAACGCCGCCATGCGACGTCGCCGGTTACAGAGCCATCGACAGATGTTGCCCCGGTACGCATGGGTCGAACGCCCAGTTCGGACGAGATTCTGGGCATTCTGCACGAAGCCACGCATGAGCCGTTTCACGATGGGTTGGAGCCGTTCCTGGTCGACGGTGAACGCGGGATGATCTCGCTGACGGAGAACTTCGCGCACCAGCGGGCCATCGCGTACGACCACGTCGTGGAACGGTTGACTTGGTTGTGGGCCGAGCTCAACGCCTGGCCGCCATTCGGCCGCATCGTGGAGCCACGGACCAGAGTGGCCAAGAACTTGGCCGCGATTTGCGTGGATCTGTTCGAGCCGAGCCGCGAACTCGAAGGTCGCGTGGCTTTTCGTGTGGAACGTGACCTTCGTCACGTCACTTTGGCGATCCCGCCCGCCGTGCTGCGCCTCACGAAGGCGCATGCCGACCACACGTTTCGGGCCTTCGCGTTCCTCGAACCCATCTACAGCGTTCCGAGAGCCACGCGGCCGCAAACTCTGTTGCGTAGCCTTTCGGCCGTTCGACGCGAGAAGTGCCGGCCCATTGACCCGTTGGTGGTCGGTTGGCTCGGGGCTGGGCCGGCGGATTACGGATTGCGCTTTCCGGATCGAGTTCCGGGCATCGGCCCGGTTCGCCGGAGTTCATTGGGGGAATTGGTTTTCCTGCTCGGCCACTGGGATTGATGCAACGACTGAGCGGACGTGTCCGTCACCCTTCGGAAGATTGAGGGAACCTCTCGCCGTTTCCTATTCGTCGCATGAGAACACGAATCGTTAGTCACGGTATCCTCCGGGGCAGCTTCACGCGCGCTTCGGCCGGATCGCAGAAGTACGCTTCGCGGCACTCCTCACCGCACAGAAATCGATGATCCTCAAGCGGTACGAAGCCGCGCGGTCCGATCACACCTTCTTGCATGGCCAGGACGTCGACGCCCTGGTCCAGCGTGCGACGGCACTGTTCGCAGGCGAGGGGCTTGTCTTCTTCTGTTTCCATGAAGCGATGTGTGATGAAGCGTTTATAAGCAATCAACCGATGTGGCCGCCGGTGGCTCACCAACCCAGACTTGCTCCACGTTGGTCGTGCGCCACACGGTCCACAGTCCGGCGGCCAGGACCAACCGAAAAGTATATAAACTTGTTTCCCCGTTTCGCTCGCATGAGTATCGACTTGACCTTGGCGTTTCCTGAAAAACCCGCCGACCTAGATCTCGTGATGAAGGGAAGAGGTTTCACTATCGAGAAGGTCGTGGAACCCGACCAGACCTTCAACGTACGGATGGTCACCTACAAGTTCTTCGACGCATCGGAATCTGTCGGAGGCGTCTGGTTCATGTTTCACGACGGCACGTACGAGGACGACGCCGAGCGGTGGGCTGTTGTCGCGCCCGGAGTCAAGGTGGTCGCAACAGGATCCGTCTCCACCTACCTCGGCCGGGGTGGTTCCGACGACAGGAGACAGGCGGAAACCGCGAAGTTCTTGCGTGACCACTACGATGCTATTCTCTACGACCCACAGAAGGGTCAGCGCGTCAGGGATTAGTGCGGTGGAAACGCTCACCAAGAAATGAGCCAGAAGCGCGCCGAAGATCGAGCTGCATGCTCATGAGGAGGAACAGCTCCCTTGGGCGTCATGCGTCTTCTTGTCGCGATCTACTCCCAAGCTGCCCCGTTCTTGCCCATCTGGGGGGGAAACACGGAACGAGGTGTTGGTTGAGGTTGAGGGCGCCGAATGCGGAAGCCCGAAGACATGCGCAGGTTACGCCCCAACAGTTCGTTCGTAACTTACGGAAATTCCGTTCGTGGTCCATCTTCTTACGCCGCTTCAAGCTCGCCTTGCGCCGATCGGTGCCGACGGCGACATATTCGTCGTGTGCCAGGCGATAGGATGACGCCTCAGCCCTTCACGCCGTCTTCTTGATCTTGGCGCCCGCAGCAGACGATGAATCGTGGGCTGCGTCTGCAAGCCTCTTTCTGGCCATCCTCACGTAGCGTGGGTTCAATTCGAAGCCGATGAAACGACGCCCAAGTCTCCTGGCCACCACGGCCGTTGTTCCCGTGCCCATGAAAGGATCCAAGACGATGCCCGGTTGAAAACCGCGTTTGCACTTGCATACGAAGATGATCTGATTGGTGCCGCCCGTGGACGCAAGACATGGATTTCTCTGGGCATGTGAATCGGTCGCGGGTTGAGCTCTCCGGAACACGCGGCGAGTCAGTTTCGGCGTTCCGCAGCGCTTGCACACCTTCGTGGGACATCCTGCGCGGATGGGACGCTCCACGAGCGCTTCGGGATAAGTCGCGAAGTGACCCGACGTGGACGGTCGCGTGATGATCGGCCAGACGTCCGATGGATGTCCCACATTTGATTCCTGGCCCGTCTTCGTGCCACTGGCCGGTGAGTCGGACGAGTGCACTTCAGTCGGGCTGAGCCAATAGTCACCAGGGTTCTTGCCCAGCGGGTGGGCCGATTGCAACTCACCCGGATTGGGGCAGCGGCGACACCCGTGAAGGTGTGGGCTGGGGCGCCGTCGCACTCGCCGGTTCGCCTTTGCGAGCGCCTTGGGCGTACTGGAGTGCGGAATACGAACGGCGTCGAGATCGAAGTAGTAGCGGGAACGCTTGGCGAACAGAAACAGATGCTCCCACGAACAGGCGAATCGGTCTTTCACGCTCGTCGGCATGTGGTTGGGTTTGTGCCAGACGATATCGTTTCTGAGGATCCAGCCGCGTTGGACCATGCTCAACACGAATCGCTGGGGTATGAGAGAAAGACACTTTTCCGGCAGCCCTTGGTTCATCCGGCGTCCGGTCTTGAATCCTCGGTTGTTTTGGCCACTGATGGTCTGCGGCGATTCATCTTTGCACGTCCATTTCGTGGCGTTGTGGTACGTGTCGCCGAGATTCACCCATAGCGTACCGGTCGGTTTGAGCACACGAGAGAGCTCGTCGAAGACCTCGCATAGGTGCTCAATGTAAGAGTCGAAGTGCGGCTCGAGACCCAGCGCGGAACGTGTGCCGTCCGCCCACTTATTTGGCAAGACCCCGTAATCTCGAAGCGACCAAAACGGAGGCGACGTCACTACGCAATCGATGCACGCGTCGGGCAGTTTCTTCAAGCTCGCTTGGGCGTCGCAACAGCGGATGACGTTCGTCTTCAGCCGAGGGTCGGCACACCGTCCGGGCTTCGCTTCCTTTTCTGTCATGCTCGGTCGTGGCTTGGCGCCATAAAGAACCTTCAACTGTTATCGCGGGCGAGACCCAGCGGAATCGCCCTGGAAGTGCCCGCCCCGCCTTGGCATCAGGCAATTTCGAAAAAGGATTGCGGCCCGGGCGGCGGTGGGTACGCTTCCGGCGGATGCGAATGTAGAACGAGTCCCGTTGAACGGAGTCAGACGATGCCAAGCAAAAAGTACAAATGCACGAAATGCGATCGCTCCTTTTCCATGGCCGGTCATCTCGGCCGACACATGAGTACGATTCACGCCGCTCCGGGAGCGAAGAAGGCTCGCAAAGTTAAAGGGCGGAGGCGCAGCGGAGCTGGACGACCCACCGGCCTGACGACACGGCTTGGCCTACGAGACATGTCGCTGGACCAACTGAAGGAAGTGATTGATGCGGCCCGTGACCAAGGCCGTGTGAAGATGGCGGAATTGCGGGCGACGTTCGGCTGAACGCTGTAGTCGAGAAGTACGTTGCCGCCTGAGAGCGAGCGATACCTGCCGCGTGCGAGCCGCCTGAGGGTTCCGACAACGTGGACGGTATTGGGGTCGTCGTGCAGCCTCTGTAGCCCTGGCCCGCACGTAGCGCCCGCACTGACGAGTGGTTTCAAACACAACAAAGTTTATTAATCTCAGACCCCTTGAAAGTAGTAGCAGAAAGTCGCTCCGCCCTCCATTTGACCGAAAGGCGGAACTGGAAAGAGTACAAGCCTCTCTCGTACACCTTGAGGCATTACTCTTTCTTCTTAAACATTTCGGTGCTCACATGCACCTCGGCACACGCCACCGCGTAAATCGGTTCAAGCGCTATTAAGGCGGAACGTCTTCTGCGAGTACCAATTGGAAACAGGTGGATCCACACGATCCGCCGGGAGAACAACCAGCCGGCTGGTTGCAAGTCACTTGCAACTTAGCGAAGCCCATCATCACATTAACCAAAGCGAACGACGCAGACGCGTCATCGAGGCTCTGAGCCAACCGCTCACCGCCCTGCAGCTTGCCCGCAAGACCGGCCTGTCCTTTGATTCCTGCCGGGACGTTGTTGGGGAGTTGGCTGGGACGGAGATCCTGCGCTGCCTCAACCCCGAGGCCACCAGGAGTCGGCTCTACTGGCTGACGCCCCAGGGCGCCGCCTGCCAGCGTAGGATCCTCTCAACGTCCGGGCATTGCCCACGCCGTCAGGATTTTCCTGGAGTAGATTGGTCGCTCTACGGCTGGGTCTGTTTCAGCCATCGGGCCACGATCATCAAGACGCTCACGAAGCCGATGCAGCCGTCGGAGATCAAGCGCAAGGCGCGTTCTCACGATCCTGGACTGCGGATGAGCGCCAACAACGTTCGCGACGTCATTCGCCTGTTCGTGGCCAAGGGTATCGTGGTTCGGGTTCACGTCCCTCGAAAGGCCCACGATCAGTATCGCCTCACCGATACCGGGGAACAACTACGGACACTCCTTCTAGGCGCCGAGCCCTTCGGAAGATGCGGCGGAGGCGCCGCCTAACATGCTACCCATCAATCGCATCCACCGCATCGACGCCATCGAAGGTTTGAAGAAGCTGCCCGACGCCAGCGTCGATCTGGTGATCACCGACCCACCCTACAACATCGCCCGCAAGGATCGTCAAACGATGAAAAGCGGAAGAATCGTCTCCACGATGGATCTATGGGGGAGTTGGGATTCCTTTCATCCGTTCGATTACGATCTGCTCATTCTCCAAGTTCTTAGCCAGTGTTACCGGGTTCTCAAACCGGGCGGGGCGCTCTACATGTTCACGGCCCGTGAACAGAGCGGCTACTTCGTCCGCAGGGCGGTTGAACGGGGATTCACCTATCGCAACCAACTGGCCATCGTCAAGAAGTGTCCGCAGCCCAGCCTGAGCAAGGCCAACTGGCGCAGCGCCTTCGAGTTGTGCCTCTACGTGACCAAGGGCAAGCCCAAGTTGTTCAACTTCGTTTCGCAGCAGGAGTGCGTGAACCTGTACGCTTATAGCACCCGCTTCAAATGCACGGATCATCCGACGGAGAAGCCGCTGGAGTTTATCGAGCGGCTCGTCGCCGTGAGTTCGAATCCGGGCGACCTAGTCCTGGACCCGTTCATGGGCTCGGGAACCACGGCCGTCGCCGCCAAGGCGCTAGGCCGGGATTATCTCGGGTTCGATCTCAGTGCGGAATACATCAAGATGGCGAACACACGTTTGAAAGGGGGTGGAAAGCATGGAAAGAAGAAAACTGACAAGCAATAGCGACTACCTTGCGAGGTATCCTCGGGTTTGTGGGCACATCATCGCTGAATCTCTTGGATACGCCACACCGCTGTGCGCCGCTTCGATTCTGCGGGACGCACACGAAAATCGGGAGAACTGGTGCGAGTGGATATTCTCCTGCTACGACAAGGATCCCAAGCCGGCGGTAAGAAATGCCATTGCAAACCGACATCGTCACAAAGGCTACATGGCTGAGTATCGGCATGCTCTGAGAATCGTGCGGCATCAGCTTGAGACAGGGGAAGGTCCGACCTTGGCAAGCTGGTTCTGACTCCGAGCCAATGGGCGGTTGAATACCGAGAATCAAGGTCGTCGACGAGAAGAGAGGACGTACGTTTTCCGGGGGGCTGGAGGGGCGAACGAAAGCACACGCTCGGTGCTCGCCAGACCCGTGTTCAACGACGAGTCCGATCGCATCCTGATAGTGATGGGAAAGGGCACGCGTCGTCGCGATCAGTTATGAATACACCCTCTTGTCAATCGTCGAAACCGTCACGTCACCGTTCGTGGTCGCTAGATCGTGGACGTCATTGAGCGACTTGGTCATCGGATGAATGATGTGTCACTTGATCGACTCGCGCTAGCCGATCGTCGCGGTCATCGGCTTCATACTCATCCGCGAGGCGATGAAGTGCGTTCGATAGAATTCTGCGGACCGCCCCAATGGACATCCGTTCCCGTTCCGGCTTCTGCAGGATCGGATACTGCTGTTCAAGCTCGTGAATCGTCTTTCGAATCCGTTTTTTGTGTGATCGTGTCATCCCATGGATAGGACGTGCAAGTACTTATTCCTTGTGGTCGGACTCGGTCGACCCACAACGGACCTCTCACATGAAGGGCACCGGTAAATCGGTTCAATGGTCTTTAAGCCGTCGGGCCTTACGCGCATATGCGCAGCGCCTATACCGTCATTACCGATCGGATCGTCAAGCTCTTGGAAGCGGGCACCGTGCCCTGGCACCGCCCCTGGGGCGGGCCGGAACACCATCCCCGAAACCTCGTCTCCGGCAAGCAGTACCGTGGCGTAAACGTGTTTCTACTCTCCGCGGCGGGCTACGGGGCGCCCTACTGGCTCACGTTCAAACAGGCTCGCGATCGTGACGGGCATGTCAAGAAAGGCGAACGCGGCCATCCATGCGTTTTCTGGAAGTGGCTTGAGCGCGAGAACACCGACACTGGCGAAACCGAGCAGCACCCGTTCCTCAAAAACTATACCGTGTTCAACGTCAAACAGTGCGACGGGATCGAGTATCCCAGCCCGACAAGTGAGCCACGAACGTTTTCACCGATCATCCGGTGCGAAGATGTGGTCGCCTCCATGCCACGCGGGCCGTCTATCCACCACTGCGGCAGGCGTGCTTGCTACCAGCCCTCGAATGACGAGGTGCACATGCCCGAGCGCGAGCGATTCGATCGTTCCGAAGGGTATTACTCCACGCTGTTCCACGAGTTGGTGCATAGCACCGGCCACCCGTCGCGGCTGGGGCGCACTGGGATTACCGAGACGATCACCTTCGGTTCGCGCACCTATAGCAAGGAGGAACTCATCGCCGAAATGGGCGCCACGTTTCTCTGCGGTCACACCGGCATCGAGAACGCCGTGATCGACAACTCGGCGTCCTACTTGGCTTCCTGGCTGGGTAGACTCCGCAACGACAGTCGGCTCATAGTTCAGGCCGCCGCCGAATCGCAGAAGGCCGTGGATTACGTTCTTGATCAGCGGGAGGAGAACAAGGTAAGTTGAAGGCTCACAAGAAGAAAGGTGTGCGAATCATCGATCCGACACCGGTCATCCCGACGTTCGCCCAGCGGGTGGAGTCCCGAGCACGCCGACTCACCAAACGTTTGGACCAGGACCGTGAACGGGATCCGACACTCGACACGTTGACCCACGAGGTGGCCTTGACCGTGGATCAAATCGACGGGTTACGAAAATCCCACGAGAAGGTACGACGCAACCTCCTCCGCCAGGAGTGTTACCTGGAGACCGAGATTACCCAACGAGAACCGCGACCGCCGGTGTATGAGGATCCCAGGTTGCCCGAACGGGACCGCCTGCGTGCCGTGGAGAAAGAACGCCGCCGGCTGTTACTTTCGGAAGAGGAAGCCCTTCGGCCGCTTCACGATCGGCTGCTGTCGCTGCTCAACAGACACGATCAACTCTGGGGTCCGGGCGAAGCCGGCAACAACTGACCGTCCGCGCCAACTCAGCAGACGCGACGAAGTTCCAGTGTGTCGAACGCCTTGTCCGAATTGGTGATGTCGCTCCCACGTGCAACATCGTAGAGTGAATCGCGGACGCCCGATCCATGCTCTTTCACGCATTATCGCACGCCGGAGGTCACGAAAACAAGATGAGGCTCACGAGGCGCTTGCGACCGCGTCAAGACAACCGCTGTTTGCATCGAGCTTTCCGGGCAGGCAACCTGCCCCATCCGCTGGAGCGCACATTGCGGGCCGGGAGAGCACACGTAGGCACGCGTCGGAGGGATG
>ENA-ORDP01001925-ORDP01001925.1-marine-sediment-metagenome-genome-assembly--contig:-NODE-1925-length-10671-cov-7.875094_pt1 | contig 10671 bp, 11 predicted proteins | sample MGYA00248627_ERZ508539 | MGnify/ENA primary metagenome ERZ508539 (study PRJEB26208, sample SAMN05571518) | marine sediment metagenome | biome: deep sea; feature: Hydrothermal vent; material... | reverse complement strand
TGCATGTATTTTATCCCCTCACCCCAACCCTCTCCCAAAGGGAGAGGGGGCTATGGTGCAAATACTGTTGCAACGATTAATAAGTCGGGAAGCCACTCACACCGCGCCCATCCTGGTAATAGATTAATAATTGTCCTGCATGGTTACAAAAACGGAATCCTGGGGTATACTGCTATATTCCGAGTGCTTGACCGGTTAGCACTCTTTGTGAACCTGATTTTTTAATCCCTTGTTTTTTATACATCAGGATCGCCGGAAAAACTCTTCTTAAGCTGTTCGGCCCCACTTCCGTATTACGTTAGCGGTCAAGGGCCTCCCGCTATTAAAGAATTCCCTTATCCAGCCCGGACCGGCTCCCGCCAGCATATGCTGCTGTTGGGAGGGCAAGACTGGAGTCATTACCCAATGTCATTTGATACCCTCGGCCTGTCGGCCGACATCCTGCGTGCTGTTAGCGAGCAGGGCTACCATGAACCCACCCCTGTTCAACGCAAAGCAATTCCTGTTGTTCTAGAAGGCAAAGATATTCTGGCCGGCGCCCAGACCGGTACCGGCAAGACGGCCGGTTTCGCGCTACCCTTGTTACAACGATTGAGCGCAAACCCTGTTAATAACGGCCATGACGGCCGCCGTCCGATTCGGGCGCTGGTTCTCACTCCCACTCGTGAACTAGCCGCCCAAGTAGGCAACAGCGTGCAAACCTATGGCCGTCACCTGTCACTGCAATTTGCCGTGGTTTTTGGCGGCGTCAAAATCAATCCACAAATAGCAAAACTGCGCCGTGGCGTCGATATCCTGGTAGCGACACCGGGGCGATTGCTGGATCACGCCAACCAGAAAACACTGGATCTGTCACACGTCGAAATTTTGGTGCTGGACGAAGCCGACCGGATGCTGGATATGGGTTTCATCCACGATATCCGCAAGATAATGGCCATGCTGCCGGGCAAAGAGACACGCCAGACACTGCTGTTCTCCGCAACCTTCTCCAGTGAGATCAAACAGTTGGCTAACCGCCTGCTCAATCATCCCGAATTAATTGAAGTGGCGCGTCATAATATGACCGCCGAAACGATTGAACAGAGGGTGCATCCGGTCGACAAGAACCGCAAGCGCGAACTGCTGAGTCATATGATCGGCGCACATAACTGGCGTCAGGTGCTGGTCTTCACCCGCACCAAACACGGCGCCAATCGTCTGGCCCAGCAGTTGGAAAAAGATGGCCTGACGACGACCGCCATTCATGGTAACAAGAGTCAGGGCGCACGCACCCGGGCATTGGCTGACTTCAAAAATGGCAAGGTGCGAGTACTGGTCGCCACCGATATCGCTGCCCGCGGTTTGGATATTGATCAGCTTCCGCATGTCGTAAACTTTGAGCTACCCAACATCCCGGAAGATTATGTGCACCGCATTGGCCGCACCGGTCGCGCCGGTAACGAGGGCGAAGCCGTTTCCCTGGTCTGTGTGGATGAGCTTAAGTTGTTACGGGATATCGAGCGCCTCTTGAAGCGCGAGCTACCTAAAGAAGTCATTGAGGGATATGAACCGGATCCCGGAATTAAGGCTGAACCCATTCGGAATGGTCGCAATGGGAAGAGCCATTCCCAGTCCCGAAATCAAAGCCGGAGTCAGAACCCGGGCAGATCATCCACTAAACGATCAGCCGACGCGCCACGCAAATCCCGCTCAAACCGCTCAGAGGAAAAACAAACCCAGGCGAAACCCGCACACCGCCATGTCAAATCCGGTAAGCCACAGGCAAAACGGTCGCCGCACCCTGGCCGGGTTCAGGAAATTCCCGCATTGCTAGGAGGCGGTTTCCGCGACGAGTGAACGCAACCACTCTATCCAGCGCTTAAACTGGGGGAAACAGGCATTGCCCTGTTTCCCCTTTTTATTCCCGGCCATCAAACCCGGCAAAACCATTGTCAACCCTTCTCCTCCTGCTGCGTTATGACTATTAATCGTTGCAACAGTATTGGCATGTATTTTATCCCCTCAAAAATTCCTTAAAAACAAAAGCTTATCTGTCCACAAATGAACGCCAATAAACGCAAAAAAATTTATTGTTGCATTGTGTGACTAGCACAGGCGTATAAACATAAAAAATTGGCGTTTTTTGCGTCCATTTGCGGATTTTTCTCTTATCCTTTTGATGTTGAATATTATTTCGTGGGGATACCTCAAGACCTAACATTAAATTTAAAGATCGCCCCCCAGCCTGAACGTTAACTAAAATAATGAAAGGAGAATACAGTGAAATCAGAAAGATATAAAAAAGGATGGGAAAAACTAAAAGAAATAGATGGGCAGGCTGGAGAAAATGTAATTAATGCATTAAAAGATATCGCACCCGATTTTGCTGATTTGTTGATCGAATTCCCATTTGGTGATGTATACAGCAGAGACGGCTTAGACTTAAAATCCAGAGAAATTGCTACAGTCGCCGCTTTGACCGCGATGGGAACCGCAAGCCCTCAATTAAAAGTTCATGTGCATGGTGCATTAAATGTAGGCTGTACACAACAGGAAATAATAGAGATTATGATACAAATGGCTGTTTACGCGGGTTTCCCTGCCGCTTTAAATGGTCTTTTTGCCGCGAAAGAAGTGTTTGATGCCCGCGAAAGAGATCACCACGGGGGACGCGCCGAACCATAAGACGGGTCAATCTCATTTTTCACCGGCCTTTTTGATCTGCTCTTTTTCGGCAACTTCCCGGCGTTCCAGGTTATTTACGATAATATTCTGATAATCACGGATGCGTTTGACGTAGCGCACCGGTTCCCAGCCACGGGCGTAGCCATGCTTTAAGGTTTTGTAATATTTTCTTTGCCCCAGCAGCGGTAACACCGTACTCACATCGGTCCAGAGATTCGGGTTTTTTTTAAGCCGTTTGGTCAGTACAAAGGCATCGCGTATGTGCCCGAAACCAACATTATAGGCCGCCAGCGCCATCCATTGCCGATCATGTTTGGTAATGCTTTGTGGCAACCGTTTCTGCATCTGCAACAAATATTCCGCCCCCCCCATAATATTTTCTTTCGCATTCAAGCGACTCTTGATTCCCAGCTCCTTTGCCGTAGTCAGGGTTAACATCATAATGCCACGCACGCCGGTTGGGCTTTTTGCGCGTGGATTCCAGTGTGACTCCTGGTAGGACTGCGCGGCCAACAAGGTCCAGTCGATCCCGTAACGCGTCCCTGCCTCTTCAAACATCGGCTGAAATGTCGGTAATAATCGTTTGATGCGCCGTGTCAGTGCGCGCGTATCGACATAATCAAAAACTTCAATATAACCATAATACTTCTCCTTCAGTGCGGCCAGCTTGCCATTATTGTTTATCAGCCTATACCAGTCTTTGACCTTTTCACGCAGGGAACCCGCATCAACCGGCAACATCCAGGCCAATGACTGCGGTTTACCTAGATTGAAGCGTACGCTCAACTCAGGAAAATAGCGCTGATTGATCGCCACAATATTGGAATCAGCAATCGTGCATTCCAGTTCTTTTTTCCACACCTGTTCCAGCAGCGTTTCTGTATTCAGATTTGCATCTTCACGCCAGTGAAGATCCGGATAACGACGTTTGAGCGACTGTAGACGCTCCACATAACTGCTGTCAGCCGATACCATTAATTCCACATCAGCCAGTTCTTTGACATTCTTTGGGTGTGCGCCGCCCCGCCGACAAACCACCTGTTGTGTGACTTCCTGATAAGCCGGACCAAACAGAAATCCGTTTTCGCGTTCAGCCGTGCGCGTCAGACCGGCGGCGGCAATATCGGCCTTGCCCTGTTGAATCATTTCCAGAATTTCGGACACGCTATCCTTCGTAACAAGCTTCAATTCGACATGAAGATAGGCGGCAAAACTTTTCGCTAACTCGTATTCAAATCCGGCATTACCGTCCCGGCCTTCATACCAGGTGGTCGGCGCATTGCGGGTTACCACCGTTAGAATTTTTTTCTGCAGGATACTGTTCAGCCTGTCCCCCGAGCTACAGGACACTAACAGCCCAAGCCCTAGCAGGGTGATGCCTCTTTTAATGCTTATATATTTCAAAATGAAATGATCTCCCCGTTAATCCCGTTTGTATCGAATTATGTGTTTGCCCTCAAATTTAATACTAACACCCGGATTTCCTTAATCCCATTTTTATCCGGCATTCTCCACCCGGCTGTTATGCATCAGGACTTTGCTTTGAAAATCTATTGCAGAAATGACGAGGGACAAGCAGAAAAATAGATAAGTGGACGATTGAAGCTGAGGTAAACCGGTAAAAACACCTCATAATCAACCACCACCCGCAGAACCTTTTCGAGTCTCACCGCCAGAGGCGGGGTTTACCCAAATTGAATTAACCACAACGGCACTACCTGGAGGGGCGTTCTGTTCTTATAGTTCCCTTACCAGAGATCCCGAAAACAGGAATAACGGGGGGGAATTTTCCCAGTTTCGCAAAATCATGACTCGCACCCCCAGTGTAATCAATCACTTATATGTCTGGCATGCATAGTGCAGACCACTGGCTCAATACAATAAGCATTATCACAATAATAATACACTTAATTTTTTAGGCTATGTCTGCATGGGGCCAGAGTAAATGGATTCTATTCGTTCATCTAAGCAGTCCAAAAGTTTGATTATTAGCGCAGTATTGGCGATCACAGGCACAAACATGGTGCTCGCTGATGGTTGGGATCCGAACAGTAAAGCAAGCAACACCGATAGCATCGTCAATACCCGCCATAATATGACCATGAGTTACCTGGGGGGCGCTTCGGTTAATATGGATAGCGCCCGGAATGATTATGCTGAGGTTTGTGTTTACTGTCACACGCCACATGGGGCGAACTCCACTATCGGCGCGCCCCTCTGGAACCGTACTAATCCTGGTACAAGCTATACCGTTTACAATAAACCCTTAACCTCGGGCCAGACTGCCAGCGCCCCAGGGGTGAACTCACTGATCTGTTTATCCTGCCACGATGGTACCGTAGCCATAGACTCGATTATCAACATGCCCAACCGTCCTGGCTCAAAATCCTACGATCCCACTCAGCAAACAGCCCAGAATGACGCTTTTCTAAGTAGCTGGCCGGATAATTCGCCCATAATGCACGCTAAACTTAGCGATTGTCTGTTGTGCCATACATCGACTAATCCTTTTGCGCCTGATTTTACTGCCTTTCTGATCGGTACCGATCTGCGGGATGATCATCCCGTTGGCGTCTCATTACCCGATACCACGATTTACGATTTTAATCCCACGACAGGAACGGCCGGCAATCTCAGTTTTTACGACACCAATAGCAATGGCCGCGCAGACAGCAATGAGCTGCGTTTTTATAATTCCGGCCAGGGTTATGAAGTAGAATGCGCCTCCTGCCATAACCCGCATGGTACGCCTGTTAACAGCGCCCCGGTCAATGGTAAACATGGCGGACCTCTGATCCCCTCATTCCTGCGGGTCAAGGATCAATCAACGCTTTGCCTGACCTGTCATAATAAATAGCCTTGGGAAGAATACGCGGGAATGCCGCAAAATAAATCAATATCGGAGATTAGAAACGCCTGCCCAAGCCCAGGAAGAATGGTGCATAAACAATATCGCAAGCATCAGTGCTGAGGCTTAATCCCAAATTCCCGCATGATGGCTTCGCCTTCTTTTTGAGTCAGGCGCTTGATAACTTCTACTTTCTGAAAATGCTGATCGACAATATAGATGCGGCCTGTTTCATCAACTGAAACACCGGCGATAAGTGAATAAACTCCCATACGATCTTTAACGCCCCCCTGGCCGAGGGCCATCAACAACTGTCCCTTTGGATTAAATATCTGCACATTACCAAAGCTTGCATCCGTAACATAAACATTGCCATTATTATCAACGGCAATCCCTCGCGGCCTGGCAAAGTGCCCATAGCCTGTCCCCAACCCGCCCCAGCCGCGAAGATATTTTCCATTGGCATCAAACGCCTGAACCCGAAAGTTACCCGTATCCAATACATAGAGAGTGCCATCCGGCGCAACGGCGGCATGGGTGGGTAAATTGAATTTACCCGCTGAAGTTCCCCGCTCACCTATTATAAAAAGTTTCTCACCTTTGGCATTGTAGACCACAATGTGGTGCTGCCGGCTATCCAGGCCTCCTGCATCAACGACATAGATGCGACTTCCATTCCGATTCACCGCCACATCGGTAGGTTTTATGAGATCGCCGGGTTTTCCAATCCGGTTCTTATAGTGACCCCTGGAATCATAAACAACTATGCTACGACTACCGGCGTCGGCAACATAAAAATTTATGTTGCCATCAATGGCCACGCCCAGTGGCTTTTGTAGTTTGCCTTTACCTTTAGTACCGAAGACAGCGGTCAGACGCAAAGGCACATCAAAAAGATAAACCAGGCGCATGACGCTATCACTAACGATAATGCGTCCCTTGTACGCAGCAACATCCAGCGGTTTTATAAGTTCGATTCGGGGATGTTCACGTTCCCCCGTTACCGCAGCCTTGAACGTATCAAACGCCCCTCTTTTAATAATGCTTAAGTCACTGCGCAAGGTCAGCTCATACTCAAAACGAGGCCGGTCCGGCAAGGATGGCCAGAACGGCGCCCGGTTCGGCTTCTCTGTTTTTTCCTGCGTGGCACAGGCCAGCAGCAATGAGAGGCAAAAGAAAAGACTGAATAATTTTATTTTACTCATCATTCCATTGTTTATGAGAAAATTGGTCCATGCTCTATTTGAAGCAATAAACGGCTCAGGCCCAAGTCGAATATGAGATTTATGCTAGCAAATTACAGGCTTTAAAATATTGACCTAACTCATATCAGACCGGAATTAACAGGGGATTTTGGACTACGACAAAATCTCGCACCTTCACGCCAGCTCCCTCCTACTGAGAACAAAAAGCATCCAGCTTCGGTCCCCACTGGTAGAGCAGCATACCGGAAAGAATACAGGCACACCCCAACCAGACATCCACATTCAGAACTTCATGATTGAAGTGATGACCGATAAACAACGCCAGCACCGGCGTGACTAATGTTACCAATGCGGTGCGACTGGCTTCCATATGTTTTAACACATAAAAGTACATTAAAAAGCCCAGCACCGAACCGAAGATACCCAGATAGAGTATGGCGCCAACAGCGCGAGTACTGATGTTCGCTGGCAACTGGCCATCAAAGATCAGCCAGATCAAAAAATACAGGGGGGCGGAAAACAACAGGCTACCCGTGGTCACTTCCAACGCAGACATTTTGGCGCCAATGCTCTTTACCCAGACTCCACTGGTGGAATGTAATACGACGGCCAACAATACCCCGGCTATCCCCCAAATCATATGATCACCAGAATTAAGCCTTTGCGCGAAAATTAACACCAGCCCAGTAATGCCGAGTCCAATGCCGAGCAAACGGCTGGGCGTAAACGCTTTTTCCCCCAAAAACACGGCAGCGATCAATCCCGTAACAATAGGTGTCAAGCCAAACAACACCGAGATCAATCCCGAAGGAATATACTGCGCGGCCCAGTAAACAGAGAGCATGGAGCCAAATACGCCCAGCCCTCCCGCCAAATAGGCATGCAGGGCACGGCGATGCAGCGGTAATTTCCGACCCAGCACCGTGACCAAGGCAATACAGATCAGCGCCCCCAGCAACATGCGTGAGAATACGCCGAACAGAAAACCCACATCCTCGGCACTCCATTTGATAGCTAACGGAGTGGTTGACCAGATAAGTATGATCCCGATATAAGCCGCAGAAACCGGCATGCCCTTCTCTCCCGTTAAAATAAAAAAAGCCACAATCCGGTAAGGAATTGTGGCTCTTGAATAATGCGCGTTGTATGTTAAATAATTACGTCACGTTGTCTCAAGCCACGGCAGACATACCCAGATCTTGTGCAGGCGCGGGCATGAAATGAAAATGGCTTTGTTCATCAGGTTAAACATGGACAAAAGTCTACGCCGGATTTTCAACATGTCAATCAACAAATCAACGATTGGTAAAAAAATATGTCCAGGGCTGAGCGCAGGCGTTCTCCAGCACCGACAGAAGATGACCGCTGGGAATCCCTTCTTGAGGAAAAATACTGAATACCTCAATAAAAAAGCGACCGAAACCGGCCAGCTGCCGCCAACCTAAATCATACAACGACATCCTTTTGTCACAATAGGGACAAACATATTTTTTCAGAAAGGTATCTGTCTGCCAGCGTTCAATCAGCGCCGGCCAATCAGTATCACGCCGACCACACTCAGGACACCGGGCAAACACATCTTGTGCATGACTGCGAAAGCGCACTTGCGCATAGATCGGGCTTAATACAATATGACAATAATCCCGATCACCTTCATATCGCGGCGCCAGATTGATATTGGGTGAACAGCCCATGAAAGTAAGCAACTGTAAAAATTGTTCCCCGGCCAGAAACCCCTGCTCGGCGGTGGCGGTTCTGCTGTCAGGCAACCTAGAGGGTCCACCGATAAATTCCGAATCATGCAAAATCTTCCGGATGATTCCGCTGGATTCAGGCGCGTAGTCCGCATTCTGCGGGTGCAGCACCAGCCGGTAGATTGTCTTTCTGGTTTCTGACATATTTCGCACAACTCTGTGAAAAACAGCTGTAAATTATAACAGCATCCACGTTTTCATTATGCCTCCGGCAGATCGGCTCTGGAATAATAGCCCAGCATTTCACCCGTGAATACCCGCCTCTCCCCCTGTAGACTAAATCTGTTAAGATCGGGACGTAATATTAATAACGGACGAATAACATGACTAATGACACCCTTTCCAAAGAAGCCCAGATTCTTGTGGTTATGCGCAAGGTTCTAACCGATGTCGCGCGCGACACCTACACCAAGCCGGAACTCAAACACCCCCTGAGCGAAAACACCATTATCAGTATCCGTGATTGTCTGGCACTGATCAGCGCACGCGAATTTGAACTGGCAAAAGAAGAAGGCCGGGAGATGAACATGCGCCCCCGTTATGTTGATGAACCTAAAAGTACCGTGGTCATCCCTATCGACAAAATCGGCCCCGACAAGAATTCCTGAATCTTATCAAGCATGGATGAAGTTTACGAGCTATCCTCCCCTCCAGCGCCGATTTTCTGCTGAGCAACAATGTTATTTAACGATGTCTGCCATCATTTTTTTGTAGAGGGGCATCAGTAAATCGGCGGCGGCTTTCAAATCAGGATTGGGATACAGGGTATTCATGTAGTACGGATTCAACAAGGATATTTCCGTCCTGCCATTTTTTCGGTACACACCCATATTCCCGCACGGCAACATTGCGCTGACTTTTAAGCCCGCTTTCCACGCTTTTTTGCCCGCAGCTTTAACGCAGAATTTGACCAGGATCACTTTTCCCTTTTTAACTTTAAAGTCGCCGAGATAAACCCAGTTTTCTTCGTCGACAAAAAACTTAACCGCGTTAACCACCTCTGACATCGATTTGGATGAGGTGCCTAACATAAATAAATCTTTGGGTGCTGGAGCTGACCACGCCGTATTGCTGAGCAAGGTTATCATTAATAATGAAAGCAACATGGCAAGAAGCTGTTTTCCTGATCGTTTCATTCAAATTTCCTTCGTTCCTGGATAAAATTAAACGGCTTATTTATCTGTATATCAATCGTTGCATAAGTATTCGCATGTATTTTATCCCCTCACCCCAACCCTCTCCCAGAGGGAGAGGGGGCTATGATGCGAATACTTATGCAACGATTGATACCGCATCATCACTATTCGTTAACAAACAAAAATATAACGTTAACAATTAATGATATTCTAATATAAAAGGATAGCATAGGTACCCTTTTGCATAATGTCCACTGTTAAAACAAAATATCCCGCTGCAAGAAAGACAGAGTATTTTGTTTCAGGTAATACAGAATGGGACGAATGCCGTCAAAGTAGCTCGACAACCCACTTGCTGACCATGGCGGAGGCATGCGCACATTGATGTTCACGTTCCTTATCAAATTGGGCATACTCTTTTGCATTCCAGAGGTCAAAGGTTTTCCCGGTAAACTGCTGCTGTAACTCCTGGCAGGTGACACCGCCAAATTCAGACTTAAAACGTTCCATTAGTTTTTGTCCATGTTTGAAATTGGTGATGTATTTACCTTTGGCAAAATCATCGCGTTCACGCCCTCGTTTGCAGCTTAATGCCATCAAACCACCGGTTAATGCACCGCAGGCGCCCATGCCGGTCAGGCCACCGCCGCCGGAAAGACCATGGCTGGCTTTGATGGCATCATCGGTGACATAGCCGATGGTTTCCTTAACTGTGGTTAGCACGCACTGGGGACAACAGCCATATTCCAATTCATAATTGAAAGCCAGTTCGTATGCTTTTTCAGCCATTGCGGATTTCTCGTCAGCGCCCATATCCAGCCCTCGGTATTAAAAATTAATAATGTGCTTATGTATCAGACAGTCTAGAAAAAACCTATGGGTGCTGCCATTGATCCATATCAAATTGAACAGGGTTATATCGCTATCATTGATTCATGCTTAACTTGTCAGGCACGCATAAGGCAGCGGAAACTCACGCCGTAACAGCCTTCGTGCCGATCTAGATCGTTGGGTTTACCATCGGTGGGTATAAACAACCCCGCCGCAAGCGGACGGGGTATTAA
>ENA-ORDP01001924-ORDP01001924.1-marine-sediment-metagenome-genome-assembly--contig:-NODE-1924-length-10680-cov-4.136941_pt1 | contig 10680 bp, 10 predicted proteins | sample MGYA00248627_ERZ508539 | MGnify/ENA primary metagenome ERZ508539 (study PRJEB26208, sample SAMN05571518) | marine sediment metagenome | biome: deep sea; feature: Hydrothermal vent; material... | reverse complement strand
TTTTAACCTTTAACCTTTAACTTTTAAACTTTAAACTTTAAACTTTAAACTTTGAACTTTAAATTTTGAACTTTAAATTTTGAACTTTAATAAACAATGACCTCCAAAGACCTGACTCAAATAATCTCCCAAGGCGAAAGCGAAACGGTCGAATTCAAACAATCGTTTTCCAAGTCGGTAATAGAGACGTTAGTAGCCTTTTCAAACACAAGAGGAGGAAGGGTAATTATTGGAGTGAAAAATGATAAGAGCATTTTGGGTGTTTTCATTACCGAAGAAAGCCTTCAAAAATGGACAAATGAGATAAAACAAAATACCGAGCCGGCAATCTTTCCTATTATTGACGTATTTAATGTTGATGAAAAAGAAATTGTGGTATTAACAGTTAACGAGTTCCCCATAAAGCCGGTAGCATATAAGCACCTGTTCTTTGCCAGAAAACAAAACTCCAATCATAAATTAAGTATTGATGAAATCACGGAATTACGTTTTATTAGCCTGAATTATTCCTTTGACGCGTTTGAAGTAGATACTGAATTCAATCAGCTTGACAGTAGTGCTTTACAATATTTTGAAAAAAGAATTCAAAAATCAGGACGCTATAATTTGACGGGAGATGTAAAGCAAGATTTAACGAAGTTAGGAATTGTAAAGGCCGGTAAATTAACAAGGGCAACAGAACTTCTATTCGGCTCGCATCATACGAATATTCATATCGGCAGATTCAAATCGGAAACGACAATTATCGACGATCTTATGATACGAAGTCCTTTGATACTTGCTGTTGACCAGGCAATGGATTTCATCAAGAAAAATATTCGCTTGGGATTTGAGTTTGGAGGCGAAACAACCAAAAGAACAGAACGATGGCAATATCCCATTCAGGCAATCAGGGAATTTCTCCTTAATGCCGTCGTGCATAGGGACTATACAAATCCTACGGATTTAATTATCAAGATATTTGATGAGAAAATCGAAATAACAAATCCGGGAAACTTAATGGGAGATTTGACGGTGGAAAAGCTATTGTCGGGCAATTATGTATCAGTTCACAGAAATAAACTATTAACCGAAGCCTTTTACCTCACCGGTGATATTGAAAAATACGGCACCGGTTTTAAGCGAATTAAAGAATGGTTTTTTGAATACCCAAATCTCAAATATAGCTTTAATAGCTTTTCAAACTTTATTCAAGTAGTAATTGAGTCGGTAAATGTGCCTGTAAATGTGCCTGTAAATGTGCCTGTAAATGTGCCTGTAAATAATCGCCAAAAAAATATCATCCTGGATATTCAGAAAGATAAATATATAACTCAGAAAAAATTAGCTGAAAAATATAAAGTAAATAGGGAAACCATAAAAAGGGATTTAAAAAAGCTAAAAGAATTAAATTTAATAAAACGCATCGGCCCCGACAAGACGGGCTCCTGGGAGGTTGTTAAGTAAAAAGCTTTGCCCTGAGCCTGTCGAAGGAGCAAAAGTGCAAAGTGCTCAAACCCACAAAGAGCGAATTACTTTATCCTTTAAACTTTGAGTTTTGAACTTTATACTTTAGCCTTTAAGTTTTACCCTTTTACCCTGCTTCTACTCACTGAAATTTCGTATCTTTAAAAAACTTTTTTAACCATGACATCATTCTTACAGCAAATCAATCCGGTTTGCTTTTGGGATGTAAACATAACAATGCTGGACGAAAGAAAGTCAAAAAGATTGGTCGTAGAACGAATTGCCACTTTGGGGAATATGCGTGAAATAAAATCAATGATTGAATATTACGGAAAAGAAGAGGTGATAAATACTTTGTGTAATCTAAACTATTTGGACCAAAAAACTCTTAACTTCTTTTCATTAATGTTTAAAATTCCAAAAACCGAATTTAAGTGTTACATACGGAAACCGTCGACAAAGCAACCTTGGAACTGATAACTCGATTGCAATCGAAGGACTATTTTAATTGTTTATATAGTTAATCCAAATAACCCTACCGGTAGTTTTGTTTCTATTTCCAAATTAATAGAATTAACAAAAATTCATAATGATACACTTTTTGTAATAGATGAAGTATATTATGAATTTGTTGGACAATCTATTTCAAATTTTGCTGTAACTGTTGAAAATATTATTGTTACTCGTACTTTTTCAAAGGCATTTGCTCTTGCAAGTTTTAGAAGTGGGTATGTTATTGCCAGTAAAAACAATGTACAAAGATTAAAAAAAATTAGGAATCCCAAAAATATTTCAACATTATCACAAATTGCAGCAGAAGCAGCGCCGGATTCTGTAGATTACATGCTTAAATATGTTGATGATGTTTCAAAAGCAAAAGAATATTTCGTTTCCCGATTATCTAAAATTAATGAGATTACATTATATCCTAGTGTAGCAAATTTTGTTATGTTAAGGTTTAATTTGCTATGTTAGTGCCATTATCCACTGGAGGGGAATTCAATCCGGCAACGAAACACCAACACATTTTCAAATTAAAAAACTTCGTTTTGGCTTCTGTTTTTGTGAACTGTAAATACGAATATATACGATGCCTGGTTCACAAATAACAGGAAATACCCTGATATTTACTATCTATCAGGATACATGAACGGTATCCCGTTTAATTGATATTGCCCTGTTGACGGGAGAAACCAATTTCCCATCGCTTAACAAAAAACTTTTTCGGTATAAATATGAAAGTAATGGTTCAGGCCGACATGTTTGCTCATAAACTTTGTGCATTACTTGATCGGAACACCGTTACCCCCGCGATACTTTTGATAGTTGGTTTTTCATACAAAAGCAAACGCCTGTTAATAAAGCTATTATTGAGTTTCGAATGAAAATGCCTTTTACAGAATACCTTCAAAAATGCATTAATCAATTAATGGTAATGAGCGATACGGGTTTACTTCAGGGCTTAGGCAAAATACTGGATCCGGTTATGAAGAAATTTGTAAGAACGAGGCTACGTACAGAAACGCTAAACCTTCCGCTCAGGCAAACCGGGTCTTCCCTTATTATGAGCATTGAAGGGGAGACAAAATTAAATCTCTGGCCTCTCTTGATATTTTCTCTTTTTCCCCTACCTTTGCGTCAAATTATTACTTGAAGAGATAACCTATGCAGATTCTGTTCCTTAATGAGAACTTTGTTATTTTGGAGACATTCATCGTGGCCTTCATGATTACTTATATTTCCATTCCCCCATTAATAGAAGTAGCACATGCTAAAAATCTGTATGATGTGCCGAACGGAAGAACATCACATGAAAAGATTACGCCTACCCTTGGCGGTATCGCCATCTTGTCAGGCTTTATAATCTCCTCCATGATCTTTGTGCAAATTGTTCAAATTCCATACATCCAGTATGTACTCGCCGGCAGTTTAATCATTTTTTTTATCGGCCTTAAAGACGATATTATCGGCCTTAGCCCGTTGAAAAAATTTATAGGTGAAATTATTGCGGCAGGTATTATTATCGACATGGGCGGAGTTCGCCTTTCCAGCCTGCACGGCTTTGCCGGCATTGGTACCTTGAGTTATGTCTCCGGTGATTTTCTCAGCCTCTTCGTCATTGTAGCCATTATTAATGCGTTTAACCTGATCGATGGCATTGACGGCCTCTCCTCCGGGGTGGGCATTTTGGCCTCATTGGCCTTCGGTATATGGTTTTTCCTGGTGGGTGAATTACAACTTGCCGTTTTGGCTGTTGCCCTGATTGGTGCTCTGCTGGCCTTCTTCCGGTTTAACTTTTTCTCCAGGAAGAACAAAATTTTCATGGGCGATATCGGCTCCCTACTGGTTGGTTTTATCCTCTCTATTTTTGCCATAAAGTTTAATGAACTTAACCATGGAGCATTGGTTAATAGCCCTTACTATATAAAGGCTGCTCCTGCCGTTTCCATAGGTATCCTCATAATTCCCATATTCGACACTGTACGTGTCATGCTAATCCGGATGGCCAGAGGTATCTCTCCGTTTAAACCGGATAAGCGCCATGTTCATCATTACCTGCTCGAAATTACAGGCAGTCACCGGAAAGCCACATTGATACTTTTGTTTGTGAATCTTTGCTTTATTGTTATCTCCTTTTGGCTGGCGTTTATACGTATTTCAGAACTAATAATTATTTTATTAGCGATAGCCTCCGTACTCACCTACCTTACTTATGTTCTTGTAAAGAGACACCGCAAAAAATACGCCCCCGGCAATTTTGTTGCCGATACGGATTAGATTTGTCATTATCCGGGTATTGAAAAAGAACAAATTGAGTTTGGATAGTAAATTTTTCAGCAGCCTTTCCACCTTAGCCATGATTAATCGGTGTCCATAAAAAACCCAAACCCAACAGCAGTGTCATTGGTTAGAAAAAACTTCTTCTACAACGGGCTACTCATCCTGAGTAATCTGTTATTTCCTATCATCAGTTTCGCTTACGCCTCGCGTATTCTCGGACCGGTGGGAATAGGAAAAGTACAGTTTGTAGTGATTTTTGCCACCTATTTTGTTGTCGTTGCCCAGCTGGGCATCCCTGTGTATGGCATGCGCGAAGTGGCCAAAATCCGGGGGGACAAAAAGCAGTTAGACAATCTTTTTTCAGAGCTGTTGTTTATTAATATACTCAGCAGCCTGATGATGTCAGCAATTTATGGCGGACTTATCTTTTCCATCGGATGGTTCCGTGGCAGCATAAACTACTATCTCCTCGGTGGGTTACTGGTTCTGTCAGGGTTTTCCGTGCTCGACTGGTTTTACATGGGCATGGAGCAGTTCCGGTTTTTGTCGCTGCGTTCCATTGTCATAAAGGCCATTGCTCTTGCCGCTTTGTTTCTTTTTGTGAGAAGCATGGAAGACCTGATGATTTATTTTCTCATAACCATCTTTTCTATCCTGTCGAACAATCTCTGGAACCTGCTTCATTTAAAAGGGCAGATAAGCGTGCGTTTCAGCCATTTAAATTTTAAAAGACATTTCGGTGCACTGTTTATCCTGTTTGCCTCCTCGCTGACCATAAGTGTTTATACCCTCGGCGACACCCTGCTTTTGGGCTTCCTTACCAACGACAAAGCAGTAGGATTTTATACGGCGGCTAAGAAGCTGATCATCGTTACCATCCCCCTGATTACTTCTCTCGGAACAGTACTTATCCCCAGGCTGACCAAGAGTATTGACATAAACAATACCACAGAAACAGATGCCCGTGTAAACCAGTCTTTTTCTTTTATTTGTCTGTTTGGAATCCCCATATCCATGGGACTGTACATTTTTGCCCCCGAAATTTTATGGGTTTTTTCAGGGCCTCGGTTTTCAGGCGCAGTCTTTACCCTGCAACTTGTTGCTCCTGTAATCTTCCTCGTAGGGCTGGGACATCTTTTTGGCATGCAACTGTTGATTCCGGGAGGATTTGAGAAACAATACCTGTTCGCTACCCTGCTGGGGATGGGGATTAGCCTGCTGCTCAATTTGCTTTTGATTAAAACATTTCAGGACAAAGGTGCTGCGGTAACACTTTTAATAACCGAGGGAGTTGTCTCTTTCACGGCTTACTTTTTTGTGATAAAGAAGATGCAACTTCGTATGCACTGGCATTTGGCATGGAAAGCCTTTGCCGCCTCGCTGCTTTTTATTCCGGTAGCGTTGTGGTTACGAACCACTTCTGCTCCTGTGATTCCCGGACTTTTCACCGCCATAATTGTCTCCATTGCACTCTATTTTATAACCCAATTCTTTGTTTTCAAAAACCCGTTGCTGAAAGCCATGATTTTATCGGTTCTTAGAAGATAAATTGTCAGTCTTTTTCTGTAGTTCCGGATAGAGAACCAGAAAAAAATACAGATTTAAATTATTCATTTAATAAGAACCAAAGATTAGAATTTGCATTTTAAGGAAAGTAATAAATATTTGTATATATGAAAGTTATAATACTTGCAGGAGGATTAGGTTCCCGTTTAGGCCATGTAACCGAATTAATTCCAAAACCGATGCTTGAAATAGCTGGCCGGCCGATTATATGGCATATTATGAAAATATACGCATATTATGGTTATAACGAGTTTGTTATAGCACTTGGCTATAAAGCAAATGTAATTAAAGATTATTTCTTTAAACTTCAAAGTTATAATAGTGATTTTACGGTAGATACGGTAACAGGAAAAATTACTTATCATAATGTTTCACCAGATCAATGGAAAGTTACGTTGGTAGATACCGGAGTTGACACATTGAAAGGGGGGCGTATTAAACGCCTTGAAAAATATCTTGATGATATAAATATGCTTACCTATGGTGATGGGGTTGCTAATATAGATATTCCTGCATTAATTGAGTTTCATAAAAAACATGGTAAGCTTGTAACTATAACCGGTGTAAAACCACCTTCCCGGTTTGGTGAAATTATTGAAAAAGACAGTGTAGTACTTTCTTTTGACGAAAAACCTCAAACAAGTCAAGGATTGATAAACGGAGGTTTTATGGTTTTTAACAAAAAGATGTTAGATTATTTGACAACTGATACGGCATGTGATTTTGAACTTGGACCTCTTGAAAAATTGGCTGCAGAAGGACAAGTAATGACTTATAAACATAACGGTTTTTGGGAATGTGCCGATACGGTGAGAGATGTTAATCATTTAAACAAACTTTGGAATACCGGTCAAGCCAAATGGAAAACATGGATATAAATTAATTTATCAGGCTAAATTCAACTTTTTTATAGGCTGAGTATCAGTTAAATAAAAATATATACAAATGAAAAAAGTAATTGTTACCGGACATAATGGTTTTATTGGACCACATTTAGTAAGACTCCTTAAAGAATCAGGTTATTATGTAAAAGGAATTGATACTAACTATTTTGATGATAGTTGTAAATTTTCTGATGATATAAAGCCGGATGAAGAATTAGTCAAAGATACCAGACTTATAGAAGCAAGTGATTTAGAAGGAGCTTATGCAATATGTCATTTAGCAGCATTATCGAATGATACAATGGGAGCGTTAAATAAAAACCTGACACTTGATATTAACCATAATGCATCCGTTAATATTGCAGAATTGGCAAAACGAGTAGATGTTAAGAAATATATCTTTGCAGCTTCTTGTAGCATGTATGGCATTGCCGATGGAGATAAAGCGTTGGATGAAACGGCTGATTTTGCTCCTGTTACCACTTATGCCATTAGTAAAGTGAATACTGAAAAAGATGTGAAGCCAATGGGAGATAATAATTTCTCAGTTACTTTTTTGCGTAATGCCACGGCATATGGGCTTTCTCCGAAATTAAGATTGGATTTAGTTGTAAATAATTTAGTTGGCTGGGCAATGACAACAGGGGAAATTAGAATAATGAGCGACGGAACACCTTGGCGGCCATTAGTTCATGCTGAAGATATTGCCAGAGCTTTTGTTGCTGTTATTGATGCCCCTATGCAACAAGTAAATGGTAAATCATTTAATGTTGGTCAGAACAGCGAAAATTTCCAAATAAAAGATATAGCGAGAATTGTAGGAGAAGTAATTCCTAATTGTAAAGTTGTAATTACAGGAGAGCATGGTGGAGATTCTCGTTCTTATAGAGTTGATTTTACAAAAATAAAAAACGAATTGCCGGGTTTTCAACCTAAATGGAAATTAAAAGAAGCCGTTGAAGAGATTTACAAAGGATATCAAAAATTTGGTATGGACAATGAACACTTTAACGGCAGGTATTTCATTAGATTAAAACAATTGGAATATTTGATTAAAGAAAGAAAGTTAGATAATAATTTATTCTGGAAATGACATTATGGAATTTATAGAGAAAAAGCTGAAGGGTGCTTTTGAAATAAAATTAAAACCCATTGGAGACAATAGAGGTTTCTTCATGAGGGTATTCGATGATAAACTGTTTGAAGCAGCAGGCTTGAATTATAAATGGGTACAGGAAAACCATTCAAAATCAGAAAAAAAAGGAATTATTAGAGGATTACACCTCCAATTACCGCCTTTTGCTGAAACTAAATTGATAAGAGCTATCAGAGGAGAAGTCCTGGATGTGTTTGTAGACCTTAGAAAAGGATCTCCAACTTTTGGGCAATGGGATAGTGTCCTGTTATCGGAAAAAACGTATAATTATGTTTTAGTGCCCAGAGGGTTTGCCCATTCTATATGTACATTAACTGATAAGTGCGAAGTAATTTATAAGGTTGACAACTATTATTCACCGGAACATGAGATTGGTATTATATGGAATGATAAGGATATTAATATAAATTGGCCTGTCTCTAATCCTATATTATCAAAAAAAGATAGTAATAATATGACTCTAAAAGAATATATTGAATATAATGGAGGATTAGAATTATGAAAATTCTATTTACGGGAGCAAGTTCTTTTACCGGTTTTTGGTTTGTGAAAGAATTATCTGAAGCCGGACATGAAGTGCATACTGTTTTTACACAAATGGATATTAATGGTTATGAGGGATTGCGCAAGGAAAGGGTAAAACTTGTTACTTCTTTTTCTTCACCTTTTTTTAGTATAAAGTTTGGCGATAAGAAATTTCTTAACTTATTAGAAAATGGGAAATATGATCTTCTTTGTCATCATGCTTCGTTTGCTGAGGATTATAAAAGTGAACAATTTAATTTATTAAATGCTGTAAATCAAAATAATAATAATGTTCCTGAAATATTCAGTATATTAAGAACCCAATCTTTATCGGTTTTGTTAACAGGCTCCTATTTCGAAAAAGATGAAGGTTTGTTTTCTAATAAACAGGAGATATCTTTATACAGTTTATCAAAAACTATTACTTTTCAGATTTTTAAAAAGTATTCTGAGATATATAAAGTTAATTTGGGAAAGTTTGTCATCCCCAATCCTTTTGGCCCCTATCAGGATTACAGGTTTATTTCTTACCTGTTCAAAACATGGGAGGCAAACAAAGTTGCTGTAATAAACACTCCCAATTATATACGAGACAACATTCATGTGTCGTTATTAGCAAAGATGTATATTGGTTTTGTCGATAAATTAGTAGGAAATAGTAAGCTTTTTTTAAAAATTAATCCCAGTGGATATATTGAATCGCAAAAATCATTTGCCGAAAGGTTTGCACGAGAAGTACAGAAGCGCACAGGATTGGAGTGTCTTATAAAAACAAGGAGTAATCATATTATGAACGAACCTTTTATCTTGTCTAACAAAACATATGTTGATGGTATTAGTTTGCCATGGAATGAAGAAAAAGCATGGAATGATTTGGTTTTATTTTGTCAGAAATATATTTAAATGAAAAAAATTAGTTTTACAATTGGCATTCCCACTGTTAATCCAATGTATTTACGTTTTGCAATTGAGTCTGCTTTGAATCAAAAGTATGACAATTACAATGTGGTGATTTTAAATAATGCATCTGATAGTGTTTCTAAAAAAAAAATAAAATCAATTACTGAGAGTTTTATAAGCGAAAAGATTAGCTATTTTGAAAATACGGATCAATTACCTATGGTAAGTAATTGGAATAAATTGCTTAGCTATGCTGATAATAATTATTTCTTATTATTATGTGATGATGATACTATTGAGAAAGATTTATTAGCTGAAATATATAAATTAATACTTAAGTATCCTAATGCTTTAATTTTTAAAAGCCGTATAAAGGAAATTGGAAAAAATGGAGAAATAATTAGTATTGGTGAGTCAAGTACGGAAGTAGAAACCGATATTGATTTTATTTGGCATAGAACAGTGGCAAATAGGGCTATTAATGTTTCAGAATTTATAGTAAAAACAGATGCTTTGAAAAATATTGGTGGCTTTACCGATATGTATGCAGGATGGGGCTCCGATATACTTACCTGGTTTAAACTGGCAACATTATCCCACCATGTAATATCAACGTCAATGCCCTTGGCTAATCACAGAGTTTCCGAAATAAATGCCGGTTTAAACTCAAGTGTTAATTTGAGACTAAAGGAATTAAAAATCTATACAGAGAGATTAAAAATTATAATTTCAAAGTTGATACCGACAGATGAATATCAAAAGATACTTTTAGAAGATATTATCAATAATATGCCCAAACATTCTTTCGATAATAAAATGGTACTGTTACGTTTGAGAAGCAAAACTCTGAGGATGTTATCAATAGCAGTTTTATTGATGCGGGAGAAGGAATATAAAGTTCCATTAAAGATCAAGCTAAAATTGATAATATGTTAAGCTTGTTAAAAGATCTTTTTTAAAATATTGTTTAAACTTGCCTGAAATGAAATTATTACGCCATTTTTTTATCTTTTTTCCGGTTCTATCCCTTCTGCTGCCTTTGCTGACTGAAGCCCAGACAATCCCCATAGGTATGCCCGTGCTAACAGAAGCCTACCGCCGTGAGCAGTTGCTGGGGAAATATGATGCCTCTTTCAGCTTTACTTCCCTGCCACTCTTTCCCGTGGAAGCTTTTAAAGTGCAAAACAGTTACGACCCCGACAGCTCCCTCACAGCTGCCCGCAAAACAAAATTTAACGGCATTCTTACCTTCGGAAAAAACAAGGGAAAACTTCAACTGCTGCCGGTTATTTGGGAAAACCAGTTCAACAGCTTTCACCCTGCCGGTTACAATGACGGGATTATGGTTCCTGCCAAAGGCTATCAGACCTATATCAGTGCAGGATTTTATGTAAAATACGGCCCGCTTTCCGTTCAGCTCTG
>ENA-ORDP01001923-ORDP01001923.1-marine-sediment-metagenome-genome-assembly--contig:-NODE-1923-length-10684-cov-3.113463_pt1 | contig 10684 bp, 8 predicted proteins | sample MGYA00248627_ERZ508539 | MGnify/ENA primary metagenome ERZ508539 (study PRJEB26208, sample SAMN05571518) | marine sediment metagenome | biome: deep sea; feature: Hydrothermal vent; material... | reverse complement strand
TTCCACCAACCAGTAGCCCAACTAATGAAAATATACACATAATAACAAATGCAATTTTTTTTATTAATTTCATTTATTTTTTTCTATTGTAGCAATTGGTATCGTATCAAAATTGCCGTTCTCCTGCCCTAAAAACTTATACAGCATATTTTGAGTATCTTCGTTCAGATTATCCCAATATATCTCAAAATTTTCTTCCATATTTTCTCTCCATTAATTTATTTTTATGATTTAAATCTACTCCACACTTCCTACATTTAACCTCTCCCTTAACCTGTCTTTCTCCATTAACAATACACATATTTATATTATGCAAATCTGAAACATCACAATTTCTACAATATAACATAGCTTGTTTAATTATTCCCATTTTATTCTGAATCCTCTTTTTTAATTTTTCTTCTCTCATCCATTAAACCCTCTATAAAATTTGCTACTTCTCTGTGACAACCAGCTGTGAAATCCATTATCTCATTTAATCCCAATTCAATCCGTGAAACATATTGTCTCCATGCCCTACTCCATTCTATTTCACCTAAGAGTTGTTCCGTTTCAACATTAAATATATGAAATACTTTGGTTTTCCTTTTAGGTTCACAATCTGCTCTTTTAAATTCTAAATATTTTCTCATTTTATAAAAGAAATATCTTGAGATGGTGTTTTAGTTAATCCAATCCCTACTAATTTAATTTTATTATCTTTAATCATATCATCACTAATAAATGAGGGTGATAATGCCAACCCCTTTATTCTTGTTCCTTTAATAAATTCAGCATCACAATAAATTATCCCCTTTTCATAAACAAAATTATTATCTAATTTCTCTGTAATTTCAGGTATAGGAATATCCGCTGTATATTTTTTACCTAAATCATACCATTTACCACCAGCAAGTTGCTTTGAATAGATAGATAGTAATTCTTCAAAGAAATGACTATTAAAGACAGAAAGATAAAAGAAGTAGTAATCTTTATTCTTGAACTCTTTTTTGGGCATCCAACCGTTACCACGTTCTACAACAAACTTACCTTTTTCATCAAAAGCAAAAGAACCGGATTTGCCAAATTCCGTTGAGACTAATTTTTTTGTTTTTTTTCTTAACCACGTACATGGCTTCATCAGCCAGAGACAACAGCGTTTCAGGGGTTTTGGCATGGTCGGGATAGAGGGAAATTCCGATGCTTGCTCCCAAAGACGTTTCCTTGCTGCCCAGGTTGATGGGCCTTGACAGCGACTTGTTTAGATTTTTCGCCATTTTGGTGACGTCTTTAGCATTTTTTACGTCGGTCATTACGATGGCGAACTCGTCCCCTCCAAAGCGCGCCACCGAATCGGTTTTGCGCAAACACGACGTCATCCTTTTCGCCATTTCCTTGAGTATTTGATCGCCGATCATATGCCCCATAACGTCGTTGACCGGCTTGAAGTTATCGAGATCAAGAAACAGGACGGCGACCTTTGTTTTATCGCGGCTCGCCCTTGCCAGCGCCAGTTCAAGCCGGTCCATGAGTAAGACGCGGTTGGGGATGTTGGTCAGCGTATCGTGGGTGGCCATGTGATTGATCTTGTCTTCTAATTGCTTGCGTTCAGTGATGTCCGTATAGGTGGAGGCGTGGCCTCCATCCTGCATCGAATGCCGCTTTACGTGAATCACGCGGCCGTCAAGCATTTGGAACTCTTCCCACGATTCAGGTCCGGCCTTGCAAACCCGGCTCAGTTCCAGTTGCACGAGTTTGTCGGGATCGCCTTTTCCAAAACCACCCACTTTGGCGATATGAGTTAACAGCTCGGCCATTGGCATGCCGGGCCGGATAAAGTCCGCGGGTTCGTACCAAAAATCAAAACACTTCCTGCTCCAAGCAACAAGTTTTTGCTGGCTGTCCCAAACGACGAATCCCTGATTGCTGGAGTTAAGCGCGAACTCCAGAATCCGCAAACGATTGTATTCGATAGGCTGGTTGCGTGACGTTTTTTTCATAATGACGTTAGATTGATATTCAATCGGCGCGCAGTCAACAGACGATAAGAAAATGGCGGCACGCTTGACATCAAACACAGCCGCTCCGCGGTCTCTGTGGTTAAAATAATCCTATTTAAGGCTTGACATACCTATTATCCATCTATATATTCACTTTATGTTTCACGCCAAACAAACTGGAGGTTCAAAAAACTTAATTGACCAGGAAGGCTTGCAAATGACCATGAATGCTTACGTTGGCGGCGGGAATCGACCGTGTTTTGTTTTAAATCAAAGACTTAGATACATTCCGCCTTATCAAAGGGGTGGAAAAGCGCAGCCGGAGGGTTAATCTATAAAAAAACATGTTTCTGACTTAAGGAATGAAAATGAGCGACCTTGCCGCCACCGGTAAATTGTTTTTCGAGCGCGCCGGGCTGGACCGGGACCAAGCGCAGTCCATCGTTGACGACGCCCTCGACGGCGCCGACGACGGCGAGCTGTTCTTGGAATACCGGCAGTCCGAAGCCCTGGTCTTCGACGACGGAAGGCTGAAGAGCGCCAGCTTTGACGCCTCGCAAGGGTTCGGACTGCGCGCCGTGTCCGGCGAAGCCACCGGCTATTCCCACGCCTCTGAAGTCAGCGCCGAAGCCTTGAAGCGCGCCGCCTCAACCGTCAAGGCGGTGCGCTCTGGAGGAAGCGGGACCTTGGCCGCCGACCCCGCCGGAACCAACCGGGCGCTGTACGTGGACGACAATCCCCTGGGGCGGGAGGACTTCGCCGACAAGGTGAAGCTGCTGAGCGATATTGACGCCTATCTTCGCCAAAAGGATCAGCGCGTGCGCCAGGTTACCGCATCCCTTTCCGGCGAATGGCAGGCGGTGCGGATCTTGCGTCCCGGCGGACACAGCGTCGCCGATATCCGGCCCCTGGCGCGCCTTAACGTCTCGGTGGTGGCGGCTGAGGGCGAGCGCATGGAGACGGGCGCCCACGGCTCCGGCGGGCGCACCGTCTACCAGCGATTCCTGGAGCCTGAAACCTGGAAGGCGTCGGCCGACGAAGCCTTGCGCCATGCGCTTGTGAACCTTGAGTCCGTCGCCGCCCCCGCCGGCGAGATGGACGTGGTGCTGGGGCCGGGATGGCCCGGCATCCTGCTGCACGAAGCCATCGGGCACGGCCTTGAGGGCGACTTCAACCGCAAGCGGACTTCCGCCTTCTCCGGCCTTATCGGCGAGCGGGTGGCGTCCCCCGGGGTCACCGTCATCGATGACGGAACCATCCCCGGCAGGCGCGGCTCCCTCACCGTCGACGACGAGGGCGCGCCGTCCGAGCGCACCGTTCTGATCGAGGACGGCGTTCTCAAAGGTTATCTATTCGACCGCATGAACGCGCGCCTGATGGGCGTTCGGTCCACCGGCAACGGGCGGCGGCAAAGCTACGCCCACGCCCCCATCCCGCGCATGACCAACACCTTCATGCTGGCCGGGGACCGCAATCCGGAGGAAATTATTTCATCCGTGAAAAAAGGGCTCTACGCCGTCGCCTTCGGCGGCGGACAGGTGGACATCACGTCCGGCAAATTCGTCTTCTCCTGCACCGAGGCCTATATAATCGAGGATGGCCGCCTGGGCGCACCGGTCAAGGGCGCCACCCTCATCGGCAGCGGGCCGGAGGTCTTGAAAAAAGTGACCATGATCGGCGACGACTTGGCGCTGGACCCCGGCATAGGAACCTGCGGAAAAGACGGGCAGGGCGTTCCCGTCGGCGTCGGCTTGCCCACACTCAAGGTCGGCGGCCTCACCGTCGGCGGCACCGCGGCTTAAATAATAGGGGGGCTCTATTTGGAAGAATCGGAATATGATTCCCCGAGGGTTTCGGAAAGACCCTCCTCGACGATGCGCGAGACCTCGGCGTCGACGATGTCGGAGAAATCCAGGAAGGTCTTGAGCGCCGCCCTGACCGACTTCGGCCCCGCCTGACCGCGCACCGCGCGCTCCAGCGCCTCGCCGGCGGCGTGCATGCGGTCGTGAGGGTCTTGAGGATTCGTGGGGTGGCTGGACGTGGAGGCGTCGTCGTTGCGCCGCCCCTTCTTCTTGTACCACTGGCCCAGACGGCAGCGGGCCGGGCTGTGCGCCAGGTCCATCTTGGGCAGGTCTTTCCATCCCTCGGGCGCGACCTTGGTGAGGGTGTAGACGGCGTCCAGGACCTTGCGGCGGTAGGAATTGTGATTGACCCAGGCGTTGTAAAGCAGGCCAAAGGAGGACGAGGGCCAACGGGGATTGGCTTTCAGCATTTCGATGAAATCCTTTAGCGGGATGGGACGGCTGACCCAGTAGCCCTGCACCTCGTTGCAGCCCGACGCCATCAGGAAGGTGTAGACGCACTCGTTCTCGACGCCCTCGGCGACCGTCTTCAGGGACAGCTCGCGGGCCATGTACAGGATGGACTGAACGATATGGGTGTTGCGGGCGTCGCTGGACATGCGGCCGACGACTCCTTGGTCCAGCTTGATCGCCGAAAACGGCAACCGGCTGAGGACGTCAAGGGACGAATATCCGGTGCCGTAGTCGTCCATGACGACCTCGACGCCCAGCGCCACCAGATCAAGAAGCGACTTCTGAATGCGCTCGGAGCTATCGACGATGGCGGTCTCGGTGATTTCGATCTGGATGTTCCCGGGATCAATGCGGCGGCTTCCGATAAAGCTGCGCAGCATCTTGACCAGATAGGGCGAGTGCAGATCGAGGGACGAAACATTGAAAGCGACCTGGATGTCCGTCTTCACCTTGCGGATCGCCCCGATGTCCTCGATCAGCTCCGACAGCATGACCGCCGTTATGTCGGTGATGAAGCCGGATTTTTCGCACTGAGGCAGGAAAGCGCCGGGCGGGATCACGGCGCCATCGGGCTTGACCCAACGCAAAAGCGCTTCGCCGCCGACGATGCGGCCGTTGAGAAAGGAGACTTTCGGCTGATAGTAGAAACAGAACTCGCCGTCATGGAGAGCCCGCTCTATCTCCTTGATCTGTATCTTGTTCGCCTTCATGCCCAGTCAACCGTCCCAGTCAATCGCCATGGATCATAAAGCCAACAAAGGGAAATCCCAACCGTCATCAATACGCATATTCCGTAAAGACCGGATCCACATTCCCTCGCCAACGCCGCTCGTAGGCCGCCAGCAGCTCCTCGGCGGGGGTGAAGCCCGCTTCGGCGATCTGGAACAGGGGCTTGAGAAAGCGGCTCTCGTCGAGCCCGACGCCGTCCAACCGGGCGCGGCGGCGCAACCCGTCGTGGGATATCTCCAGCGCGTCCAGGGCCAGATCGCCAACCGAGCCGCTCCTGAACGGCGTGTTCAAGGCGGTGCGCGGAACGTCCCTTCTGAGGGCGGCGCGCTCCTCGACCGTCCAGTCCTTGACCAGCCGCCACGCGGCGTCAAGCGCCTCGCCGTCATACAACAGCCCGACCCAAAAAGCGGGCAAGGCGCAAAGCCGCCCCCAGGGCCCGCCATCGGCGCCCCGCATTTCCAGGAACTGTTTAAGCCGGACTTCGGGGAAGGCTGTCGTCAAATGATCGGCCCAATCATCAATGGTTGGGCGTTCGCCGGGGAGCGCCGGCAGTTTGCCGGCCATGAAGTCGCGGAACGACTGGCCGGCGGCGTTGATGTAGCGGCCGTCCCGGCGGACCAGGTACATGGGCATGTCGAGCATGTAATCCACATAGCGCTCGAAACCAAAGCCATCCTCGAAAACGAAAGGCAGGTCGCCGCATCGGTCCGGGTCGGTATCGGTCCAAACATGGCTGCGGTAGCTGAGGAACCCAGAGGGCTCGCCATCCTTGAACGGAGAATTGGCCCACAGCGCCGTGGCCACCGGCTGCAAGGCCAGCGCGACGCGGAACATCTTCACCATGGCGGCTTCCGAACAATAATCCAGATTGACCTGGACGGTGCAGGTGGCCAGCATCATTTCCAGGCCCTTGCCGCCTTTCTTGGGCATGTAGTCGCGCATGATGTCATAGCGCGCCTTAGGCATCCATGGGATTTCCGAGAGCCGCCACTTGGGCTGATAGCCAAGTCCGAGGAACCTTACGCCCAGCCCAGAGGCCAAAGACTTGACCTGACTCAGGTGTTCGGCGACTTCCTTGCAAGTCTGGTGAAGGGTTTCCATGGGAGCGCCGGAAAGCTCGATCTGTCCCCCGGGCTCAAGGGTTATGGAGCTGTTGTCCGGCTTGGTCAGGGCGATCACGTTCCCGGATTCAAGCACCGGCTCCCAGCCAAACTCCGTAAGCCCTTCCAGGATAGCGCGCACGCCGCGCTCGCCCCCGTAACTCAAGGGTCTGAGATCATCCTGGCGATAGGCGAACTTTTCGTGCTCGGTTCCGATGCGCCAATCCTTGGGCGGCTTGCAACCAGCTTCCATGTATTCGACCAGTGGGCGCTTATTCGTGATGGGCATGGAATTCATCTTGTAATTTGCTTTCGCCAATCCCCGACATGCGCCTGCCAGCAGGTCAGAGCCGCCACCGCCGCCGTTTCGGAGCGGAGGATGCGGGGTCCCAACCCCACTTTGTCAACAAAGGGAAGTTTATCGAGAACGTCAAGCTCGGCCTTTGAAAACCCTCCCTCCGGCCCGATCAATATTCCAGAAGCCACGGACGTTTCATCAAGCGCCTCGATCATGGGGCGCCCGTCTCCGGTTTCCACCGGCGCCAGAAGGCGTCGCTGGGCGGGCCAATCCGCAAGCAGCCTGTCCAAGGCGACGGGCTCGGCAACGTCGGGGACGCTCAACCTTTCGCATTGCTCCGCCGCCTCGGTGGCGGTGGCCCTCAAGCGATCCACATTGAGTCGCTTAACCGCCGTGCGCTGGGTGAAAACCGGCAGGATGCGCGCGGCGCCGAGTTCGCACGCTTTTTCAACAAGGAAATCGGTTCGCGTTTTTTTGAGGGGCGCGAAGGCCAGCCACAAGTCCGGCTCGCTTTCCTGACGCCGCGTTCGCCGCTCAACGAAAAGAACGCCTCCCCTCTTATCCAGGCGATCAATGCGGGCCAGCCATTCTCCATCGCGGCCATTGAAAACCGCGATGGCGTCACCGACGCCGATCCGCATGACATTGCCAAGATAGTGAGACTTCCCCTTGCCAAGGGCCACGGTCTCCCGCGCCGCCAAATGGGCCGCAACGAAAAGCCTCGCCTTTGTTTTTTTGCGCTCCATGTTCAGAGCCTGTTTGAAATACGCCGCATGATTAGCGTATTACTTTCACCCATGACTGACACGGTCAAGAGCGCCGCCAGCGACATCCCCGCCGGGGATTGGATCGACCGCCTTATGCCTGCGGCGCTGAAACCCTATTTTCGGCTGGCGCGCATCGACCGTCCCATCGGCGTATGGCTTCTTCTTTTCCCATGCTGGTGGAGCGTCGCCCTGGCTGCGCCTTCGTGGCCGGATTTGTGGTTGTTCGCGCTTTTCGCCATCGGCGCACTGGTCATGCGCGGCGCCGGATGCACCGTCAACGACATCGCCGACCGTAAGTTTGACGCCCAGGTCGCCCGCACGTCCGCGCGTCCCATACCGAGCGGCGCCGTCAGCGTTCCCCAGGCCATCACCTTTTTATGCCTACAGCTGCTGGCGGGTTTGATCGTGTTGATGCAATTCAATATGTTCACGGTGGCGCTGGGCATGTCTTCTTTGGCGCTGGTGGCCGTCTATCCGCTCATGAAACGCATCACCTATTGGCCGCAACTGGTGCTGGGCCTAGCCTTTAACTGGGGGGCGCTGATGGGGTGGGCGGCAGTCAGAGGCGAGATTGACGCCTCCCCCTTGGTTCTATACGCCGCCGGCGTTCTTTGGACGCTGGGCTATGACACCATTTACGCCCATCAGGACAAGGAGGACGATGTTCTTATCGGCCTCAAATCCACGGCCCTGAAATTTGGCGAGTTCACCCGGCCCTGGTTGTTCGGCTTTTACGGAGGGACCACGGCTCTGATGGTTGTCGCCGGTTATTTGGCCCATCTTGCATGGCCTTTCTACGCCGTCATGGCGTTGGCCGCCGGCTGCCTCGCCTGGCAAGCGGCGAGCGTGGATATCGCCAATCCAAAGGACTGCCTCGCCAAGTTCAAATCAAACAGATATTTCGGCTGGATCGTCCTGGCGGCTGTCATCGCCGGTCAGGTTGCGGGCTGATTGATTGGGGCCTGTAAGGGGTCCAAATTCATGAATCCACGTATTTGGAAATATCCACGCCGTCGATTTGCTCCGGCTTGAGAAATTTTTCGGCATATGTCTTGTAGACGCCGGATTTGAGGAATAATTCGAAGATATCCGGATCGATATGCTGATCCTTTTTCATGGACGAAAGAATTTTGATGCTCTCGCTCAGTTTCTTGGCTTTCTTGTAGGGGCGGTCGGCGGCGGTCAGGGCCTCGAAGATGTCGGCGATGGCCATGATGCGGGCGGGAATGGTCATGTCGCCCTTGCCCAGTTTCTTGGGATAGCCGGTATTGATCATGTTTTCGTGATGGCCGCTGGCGTATTCGGGCGCCCGCGCCAAGTGCTTGGGGAAGGGAAGCTTCTCCAACATTATGATGGTCTGCATGATGTGGTCCTTGATCTTGAAGTAGTCTTCCTTGGTCAGCGTGCCGTTTGGGATGCAGAGGTTGTAGATTTCCCCCCTGTTGTATTCGTGCTCCGGCACGTCGAGCTTAAAGCCATGGGGGTTGTTTTCGCCGTACTTCGCGGCATCTGTTCGTAAAAAGATATGTTCGTCCCTGTCGCTCAAGAGAGACTCCTCGACGGGCGGCTCTTTTTTGGGGTTTCTATTCTTGCGGTTTAGCTCATCTTGGGAAATGCCGATCCGGTCATCCAGGGTGCGCGTCCATTTCACCTCGGCCAGCTTATTGATCTTTTCAACCTTCTCCGGCGACATGAACTCGCCGCCGATGTTGGTTTCGGCGATGAAAGCGAAGTCGTTGTCAAGCTGCTTAAGGCGCTCATCCAGTTTCTTTCGAAGCGCCGCCTCGTCCTCTTCGCCTTTGATCAAAGCCTCCAGGCATTCGATCGCCGCATCGCGCTTGAGCACCTCGAAGCGCATCCTGATTTCGTGAATGCGGTCATAGATGGCCTCCAGTTTCGTCGCCTTGTCGACCACGTATTCCGGCGTTGTCACCTTGCCGCAATCGTGCAGCCACGCCCCGATGTGCAGTTCGTATTTCTCTTCCTCGGTGAGGTTGAAATCCTTAAATATGGGCTCCGTTGAATCGCAGGCCGCTTCCGCCAGCATCTTGGCCAGGACCGGAACCCGCTGGCAGTGGTTACCGGTATAGTGGGATTTGGCGTCGATGGCGCCGGCCACCAACTCGATAAAGGAGTCCAGAAGCGCGCGCTGGGCGTCAAGCAAAATCTGCTTCTCCAGGGCAACGGCGGCCAGCGAGGACAAGGCCTCGATCAAGGGCATAATTTCAGTGCTGAAAGGGATGATCTGGTTTGTTTCAGGATCCTGAGCGTTAATGAGCTGCATGACGCCGATCGTGTTTCCTACGTGGTTGACCAGCGGAACCGTCAGAAAAGATTTGGATCGGTAGCCGTTCCCCTTGTCGAATTCCTTTGTGCCGGAAAAATCAAAGTCCTTGGTTTTGTAGACGTCCGGAATATTGACGGACTTTTTAGTGTGGGCCACGTAGGAAGCGACGTTATTAAGATTGGGGTTGTTGGTTTCGGGGTCATGCAAATTCAGCGGCGGGAAAGGAATTTCCGTACCCGACTCGCCGCCGATGGCGATGCCCTTGGAGACCGTGCGCATGATTGAGAATTTCAGCTTGTTGTCATCGGTGCGCAGATAGAGAGTGCCGCCGTCGGCCATGCAGATGCCTTGGGCTTCCGACAGAATCTTCTCCATGAGTCTGTTGTGATTGAGCTCCGCCGACAACGCCGTGGCGATTTCGATCAATTTGTTGAAGATTTTGGCGTCTTCACCGTTTAGTTTTTCCAGGGGAGCCGCCATCGCTTTTGCCCATCCATCCCAAACCGCAAAGATTATTATTAGTTCGTATTATATATCGCACCCTCTTTAAATTATAGACTCAACAAGACAATACAAGAGCCGTTTTTTCGTTTGCGTGTTGTGCAAAGACGCCCGAAACCGCTAAACATAGGGTCATGGCATATTCCTCTTTACGTGATTTCATGGACCGTCTGGAACGCGAGGGCCGTCTGGCGCGGGTGAGCGAACCGGTTTCGCCCAATCTGGAAATTACGGAGATTCAAACCCGCCTGTTGGATCAGGGCGGCCCCGCCGTGTTGTTCGAAAATGTGGTCCGTGAAAACGGCTCCACCTATTCCATGCCAGTCCTCGTTAATTTGTTTGGAACCGTGGAGCGAGTCGCCTGGGGCATGAACCGGGAGGTCGGCGAACTGCGCGAGGTCGGCGAGATGCTGGCCTTTCTCAGACAGCCGGAACCGCCGGGGGGATGGCGTGAAGCCCTGGACATGCTGCCATTGTTCAAGAAGGTCATGGCCATGAAACCCAAAACCACCGCCAAGGCGCCCTGCCAGGAGGTTGTTCTGACCGGCGGCGGCATCGACCTCGGACGCCTACCCATTCAAACATGCTGGCCGGGAGAGCCGGCGCCCCTGATCACGTGGCCCCTGGTGGTGACCAAGGGGCCGGAGGCGGACAAATCCGGCGGCGACAAAAGAGACAATTACAACCTCGGCATTTACCGGATGCAGG
>ENA-ORDP01001922-ORDP01001922.1-marine-sediment-metagenome-genome-assembly--contig:-NODE-1922-length-10685-cov-2.866792_pt1 | contig 10685 bp, 10 predicted proteins | sample MGYA00248627_ERZ508539 | MGnify/ENA primary metagenome ERZ508539 (study PRJEB26208, sample SAMN05571518) | marine sediment metagenome | biome: deep sea; feature: Hydrothermal vent; material... | reverse complement strand
TTTTGGCAAACCCTTCAGTAATATTCGCTGTTTTCCAAAAAATAGCCGACAAAAAGACAGTTTATTTTTACTTTAGAATAGGTTTCTTTTATTAGAACCCTTTGTCCAAAGGACTTGACACTATGCATACTGTTTTCATCCCGTTACTACTGTCTTTGAGACGGTGCTGTCGTTTTGCTCATGAGTCGCTGGCTGTTTCATATACTATTGACTTCCACTCTTATATTCGTTACCTTTGCCACCAATAAAAATGAAAACTAATAACAAAAATATTATCATTAATTTTTCTTTAATGGAGATGTGTTGTTTCATGATGATGCCTATATCATATCGGGAGAACACCTCTTAATGTTTTATTAATTTTATAATATAAATAATTAGCAGATTTTAAGATGAAACCCTTCCGATAACTTATCGAGAAGGGTTTTTTATTGGCCAAAAATAATTATGGAGCAAAAACATGAAAATAAAGGTAAATAATGAATTACAAGAAATAGCTGGAAATAATCTTAATATCGCAGACCTATTAGCAAAAAATAAGGTGGAAGTACCCGATATGGTCTCAGTTCAACTAAACGGTGAATTCATAAAAAAAGAAAGCTTTGAAACTACCTTCGTAAAAGAAAATGATGAAGTTGATTTTTTATACTTTATGGGTGGAGGTAAGTTATCATGACGAATAAATTAGGATTTAGCACAAAAGCCATCCATTCAAAATTTATTAAGAAAGACCCACACGGAGCTTTGCATATGCCTGTTTACGATAGCGTAGCTTTTGAATATGAATCGGCGGAAGATTTGGAACTTTCATTTCAAGGTAAAAAACCAAATCATATATACAGTAGAATAACAAATCCAACCGTTGAAAATTTTGAACAAAAGATAAAAAAGATTACCGATGCTTTTGGTGTAATTGCCCTTTCATCAGGTATGGCTGCAATTTCCAACCTGATTATAACTATTGCAGGTAGCGGGGATAATATTATTACTACAAAACATTTGTTCGGCAATACCTATTCCCTTTTTGAACGGACACTTAAACCATGGGGATTGGAAGTTAAATATTCGGATCTAACTGAATTAGAAAATTTAGAGAAACTTATAGATAATAAAACCAAAATGATATTCTTTGAAACGATTACAAATCCTCAATTGGAAGTAGCGGATATCAACGCTCTTTCTAAACTAACTAAAGATAACAATATTTTGCTTGTTGCAGACACAACTATTACCCCGCTCTGTTTTTTTAATGCTAAAGAGCTTGGGATTGATATAGAAGTACTTTCCAGCACTAAATATATTTCCGGCGGCGGTACTTCAGTCGGCGGTTTAATAATAGATAATGGTTTATTTGATTGGCAGAATAATGAAAAATTGGCTAAAGATGCAAAAAAGTACGGACCATTTACTTTACTTTCAAAACTAAGGACGGAATCATACAGGAATCTTGGAGCATGTTTATCACCGCATAGCGCATATTTGCAGAGTTTAGGATTAGAAACATTTGCTTTGAGGGTTGATAAATCATGTATCAATACTTTAACAATAGCTCAATTTTTAGAATCACAGAAGAAAGTGAAAACGGTTAATTATCCCGGCTTAAAAAGTTCTCCGTATTATAAAATAGCAAAAAAACAATTTAATAATTTACCGGGAGCTTTATTGACTTTTGATCTATCATCCAAAAAAGAATGCTTTCAATTCATGAACCGGTTAAAAATTATTAAAAGGGCAACAAATCTAAATGATAATAAGACTTTGATTATCCATCCTGCTTCTACAATATTTTGTGAGTATGCACCTGAATTGAAGGCGCAGATGGGGGTAAGGGAAACAACGATGAGGCTGGCAGTCGGTATAGAAGATACCGAAGATATTATTTCAGATATAAAGCAAGCTTTGGAGGTATTGTAATGGATTTTAATGACGAAGAATTAGAACGATACAGCAGACACATTATTTTGAAAGAAGTCGGAATAGAAGGACAAACTAAAATCAGACAAAGCAAAATATTAATTATCGGTGCCGGAGGTTTAGCAGCACCGGCTGCATATTACTTGGCAGCGGCAGGTGTTGGTACACTTGGAATTATTGACGGTGATGTGGTTGACCGGACTAATTTACAAAGACAAATAATTCACTTTACACAAGATATAGGTAAACCTAAAGTTATTTCCGCTAAGGAAAAAATCGAACAAATCAATCCCGGCGTAAAAGTTATTACTTATCAGGAAATGGCAGATTCAAATAATGTTTTAGACTTAATTAAAGATTATGATTTTATTATTGACGGTACCGACAATTTCCCTGCAAAGTTTCTAATTAACGATGCTTGTGTTATGGCATCAAAACCATTTTCTCACGGAGGTATCCTTCGTTTTGATGGACAGACGATGACTTATGTGCCCGGTACGGCATGTTACAGGTGTGTTTTCCCTGAACTACCGCCTAAGGATGCTGTCCCTGCATGTTCCCAAGCCGGTGTTCTGGGAACAATTGCCGGCATGCTGGGAACCATTCAAGCGGCTGAAGCACTAAAGCATATTATCGGCAAAGGAAATTTATTAACCAATAGACTTCTGATTTTTGATGCCCTTGAAATGGAATTTAGAACAGTACGAATAAAGAGCAATCCCCTTTGTCCGGTTTGTGGTGAAAATCCGGTAATTACCGAACTTAAAGACTATGATCAACCGGTATGCGATATAAAAAACAAAGGTTAAAATGATTATTATAAAAAGAAAAGTAGTGGAAAATATCTTTAAACATGGGCAACAAGAAGCGCCATTTGAAGCTTGCGGATATTTGGCAGGCAGGGATAATCAAATAACAAATTATTATCCCATGACCAACATTGATAAGAGCGAAGATCATTTTACTTTAGATTCTAAAGAGCAGTTTGCTGTATTAAAAGAAACGAGAGCAGCCGGACTGACTATTATCGCCGTTGCTCATACTCATCCGACAGGTCCAGCCAAGCCTTCAGAGGAGGATATTAAATTAGCTTTTGATCCCGACACCATCTATGTCATAGCTTCTTTAATAGAACAAAAAAATGAAATAAAAGCTTTTAAAATAAGAAATGGAATTTCTAAAATAGAAAGATTGGAGATAATTTAAAATGTGTAAATATAAACTGCCGGAAAGTTTGGCAAATGATATTGACGAGCTGGAGGCTTCGATAAACAAATATAAAAAAGGAGAAATGAACTCTGATGAATTAAAAGCCCGCCGGGTACCTTTTGGAGTTTATGAACAAAGGGAATCCGATACTTACATGATAAGAATAAGGTGTGCTGCAGGGTTCGTTACACCGGAACAATTAGAAAAGGTTATTGAGCTGTCTTCACAATATTGTATGGATAAAATTCATCTTACCACCAGACAGGAATTACAAATTCATTACGTTAAGTTAGATGATATTGTTACTATTATTAGAGAATTGAGCAAAGCCGGATTAGCAAGCCGTGGCGGAGGAGGAAATACAATCCGCAATATTCTTGCGCCGGAAGATGCCGGAATAAATCCGGAGGAAAGATTTGATGTTTCTCCTTATGCTATAGCTTTAACCTCTCGTTTAATTGCCGAAAATGATTCTTGGACATTACCGAGAAAATTTAAAATTGCCTTTTCAGGATCGGATAAAGATAAAGGCTACGCTACAATTTCGGATTTAGGATTCATTGCTCAAATAAAAGCAGGGCAGAAAGGCTTTAGAGTTTACGCAGCCGGCGGTCTGGGCACAAAATCCCGCACGAGCAATCTCCTTTTGGATTTTATTCCGGAAAAGGAAGTTTATAACATAGCTAAAACATTAAAAAATCTTTTCTGGAAGCATGGTAACCGTAAAAATAAATATGCTGCCCGACTAAGGTTTTTATGGGAAAAATTAGGAGAAAAAGAATTTAGAAATAAATTTGCCGAAGAGTATGAAACCGTAAAAAAAGAAAATTACTCCCCCTTAGAAGTAAATAGTTTTAGTAATACAAGTATCGAAGCGACTTTTCAAACCGTAAAAATAGAAGACAAAAGAGATTTTGAATTGTGGCGGAAGCGTTTTGTTAATCCTCAAAAGCAAAGGGATTTATATTCGATAAACATTCCTGTTGAATTGGGATTTATTAAGAACGAGAAGGCACTTGAATTGGTAAACTCTATTAAACCTTTCGGCAATAATGTAATCAGAATAACTAAAGACCAGAATTTTCTGATTAGGAATATTCCGGAGAGGTATTTAACAAATTTTTATGATTTTCTTAAGACAAATCAGGAAAACTTCAACAGACCTTTTATTTATGATAAGATAATATCCTGCACAGGAGCTTCAACCTGTCAGCTTGGTATTTGTTTTTCGCGCAATGCAGCTAGAACAATAATTCAAAAATTATCTAAGAGTAATATAGCTTTGGATAATTTATACAATTTAAAGATTAACATTTCCGGCTGCCCGAATGCTTGTGGACAACATCCTGTGGCTGATCTAGGGTTCTTTGGTAAAGCCGGAAGAGTGGATGGAAAGCTTTATCCTGTTTATAATATTGTAGCCGGAGCAGTGGTTAGTGAAAGTGAAACAAGATTGGCGGAAAAATTAGGAGAAATAAGCGCAAGAGATCTGCCGGAGTTTTTAACAGATTTTTTAAAAACTTATCTCGATAAAGCTGCTAAATACAAAAACTTCAGGGAATATATTTTATCTGAAGGTAAAAGTGATGTGGAATTTATTTCTGGAAAATATAAAAATGTACCCCACTTTAAAGAGGATAAAAATTATTATTACGATTGGGGTGCCGAAAAAGAATTTTCATTGGAAGGCAGAGGTGCGGGAGAATGCTCGGCAGGTTTATTCGATTTGATAGAGGTGGACCTTAAGAATATCAACCGGTTAAAAAAAGAATTGGAAGATATTAAGCCGGAGGATAACATTAAAAGGCAGGAGTTATTAAAGCTGATGGTTTTCTTTGCTTCCCGTATGCTTTTAATTACTCGAGGCGTTGAGCCTAAAACCGACGTAGAAGTTTATCACAGCTTTAGAGAACATTTTATTAAAACAAATTTAGTATCCGGCAAATATGAAGATTTATTAACTTATGCTTTAACTGAAGATAATTCTAACCTTCTGAAAAATGAGCAAGAAATTATTGACCTAACCGGGGAGGTTGTTAAGCTCTATGAAAGTATGGATAATCTTTTTCAATTTAATCTCAACAGAGAAACAGTGAAAATCCGGAAAGAAACAAAACACGAGGCTACTTATATTCAGAGATATTTAAAAGATTTTCGCGGAGTAACGTGCCCAATGAACTTTGTAAAAACTAAAGTAGAATTGGCAAAGTTAAAACCAAGAGAGCTTTTAGAAATCTTACTTGATAATGGTGAACCAATTGAAAATGTGCCGGGTTCTATCAGGGCGGAAGGTCATAAAATTATTGAACAAAAAAAGATTGCCGATTACTGGTCGGTTATTATTGAAAGGGAATAAAGATGATTGATAAACCACGTAGAAGTATCCTAAAAGCAATTTCTTGGAGATTAGTCGGAACTATAGATACCATTTTATTATCCTGGTTGATTACCCGAAAGCTTACAGTAGCTGTTTCAATTGGCTTTCTGGAGGTTTTTACTAAGACGTTGCTTTACTATATGCATGAAAGAACATGGAACAAAATAAAACTCGGCAGGGAAACTACAAATCATCCGGAGTATCACATTAATAGGAGTTCATTATGAATGTAGAGGAAGTAATTAAATACCAAAAGAAATTGAGCAATAGTTCTGCTCAAGAAATTATTTCTTGGGCTACAGCACATTTTGGTGCGACTAATATTGCTTTAGCCTCCAGTTTGGGAGTTGAAGACCAGGTGCTTACTGATTTACTACTGAAAATCAATCCGCAGATACAAATATTTACGCTGGATACAGGACGCTTGGCGCAAGAAACATACGAGGTTATTGAGAGAACAAATGAAAAGTATCATTTTAAAATTGAATTGGTTTTCCCGGATAATAAAAAAGTTGAAGCCCTTGTCAATGAATATGGTCCGGATCTTTTTTACAAAAGTGTTGAAAACAGAAGAAAGTGTTGTTATGTCAGAAAAGTTGAACCATTGAAGAAAAAATTAGCAACACTCAAGGCTTGGGTCTGTGGTTTAAGAAAGGAACAAGGGATGACCAGAAGTGATGTTAAACAAATTGAATGGGATGAAAATTTTAATCTTGTAAAATTGAATCCGTTAGTAAATTGGACGGAAGAAGATGTATGGCAGTATATAAAAAATAATAACGTGCCCTATAATAAACTTCATGACCAAGGTTATCCCAGTATCGGCTGTGCCCCTTGTACAAGAGCAATTAACGCAGGTGAAGATATTCGTGCCGGACGCTGGTGGTGGGAAATGCCTGAACAGAAAGAGTGCGGCTTACATATCAAAACCGGAAAATTAATTGAAAACACCGGATGAGATTTATAAATAATATAAAGCATATAAATATGTATTTACCCGTTTATATCAATATTGATAATAAAAAGATTTTAATAATCGGCGGCGGTAATGTAGCTTTGCGGAAAATTGAATTATTAAAGCAATTTACAAATAATATTGTTGTAATTGCTTCTAAAGTTTCTTCAAAAACAAAGGATACAGGTTGTGAATATTATGAAAAAGATTATGATGCCTCTTTTCTTAAAGGATACTTTTTAGTATATGCTTGTACCGACAATTATAAATTAAATAAAAAAATAAAAGAAGATGCAAATAAATTGGGACTACTAGTGAATGTAGTAGATAATCCTAAACTTTGTGATTTTATCTCACCGGCTATATATAAAAAGGGGGAAATGATAGTGGCGGTTAGTTCCGGCGGGCAGAATGTTTTAAAGTCAATTAGATGGCGAAATAAGATCAAAAAAATTTTCGGGGGATAATCGTACAAGGGGTTGATAAATATTATGCCTTTAAGTGAACTTAAAATATTATGTGAGCCGAGTACACCGGTAATTAAACAAGCAAAAGAAGTAATGTCCTACTTCACAAAAATAAATTATGAGATAAAGAAAATCTCTATTTGTGGTGATAAACCTAAAGATATTTCTCTACTAACGGAATTTCCAGAGAAGTCAGTTGTTCGTGAATTATATAAAGCTTTAATTGACGGGCAAGGAGATATTGCCATATTCTTTGCCAAAGATTTACCTTGCTCAATGCCGAATGAATTAGAAGTTATTTGTTTAGTTACAACAGCATGTGCTTTAAAACGTCATAAATTAGAAAATAATATTAGAGAAGTTTTACCATTGAATACCCATAATCTACGAGGTAACTTAGTGGTAGTTGCCCTATCTAATAGAGCAGATTTGAAAGTGTTATTCAGTCAAATAGATGCAAGGAAAGATTATGGAAAAGTCTATTTAATTGGTGCAGGTCCCGGAGACCCTGAATTAATAACAATTAAAGCGGATAAAATCTTAAAAAATGTCGACAGCATTTATTATGATGACCTGCTGGATAAAACAATTCTAAAAAATTACTTTTGCAAAAAAATATATGTAGGCAAAAGAAAAGGTAAATTTACTTACTCTCAAAATGAAATCAATGAAATTCTTTATCAAGAAGCATTGAGAGGCAAAAAAGCTGCACGATTGAAAGGCGGAGATCCTTTTATATTCGGTCGTGGGGGTGAAGAATTGCATTATCTGCAAGAAAGATTTATTGAAGTTGAAGTAATTCCCGGTATTAGTTCCGCTCAAGCTGCTGCTGCTGTTTCTTTGATTCCTTTAACAATGCGGGGTGTAAGTAAAAAACTATCGTTTTTAACCGGGCATACTGCGGAAAAGAATTATTGTAAAGATACCTTTAATAGTTCTTCTACTATGGTATATTTTATGGGGGCAACAAGATTAAAAGAGATTGGCAGAGAATTAATTAGCGGAGGGAAAGCCCCTGATACACCCGCAGCTTTAATACAAAATGCAGGCTTATTAAATGAGAGGATAATAATCAGCAACCTGTCTGAAATGATAAAGATTAAAATAGAGTCTCCTGTAATAACAATAATAGGAGATGTCGTCAAAACTTTCCATAAACAACCGAAAATACTATTTACAGGGTTAAATCCCGAACATTGTAAAGTACGGGGCAAAATTGTTCACTATCCTTTAATTGAAATAGATAACCTAAATTTTACTGTCGAAAAATTAAATAGTTATGACGGCATAGTATTTACCAATAAAACGGCAGTAAATATATTCTGCGAGAAATATCAAATTACCAAGTTTCAAAAGATTATTGTTCTAGATGATCATACTAAAAATCAAATTGAAAATTACGGATATAGGGTTGATTATCAACCGTTAGTTGCCGGTTATGATAATTTAGCCGAGCTTATAAATAAATTAAAACTAAAGAATGTCTTATATCCCTGTTCAAATATTGCATATAATAGACTGCATGAGATGGGAAATGTGAAAAGCGAAGTATTTTATAAGATAAAACATAAGACACAATCGGAATTAGATATACATGAGTTTTCCGGCATAGTATTTAGCTGCAATTCAACAGTTGATGCCTTTTTTAATTTGTACAATTCTATACCTCAAAATGTTGTTGTTTATGTTTATGAAAAAAACATGGTTGAAAAATTGGCTGTGAAAGGATATGCGGATAATGTTCAAATAATACCGGGGTTGTAAAATAAAAAGACACGCATTAAAATTATGCTTAAAAAACTAGAATAAGAATAGTTAAAGATAATTTTTAATAAATAGACATCCATATCCCACTTGGTAACCGTTTCCCAAGAGATAGGCAGCAAAGCTGTGCCGGAAAGTATGACAACTAATTGGTTTGTTTATTCCGGATTTGCGTGCAGTAATTATACTATCTTTCCCGGCACATCAAAATATTATCCAGCCAATTGAATATTGGAATAAAGATCAATTTTAATTAAGTTATATTGAAAGATAAAAGATGCATAAATTCTATTGAATATATGTTAGGCAGTTAACCTGCATAAGAGATAATCAAAAAGGAAAATTAATATGAAAATTCTCATGATACTTACATCACACGATCAACTCGGAAATACAGGAAAGAAAACCGGATTTTGGCTTGAGGAGTTTGCTACTCCTTACTATGTATTCAAGGACGCAAATGCAGACATCACTCTTGCCTCACCTAACGGCGGACAGCCACCTTTGGACCCTAAAAGTGATGAGCCTGATTTCCAAACAGAAGCAACTAAGCGTTTCAAGGGCGACGTCGACGCTCAAGCAGCATTGGCGAATACGTTAAAACTATCAAATATTTTACCTGGAAATTATGATGCGGTATTTTATCCCGGTGGGCATGGACCGCTTTGGGATTTGGCTGAAAATCGTAGCTCTATTGCCTTGATTGGATCCATGTATGCCTCTGGAAAAGTAGTGGCTACAGTTTGTCACGCATCTTCCGTACTCCTGCACGCCAAAGGACAGGATGGTTTCCCTCTAGTAAAGGGAAAGTCTGTAACCGGTTTTAGTAATACCGAAGAAGACGCTGTTCAACTTTCAGAGGTTGTGCCTTTCCTAGTGGAAGACGAGTTGAAAGTGAAAGGGGCAATTTACTCAAAGGTTGACGATTGGCTTCCATATACTATCACCGACGGCAATCTGATAACAGGCCAAAATCCAGCGTCATCAGAGTCGGTGGCAAAGGCAGTGATAGAGAAAATCAAGCAATAATTACTCAACAATGCTCGTGCCCCCCGGCCGGCGGTTAGTTGCCGCGGCTGAAGAGCGTCGTTATACCTATGAGAGAAGGCTCAGGCCTACCTTTTATTAAATGCCGACTGAGAAAAGATGTTTATACATATTGGAAATTTACCTGTAAATTTTAAAGAAGATGAACTGATTGAAATAATAAAGATGCGACGCACAGGGACATTAATGAATGGAATCAACGCTCGATAAATGACCGATTAATACAAGCAAAAGAATCAAAATCCAAGGTTAAAAATAGAAACGGGGATAACAAACCTTATGGATTCAAACATCCATTTTATTTTTTCTGTGTTTTACAAAATGAAAAGCCTCATATTATTCAATACAAGGCATTTTAAGCTCCTTTGATCAAAATTATAATTATTAATACCAATAATCATGTTGTAATTAACTAAATTTAATTATATACAAGATATTTATTGTTAATTCAATAGTGAATTGGTAAATTGATTTAATATATAAATATAAGTAAAATAATTTAATAATCTAAATACTATTCGGTGATTTATAATATTTTTTGAGATATTTGTAGTATACAAAAAGTAAAGCAAACGGTTCATTAACTGAATAATACAATCTATAATATATTGTAAATTTCGGTATAACGTTATAAAGAATTTACCTTGGAGCCCCGATAAAATACATCGGGATAAACTTGCCGCGATATAATTTAGTGTTTCCTAAAGGGATTACTTCGCAAGAGCTAATCCCCTCTTTTGCTTCGGCGGACAGGCAGGTGAAATGCTATACCGTTATGTGTTTCAACATTCTTTAACAGTAATAAATGATTTAGACAAAAGGAGTGGATCTATTTCAGTCTTGAGATAACGCTCGTTTTTACGTATCTTTTTTGAAACGATAAAATAAAGAATATAGCAAATGAAAACATACATGATTGATTTTAAAACACACAAGGGAATGATTATATTAG
>ENA-ORDP01001921-ORDP01001921.1-marine-sediment-metagenome-genome-assembly--contig:-NODE-1921-length-10687-cov-3.506396_pt1 | contig 10687 bp, 4 predicted proteins | sample MGYA00248627_ERZ508539 | MGnify/ENA primary metagenome ERZ508539 (study PRJEB26208, sample SAMN05571518) | marine sediment metagenome | biome: deep sea; feature: Hydrothermal vent; material... | reverse complement strand
GACGATTGTTTTACCCGTGCCCGCCGAACCTGAAACCCGTGCTGGACCACTATAGTCCTTTTCCACCCACTGACGCTGTGCCGGATGAAGAAAGATAGTCCATTTCTCCCAGGGGGAATCCAGAGCCCGCTCAAGTTCCTCTACATTCATCATCACCCGAAAGCGGCGCTGTGCATCGGGATGTTCAAACGGATCTATGCTTACAGATACAGGCTGAGCAATCTGTGGAGTGCCACCCGTTGCCAATTCCAGGAGTGCTTCTGCCGCCTCACCAGGCAAATGATCGGCCAATTCCAACACGCTGTCTTCATTGGCCCCACGCACATCATCCAACCACTCGGCTGGCACTCCATAACTCAACAAGTCGTCATCAGATATGTCCGCAAACAGCAACGGTTTTGGTGGTACTGGTTGTTCTACTTCGACATACTTCGGAACGGTGATTTCTCTAACCATCTCCCGCACTTCCACCAACTGTGCCGCCCCGGTCCTCGGGTGGGTTTCCAGTTTGCGGCGCTCTGCCCAATGATAGGCTTTATCGTGATGGCCGACGTAACAAAGCAACAGGCTTGATTCGGTCTTATGTACGATAATCCGAATATCCCGACTGACGCGGACTGACCAGAAGTTCGGATCCTTAGCCTTGTCGAGCTTATGGAACTGCATTCCCGGATTAGCTGGATTGAGTTGTAGATCGAACGCGGTGGTCTTTACGGCTTTCTGCTCATCGCCGGTTAGTTTGGCTAGACTATCAGTAAAAGTGTCGGCTATGCGGAATTCCATTAATTCACCAGAGGTTCAGTTGACTACTAAATTAAAACCATTATGCCTTGCGCGTGAGATTGAACCTGCGAAACCCTTCCGACCCCAAAAAGTCGAATTTTCGCTCAAATAGAGCTGCGAGTTTGCTATTGGCTGTCGTGAAAAATATCTGTCTTTGTCCTTTCAATGCAACCTCGCGCAGATAATCAAGAAAAGATAACGAGTTCATATCATCGACATGTGCGATCGGGTCATCAATAAGAACTACGGGGGGCGCCACTTTCAACTTAGCGTTTTGTGCTAAAAATAGCGACAAGGCAAATGCTGCTCGCTGACCTGCACTGATCTCAGTCAGCTTGGCTTCCCTACCATCCATCTTGCGAATGAGAGTCGACCAAGTTGGCCCAAGTCCACGAAACTCTGCAGGTGAATGAATTTGTGAAAAGATAGTTTCAATCGCTGTACGATTCTCCTGTAATGCAGCTTCCATTGCGCTGTTCAACAAATGATCTTTTTGTAGCGACTTAAGTACAGTTTGGGCCTTACTAAACCGATCAATCCGTGGAAGCAGCTTCGCAAGTTGTTTTTCAAGCTTCTCTTTCCTCTTAACCGATTCCGCATAACTATCTTTAGCCTGTTTCTCCTTGCCAAGAGCTGCTTGCAGCTCCCCCGCTAATTTACGGATCGATTCTGCTTCTATGACCAACCCAATGAGTGGCTCTCCTATGGGCCATGAAAACAGGGAAGAGAAGCGTCCTAAATTTTCTCGTATTATCTCTGTCTCGGTATACCTTTCTCTCAGTTGCGATAGTTTAACCTCAAAACCCTCATCATCAGAGCCCGCAGGCCCTAGGGATTCCGTAAGCATACGTTGCAATTCATCTAACTCCTTTCGATGATTATTAAGTGTGATTGATAATCTCTTTAATCTCTTTTCAATCTTCAATAAAAAACGGTTCACGTCCTCTTTTGTACGCAAATTTACTGGATACTCTAATTCTCGTAAGTGATCTATTTTCTCTTCAAATATCTCTATAGTAAGCCCCTGTGATTCAAGCGAATGTATTTCGCTGTTGAGCACGTCGATTCGTTTCTTTGATTCAATTAGCGTACGATTTGTGCTGTTCACTTCTGCTAGAACTGCACGAACCGATATATCCACACCAATTTTTACCCGTTCACAAAATTTAATGAGCGAAACTGATACTTTCTCAATTGCTAAAACTTCTTTCAATGCAACCTCTCTATTCCGCATTTGAGAGAGTAGCGTTTGTCCTAGGGCCTCAAGATGTTCGTCAACGTCCTTATTAATATGTTTCTCTAGATCACCCGACCCATACTGAGCATGACAAAGAGGGCACTCATCAGGCTTAGGACTTCCCTTAAGTATTTTGGCTGCTATCTCTCGAAGTTGCTGCGCTAAGTTAAGCGACTGCTCTCTTAGTTCACTATATTTCTTGTGCTCCCTCTTTGTATCTGCTAGTGAAACCTCTGCAGCGGATCGCTTTGAAGTTAGGCTCTCCTGGAAGTCGGCTATGCTCACTTCAAGATCAGTGGTTGAAACTACGTCCAAGGTAGTTGTGTCGAGACCAGCCAGCCAACCTGATAAGGATGCTACTTTGGCCTGTAGTTTGCTGAGCTCTTCAGCACGACTTAATAGGTCAGCATCAGTAAAACGCCTCACTTGCTTTGACGTATCCATTGCTCGTCGAGCACGATTTATCGCATCCTCAGTTTTCCGCTGATCCTTTCGCAAAAGCTCTAGTCGAGTAAGATCGGCCTTAGCCTTATCTGCTGTAAGCTTGGCACCACGACAATATGTCGCCATACCCTCCATCGTGACAGGGGATGCTGTCCATTCAATTTTCGTTGCCTGTTGAGCAATTGACACTAGCTCGGCAAGTGGTTCAACAAAACTAGCCGCGAATGCTTCCTTGTCGTCTTGGGTTCCTCGCCACCCTACTCGATCAATCATTTCTTTAAGACGAGTACTGATTGAATCTGACTCCTGTCGAACTCCGCTAACTTCTGAAAAACGCTTTTCTAAACTCTTAAGCTCGTCTTCGATTTGTATTTTAAGTGGGTTAATACTCTTCAACTTTTTCGCGACTTCATCGGTAACTCGCCCGATATTTCCCCATACCTTGGATGCCTCTGATCCAACTAGCAAATTCGAGAGGTCTTTCTCAATATGAGATGTGGTATCCGCAAGATCCACTGCCGCATCAGTGTCAAGAAAATTGTACTGAGAAAAACTTTGGTAAAGATAATTGGTTTTGACCTCTGGCTGCCCATACCACATTAGGTTTCGGTCCCGAAACACCTGTGGTTTTCTATTGGTTGTTAGTGTCTCGGACTTGCCATCATAAAATACTACATTCATTGAGTATCCTGGTTTGGTTTTCGGATTCCTCTTATTTGTACCACAGTAAAAATACTCGATTGCTTCAAGTAGCGACGTCTTACCCGATCCATTTCGCCCAAATATGAGGTTGACCTTACCAAACTCAAATTCACGTTGACTTGGAAAGTCCCGAAACTTATTTAGCTTCAATGAATGTATAAAAATCTGATCTTTGATCCCCATATCCCTTTTTGGCAATCTCGATTTGGGACTATGCTTCGCAGGGGGATTTTCAATAAGTCTTAACCGCGTCGGTAAATCATCATCACTCAAAATTGACTCATCAAGACCAGCATCTACAAGTTTCTCTGTCCAAATGGATAGAATGCCTGCATGTGGGGTTGCATCCGTTGACGCAATAACCGGTGGGTTGAGAACCAACTCCAGATCTTCTTCAGGAATAACAAACTTACGTGCATAATTTCGATCACGCTCGATCAACTCTTTGGCATCAATTACTTCTCCGCTCATTAAACGGTCACGGCTAGTGATGAAATACAGATAGTTACTCCATTGGAGACTCTTTCTGCCTTCAAAATAGTGACTCCCGATAACTCTGTCCTGATATTTCGTCAACATTTCTTGAGAATTTGGCAAATGTTGCGCAATGTCTAGGTAATACACTGCATATGGGCTTCCTTCAAACCCTTTAGTGAAGCGAAGAATTGAGTCGCCTACCTGCTCAACATCTGTAAACATAATGTCTACACGCTCTCGAAGTTGAGTAATGTTTGAGATCATTTTTCCCGCCCTATGTCGAACTGCGCGGTATCACCAGTCTGATCAATCTGCACATGCCGATGATGATCGTAGATAGCAATCTCATTGTCCTTACGGTACCAAACGGCAATTCGTTGCATTGCAGATCGACTTTCGTTCTGATCCATAGTTCCCCTATGAAGGTACTCTGCTGCTCTTTTGGCAGTGGCCTCAACTTGAGAATCGTTTGATTCCTCGCCCATATAAATTACAGTCGCACGTTTGCCGTTGGCCGATATCGCATTCTGATGAGGGAAGTTATTGATCCATTCGAGGCTAAACCCATCCTTGAAATCGGCAAGTGCTGGAGGTAAATGATCACCATCCTTGAGAATTTCCCAGAGATTCCCACAACGCTTTAGTCTAGCAACACGAAACTCACGCGCATCCTCATCTGTATCTTGACAAAATGTGATGCGGCGAATGACTTCGGACGCACTAATGACAAAAGAATCAACTTCGCGAACAGAGTGCCAATTATCCCCAACGCCAATCTTACCAGCACACAGCGCAAGAACGCGTTCCGCCGCCAAGGGACTACCATCAGCAATCTGCTCGATATTGTCTCTGGCATTATCACTCTCACCGATAATGCCCGAGAAGCCATCTTCTAAACTAGCTTGCTCATTCCAAACCTTGGCTGCATCATTCCAAACACTCGTTTTGATAAGTTGTGGCCCGCGCCGCGTTGATGCGGGCCCATGCACACCAATATGAGCAACCTTTGTGGCATTAAGCAGATAACTTGCAGGTTCGTAGTTGAAAAATAGCGCATGGGTACGATGAGGCTTCAGCCATGTATAGTAAAGGCCACGTCGATGATTATCGCACAAGGTTGTATCTCTGTTGTCATATTCTTTAGACTTCAGATACCACGCCGAGCCCGCTATGTTATGCCAGAGTTTCTCTGTCCCTTCATCCCACGAAAGAATCTCTCTGGCCCAGTTCAAACATAGGACTTCTGTCGCATCCCCACTAAATCCGAGGAGTCTTTCTCTACACCCAAGAAACCGCGCGTGGCGTGGTTCTGGGTTTAATTGAATATGAAGTATTAACGCTCGATCATAAATAGTCCTTGCGTGAACATCCTCGAATGCGAATACATCGGCGCAAATCAAGGACACGAGCTTTAGGCTCTCCTCGCCACCACCGAATTGGTAAATAGAAGTGCCCTTTTGCATTGCGTTTACTTCAAAATGATCGGGGTCGCCCATTGGATGTGTCTTGAATTGCACAAGTACGACGGTTCGTTCCTCACCGTTACCATCCGTTGATGGTGCATTGAACACATAAGCAAGTGGGCTTAAGAATCGCTCGTTATCGCTATCTAATGGCTCAAAGACAACTCTTACAAAATCAGACAGCTCATCCCTCTGCGCTTCAAGTTCACTGTATTTTATGCTCTCACATCCAAACGCCCAGAGTTTGCCTTGTGCTGGAACCACGCCTGCCTTAAGCGCATCACTGAGAGACTTCCATGGCATTGAGTACTCAGGGGTTACTACTAAATCCGCCCCGATCTGACATGCATCTTCCAGAAACTTTTCATATTGTTTATATGCGAGTTCTCGATCTCGATTCCGAACACCGTCCCCGCTTGCCTCTATGTTGCCATGAGGCTGTAGTAGTAATGCTTTATAGTTGTCTACGCTCGGCACTAAAACATTGAGGTTTGGTGGGTCGAAACCCACATCGGCAAGCACTGTAGAGACTAATATAATCTCCATTACACCCTAAATACCTTCATCACTTCATCACCGAGGTGGTTGTTACTGCTCCTATAATGGGGTGTTTTGCATTTAGGCGTACAAAAAACTGTGGGGGCTGAAATCCAGCAGATATTTTTCTAATTTCCTCTAACGAAACCGAGCCATCTAATCGCTCTGCATCCTCTAGCTCTAGAGCTACTCCTCGTGTCACACCTTTGAAGTAATCAAAAAACTCTCTCTTAGACAAGCCTGAAACTGCTCCAAACCTATTCCAAAGAGATGAGGGTGAAGATGTGTGTACATTTATCACTCTTGCGAAACCAATAATGGATCCAATAGGAAGCTTTACATAAATCCAGATGATCGTCCCTGACTCGATATTCATAGTACGTCGACGTAATTCCACTTGTTTTCGTCCTGCCAGGATATTCTCAGCATGACGATGATTTAGTGATATTAAAATATGTTCTTTATCAAGCACGGTTGAATGCCTCGCTAAGAATTGCTTGCAATTGGTTGGCTGTAATAGGGTTTGTGGTAATCAAGTCGTTCGGTCTACCACAACCTAATCGCTCAAGTGACTTCATTGGGACAGGCCTTGGTAATGGAAAAATATTATCGAACACGGTGACTGTTTTGACATCTGATTTTCCTATATTTGTGAGACTTGAAGATGTTAGCACCGATTGTTCAAAATCAGAGTTATCAATTGAATCTGCTGGCTTATGGTACGCTTGGCGAACCCGAGCTATGGAGACCAACTCGGCACGCCCACCTCCTTTGGTTGACTCGTAGAAGAGTATTAACGTTCCCTTCTTGAAATGCTTCAACGTACGGGCGCTGCTTATGTAATGTCTTTCTCGAAATAGAGATGCAGAACCTAGCGGCAATAAAGACCTTTGCGGTGAACACCCAAGAAGTGGGTCGGAGAATTGTTTCTGTATGGGAGTGATCACGGCTGGCCTGCCATACAAGCAGAGTAACGCAGGCGACAATAATGTCTCAAGTAAATCTAGGGCTACATATGTTTTATTTCCATTTGGTGTAAATATTTCAACCTGTTGGTTAACCCCGCTGTACTTAGGCGCTTTAATAGGCAACTTGACCCCGCTATTCTCAGTAAGTTTCTTTTGACAAATGCCCCAAGTATCAGCAGTAAAAACACTTCCTAAAACAAGCTTAGTTAAACACTGATGATTCGGTGTTCCTCGAAAGCCAAATTCTATGGCGAGTTCTCGAACATATGGTTGATGATGGGGGAGTTCAAGGGTGATTTTTCGAGGCTCATTAGCCGTTTGTTGCTCAAGCATGTAGATTAATAGAACCCGCGCCGCATTCACTCCATCACGATTGGTTTCATCCACAGCGATTTGGGCGCTAATGCTGCCTGCAGGATACCCTTTGCTCCAGGCAATATAACCAACAATGGTATCTTTATCCCAAACAGCATATCGCATTGCAATGTTCCCCTGTGCGGTAGTTGTGGGTAACCAGCCAGCACTAATATCAGATCCTGATAAGTCAAGACTGGATAGTAATGATCGCACAGACAACTCATGAGACTCAGAAACATCGAGCAAGGACAATGTTGAATGTGTTAAAGTTTCATAAGTAGTGTTTCCAGCTTGTTCTTTCTCATCCAACATAAATGCATCTGGAGATAAAACTTCAATTCTATATTTGTCCTTAATCTGTGGCGCAGCCTCCAGAATAGAGCCATCGTTTGTGATCAGGCCAGCCAAATCATTTTGTATAACCGTGGCTAAATGGCGCAGATCCGACCAGTCGTTGGCATTGAGTTGTGATTTTTCTTGCTTGTCTGGAAACACTACCGAAGCTAAACTTTTGACAAGACCATCGCAACCCTTATGCTTTAAGAGAGGAAATGAAGGAAAGATGTTGATGTAGCCAAGCATAGGATCCGTTTTGCCATTTTGGGCTGTACGCCTTAACTCTTCCCGAATTTCATCACTGATTGCCAAACGGCAAAAGCTCATGCGTTCTGCCTGAAATAAGCTTACCGCTTTAGCATGAAGTTTTCGGCGTGGCTTTGCCGCATCAAATAACACATTAAGATCGAGCAAAAACAACGGAATAGCATTCGATCGAGATGTCTCCAGCCCAAGAGGATTATGATGGCCTATATCTCTGGTCGGGAACAACTGGGGAGACTCCAGTTCGTGGCATCTAACAAGAATCTTTCTTTTACGAACACCTCGACTTCTCTCTACGCGCTGAACAAAAAAATCATGTTGTTCCCAAAAAATATTCGAATCTTCTAGGTCTTCCGCCACTCGTGCATATATGGAAGTAAACCCATCGTCTGTTAACAAGCTACAAAGACGATTGACCAATTTTTTCGCCAATCCAAGTCTCCGGTATTTTGGAGCCGTGAATATCTGTCTAACGTGAGCACGAGGATAATGGCGATCAAACAACAAATGACCTGCATAACGAGAGCCTTCACTGCTTTTTTCTGTTATCACATAGAGGTTGCCGCTACGAGCAAACTCCCCATATACGCTGTAAGGGAAAAAACCAAGCGCATTACGATGCGCATCAGCTGCATCACGAACTTGATCGAGGAATACTACGGTATTCTCATACCCTTCAATAATTTCAAATTGCTCTATCGATTCTTGTTGCATACGTCCAACAACTCTAATAGTAATATTCTAATCTGCTTACTTGTTAACCCGAAATACCTTCATCACCTCATCGCCGAGGTGGTTGATAACCTTAACTGCTATGCGTCCTGACTTTGGTTTGGCGAATGGGCGTGAGGTATCGCTGTTGAGGGTGGCCCACGCATCTTCGTTGATCTCGGCTTTGAGTGTGGTTTTGAGTGCTTTGTAGGGATCGTTCGCGCCAAGGAAGTAGGCGTGGCGGACGAAGAAGCTTTCTTCGTTGTAGTCGGTGTCGATGAACCAGCAGGCGATACCCTCGGCGCCGTCGCTGCGGACTTCACCGGTATTGGGGTGGAAAACATCCACGCCGTTGACCTTGACCTGGATCTGTCCGTCATCTGCATTAATGATATCGATGTCAGGCTCACCGAAAATGACGAACAGGTTGCCCTTGCCAGTGTTCTTTAAGTCATCGGCCATGTGAAGATCAGCATTCATTCTTGCTTTGAGAACAGGGATACGACCGAGTTTGTTGAATTCCGATGAGTGTGCGTCGTAGTTGAAAGCGCAGGTGATTAGCACATCAAAGTCAGCATCGCCTGCCTCACGGGCAGCGGCCACCAAATCGGGCCGGGATACCGTGCCGAATTCGGGACCAATAAATACACCAGCACGTTTCTCTGCACCTGACTCTTCCCCGCCTTCAAAATAGTGCCCATCAGCACAAATAAGATCACCAGGCCAAGGAGTGAGTGAAGTGAAATCAATCTTGTCTTCTTTGTGTGCTTGTTGAACTCCGGCAGTCTTCAGGTTTTCCAGGATCATCTGGACGAAATCCTGCTCCTCACCATAACCATCCTGAATATTTGCAACACCGTCAATCAGTTCGTCGTTCTCATCGACCCCCAGAACGCGATGCGGTGAGAGACTCTCCACTGTGAAAGGCCCGGCAACGCGAACCGTCTTTTTGTCTGCATAGGGTTTGTCGTATAGATATTCAAAGTCGGCCTTGGCTGCGATCGAGGTGTCGATTTCATTCTGCCGTGCAATTCGTTGCTCCCACCACTCGACATGTATCTTCTTCGCGGCATCGTTCCAATCTTCTTCAGCATCTCGGGGGATTTCCCATTCCTCCCATGTCCCATCCAGCGCTTTATTAAGTTGCTCGCGCAACGGCTCAAGCTTTTCCTGGTATTGATCCCAGATCACGTCAATCTCGGTGTTGTTGGCGATGGACTTCAGCGTGATGTGGGACACGCGCTCATAGACAAAGCCGTGGCGGATGCTGCCGTAGGTGGGCTTGGTCGAAGGCGCACTACAGGTGATCTCGGCCTCTTTCTGCTGGCCTTCCGGGCTGTCGGCCAGCAGGTAAAAGGGATAACGGGCCCCCATGATGCGGGCGCGAGCCAGCGCCAGGGCAACTCGGGAGGTGTCGATGGTGATCCAGCGGCGGCCCCATTGCTCGGCGACGTAGGCGGTGGTGCCGGAGCCGCAGGTGGGGTCAATGATGAGGTCTCCCGGGTCGGTGACCATCAGGATGCAACGTTGAATCGTTTTGACACCGGTCTGGACTACATAAAGCTTGTCATCAGTAAAGCTACCAGTTCCCGTATCACTCCACAGCTGAGAAACCTGTATCACGGAGAAATCATCCAAGTTGCGAACATATTGAACGCTGTTTTTTGCTTTATGGATGCGCCCCGCTCTCCTTAATCGATTAAGCCCAGCCAGCGGGGTCTTTGATCGAAAGTAATATGAATTTCTCTCGAATGGAAAATCGACTAAGGGATTACCCTGAGAAGTAATATTGTCAGGCTTGTATAAGTGATACCCATCTGGAACGAGTATCTTCTCCTTTTCAGCGCGTGAAAGTGCGCGATATTCGCCAGCATCATTACGAATCCATGAATATGTATCAGCCGTACCATCCTCATGCGACTTAGCGACATAAGGGCGTCGGAACTTCAATGCTTCTTTTTTCGCAGCATACCACAGCAGAAAGTCAAAGCGGCTGCTTAGGAAGTTTGTGGTCAGCCCTGTTGTCTTTGCAAATGCAACTTCGGAAACGCAATTCTCAGCTCCGAATATTCCATCCATCACCGCCCGAACGCGATGAACATTCTCATCCCCAATCTGCACGAAGATCGAACCCGAGTCCGTCAACAAATCTCGCGCTACGGTCAACCGATCGCGCAGGTAGGTGAGATATGAGTGAATCCCATCCCGCCAAGTATCCCGGAAGGCCTTGACCTGCTCCGGTTCACGCGTGATGTGCTCGACGTTGCCGTCTTTGACATCCCGACTCGTCGTGGACCATTGAAAGTTCGAGTTGAACTTGATGCCATAGGGCGGATCGAGGTAAATGCACTGTACCTTGCCGCGCAGGCCTTCTCGCTCCGCCAGCGAGGCCATGACTTGCAGGCTGT
>ENA-ORDP01001920-ORDP01001920.1-marine-sediment-metagenome-genome-assembly--contig:-NODE-1920-length-10694-cov-2.942382_pt1 | contig 10694 bp, 5 predicted proteins | sample MGYA00248627_ERZ508539 | MGnify/ENA primary metagenome ERZ508539 (study PRJEB26208, sample SAMN05571518) | marine sediment metagenome | biome: deep sea; feature: Hydrothermal vent; material... | reverse complement strand
AGTAATCTGCCGTTTATCCAAGCAGGGAATTGGTCTCCATCATTTGTTATCGATAATAACGGAAATATAATTAAAGAATCTACAGGTGAATACTCGGTTTTGTACCAGAACATATATATACCACATACTCAAAACTAGCAGATAATATTTATACAGATATACTGCAACAAGGCAATATTCCATTTCGGCCAGGCGTCTTACGATTATTACAGGAAGCGAGAGAAAAAGGTTTACGATTAACCATTGCAACGACGACCACACCCGAGAATGTAACGTACTTATTGAACCATGCGAGTGATGAAAGTCTCCTTGACTGGTTCGAGTGTATTGGTGCGGGGGATATCGTACCCGCGAAAAAACCCGCCCCTGATATCTATCATTATGTCATGCAGCAATTGAATTTGAACCCTGAAGAATGTATCGCCTTTGAAGACTCTGAAAATGGTATCCAAGCCTCTTTGGACGCTGGTTTAGCCACGATTATCAGTACCAATGATTATACCCGTCGCCATGATTTTTCTGGAGCGGCATTGGTGCTTGATCAATATGGTGAGGCTGACAATCCTTGTCAAGTCATAGACGGATCGGCTTTATCTAATGACTATTTAACCATTGACGATGTCATTGCGATCCATCGGCAATCCACTAAACAATAAATAGCTTAGCGGTGGATAAGGCGATTCCATTTAGGTTTGGAGAGTAAAATTAAATTCCGCGCCTTGACCAAGTACTGAGCTAGCCCATACCTTGCCACCATGACGATCGATGATGCGATTAACCGTGGCAAGCCCAATACCGGTGCCTTCAAAATCACTAACATTATGTAACCGTTGAAAAGGCTTAAACAATTTGTGTGCATATTCTGGATCAAAGCCAACCCCATTGTCTTTAATAAAAAAAACATTGATGTCATTTTTTTGGCAGCATCCAAAATGGATCGTTGGCGATGGATTATTCGCCGCGAATTTGCAGGCATTGCCTAATAGATTTTCTAATACAACTTGTAACAAACGGGGATCACCAATGGCTTGCATTCCCTGTTGAATGGTGATAGCGAATGGTTGCGTGGTATCGTTTTGTAAATGTTTGACTACCGTGTTTGCCAATAGAGTCAAGTCAATGTTTGTTCGATGTAATTGGCAACGTGATACTTTAGAAAGGTCCAATAAATCATTGATCAATTCTTTCATGCGCTGACTGGCCGAGCGAATTCGATTGAGATAATCCATCCCTTGTTCATCAAGCATCGATTGATAACTTTCAACCAGCGCCAGACTGAATCCATTAATCGATCGTAGTGGTGCTCGTAAATCATGAGAAATGGAATAGCTGAATGTTTCTAGTTCATGGTTAACCGCTTCTAATTCTATCGTGCGCTCTTTAACACGTTGCTCCAGTTGCTCAGCATTCACTAGTGCTTGCTGATGAAGTTTAGATATTTCTTCCGTGCGTTCTTTCACTAATTGTTCAAGGGATTGACGTTGATTCGCCAAAGCTAAATGAGTACGAACCCTTGCTTTGACAATCGGCGCACTCAAGGGTTTATGAATATAATCCACGGCCCCGGCAGCAAAGCCATTAATTTCATCATTTACATCACTTTTAATTGTTAAAAAAACAATCGGTATTTTACTGGTTTCCGGGATATTTTTCAGAATATGGCAGACCTCAAGTCCATCAAGGCCTGGCATAAGCCAGTCGAGCAAAATAAGATTCGGCGGAGACACTTCAATGGCTCGACGTATGGCTTGCTCTCCATCTTTGGCAATCACAACTTTATAGCTATCTTGTAGTAATTCAACGAGCATATCAATATATAAACGCTCATCGTCGACAACAAGGATCTTAGGTTTTCCATCTCGCATTGTTTTTTCCCTTTTTTAATTTTTTTAAAAAATATCATGTCATGTACCTAAATCTCAAACGCTTCGAGTATAGGTATTATTCATCGAATTAAGGGTAATCAATGTTTTAGGAATGGGCGATGATATGAATTCAACATGTCACTGTATTTTTCTAAAGCGGAATCAAAATTATACTCGAGTAATAATGTCGTAAGTTGTTCAGATTCATTGCTGTTATCCACGCCTAATTTAGATAATACTTGTGGTAGTAGTTTCAATGCGGCTGAATCGGCTTCTTGTAACATTGATCCAAATTTTTCTAAGATATCATCCAGTATCACCTGGCTTATCGGGATTCGCTGAGCCTTGTTGTCCGTACGAGATCGAAGCCATATTTGTAAACCATTCATGACTTGGGAAAAAGACTGTTCTAGCTTATGAAGATCAGCCTGGTAATGTGAATTGTTTTTTTGTTTGATATGTTGCTCAAAAAAAAGACTGGATTTTTCAAGTAAAGTGGCCCCTAAATTACCCGATACACCGCTCAGGGTATGCGCTAAACGCCTTGCTTCTTCGGTGCGTTCGTCCTCCAGAGATATCCGAATTTTTTCAAGTGTATAACGATGGTCCTGTAAAAAATTTTTCAACAAGTTTTCATATAATTTAATATTACCCCCAATACGCTGGATTCCCCATTTGACATCAATACCGGGTAATCGCTGGGGCAGTTGGTTAAATTCCGGTTGAGATTGAGATAAGGGTGGTATCGCATGGACATCAACGGCAAGCCAGTGGATCAATACCCGGTATGCGCGGTCGGGATCAACGGGTTTTGGTATATGATCATTCATCCCGGCGGCTAAACATTTTTCTTTATCACCGCTCATGGTGTGTGCTGTCATCGCAATAATAGGTATCTTTGTCCATTGAGGGTTTTCACGAATATAACGAGCGGTTTGAAAACCATCCATGCCTGGCATTTGCAGATCCATGACAATTAAGTCAAAGATGTGGGTTGTCATGGTTTGTAATGCTTGTTCGCCGCTTTCCGCAATAACCACCGATAAACCCATCCCTTGCAGAATTTCTTGAGCGACCTGTTGGTTAATTCGATTATCTTCCACTAACAATATGTGGCCGGTTAGTTGTTGCGCATTTTGTTTATCAAACGGCACGGCGGGTGTGATCAGCGTGGATGGTTGTTCACCGTGAAACGCTTCTACAATACAATTGAATAATAAGGATTGACTGATGGGTTTGATCAAAAAACTTGTTATTCCCATATTTTTTGCTTGCTTTAATACCGTTTCGTGTCCATGTGTTGTCACCATCATAATGACGGGTATTTGGGTTAAATCAGGCACGGATTTCATGCATTTTATGGTGGCTATCCCATCCATGCCTGGCATTTTCCAGTCCATAAAGACTAAATCGTAATCGGGGGTTTTATTATCAGTACAATCTTTCAATACTTGGAGTGCTTCAATCCCCGAGGCAACAGTTTGTACACGCATGGAAAGTGATTCAAGCATATCAGTCAGTACTTGTCGAGCAATGGCATTGTCATCGACGATTAATACCCGTTTATTATGAAATTCGGTGACCGTATCCTTCGATACCATTTGATCTTCTGGCAAATCAAAAGCTAAGTCAAACCAAAAAGTACTGCCATGTTCTGGCGTGCTATCTACGTGAATAGCACCGCCCATCAAATTGATGAGGAATTGACAAATGGTCAGGCCTAAGCCCGTTCCGCCAAAACGACGTGAATACGACGGATCTACTTGTGAAAAAGCTTCAAATAAAAAAGGTAATGCGGTTTTATCAATGCCAATCCCCGTATCACTGATCGAAAACCGAAGGATTGAGCGTTGCGCTTGCGTGCGTAAATGAATGACCTGGATTAATATTTCACCCTCATCGGTAAACTTGACGGCATTTTGGGTTAAATTTATCAAAACTTGATTAAGACGTAATGGATCACCTATCAGTTGATGAGGCACGCCTTCGGTCACGGAAAAAAGGACTTCTAAACCTTTTTCTTTCGCTTTAGTGGTAACTAATGAAGATAAACTGTCCAGCATAACTGGCAAGTTAAATGGAATTTGCTCAATGGCTAACTTACCGGCTTCAATCTTAGAAACATCTAAAATATCATTGATAATACCAAGCAAGGCCTGTGCGGAAGACTGGATTTTTGTTAGATAATCCTGTTGTTTTGTATTTAAATCGGTTTGTAATAAGATATGTGTTAAACCAATAATCGCATTCATTGGGGTGCGAATTTCGTGACTCATACTGGCAAGAAAATGGCTTTTGATGCGATTGGCTTTTTCCGCTACATCTTTAGCTTGGGCTAATTCTCTTTCAATGCGCAGTCGCTCGGTTAAATTGATCATTACCCCCAGCCGGGCCGTTTCTTCACCATAATGAATTGGAACCACAGAAATTAAACCTTCAAGTATCCCTCCTTGATCTGTTTTATAATTTACCTGCATGCCATCAATACGACCTTTCGTTTGTAACTGCGAAATCACTTCGGTTTGCTGATGAGGATCGGCATAAAAGCTCAACATATTTCGGCCAACAATGCTATTATCACTTTCCACTTCTTTGTTTGCATGGGGGTTAGCAATCAGAATCGTGCCATTTTCATCCACTAAAATGATGGCAAGTGGAATTTCATTTAGAATCGTTTTTAGCTGGATTTCCCGATTTTTGAGCGCTTCTTCGGCCACTTTACGATCGCTAATATCTTCATTGATACTGACAAAATGGGTGAGTTTACCATGCTCATCAAAAATAGGTGATACGGAAACCGTTGCCCAAAAAGTTTGGCTGGTTTTACCTCGATACAATAGTTCACCATGCCACTCGTTTCCAGCACGCACAGCCTGTCTTAATGCGACAAGTTCTCGTGGATTTGCTTGATTTGACAAGAGCATTCGCGCCGGTTTACCAATCACTTCTGGTTTTGAATAATGGGTCATGGCAAATAGCTTGCCATTAACATACTCAATATCACCTTGTGGGTTTGTGATTACCACCAGGGCTGGACTTTGCTCTACGGCTTGTGTCAAGCGTTGAATTTTTGCTTGGGCTTCTTTATAAACGGTTATATCACGTAGTGTGCCTGCACGTTTAGTCGGATCTCCTCTCTCGTTGCGTTCAGTGACTCGGCCACTTACCAAGATATGCGCATAACTTCCATCCGCCCGTTGCAATCGATATTCTAAGGTGAGCAGGCGATCGCGCCCTTTAGCATTTTGCTCATGTTGAGTAATTTTCTGTAAACGGAGCCATTGGTCATCTGGGTGAATAAGGCCTTGCCAGTCAGCATCATTGCTGGGGATATCGGCAGATCGATAATGGAGTCCGAGGAAAAGTCCCGCAGTAAAGTATCTTTCATCTGTTACCAGATCCCATTCCCAGATACTTTCTGACACCGCTTTCATCGCTTCTTGAAAGCGTTGATCGCTATCTCGCCAAGCCGCTTCAGCTCGGTGCTTAGCTTCAATTTCTTGCCGCAAACGGTGATTCCAAAAAAAGAAAATACCGATAATACTCACCGCGATCGTCATGATAATAGCGTCAGTATCTGCCACCGATAACAATATATTATCCGCATAAGCAATGTTGGCTACGAAAGATAACAAAATCGATATAATAAATACCATAATATTCACTTGAGTTATTTTTATAATAGCCAATGAAATAAACGACCTGTCTTGTGTTATTGGGCGATAGGTCATGAATGGCAAGGCGAAACAACAAGTAATCGCGGGTGATTGCGAGGAGTTTCACCACCGCCAGGGCAAAAATAGGGCCGTAATAAAGTCTAAATCTCAAACGCTTCGGGTATAGACTTCATAAGGTTGGTCGTGATGAAGTGTCATTTTTCCGTGCTTGTGACTATTAGATAATGTCAGGGTTGGCTGAAATGCAATGTTGCCCACTTGTTTGAGTTGCATATTTCTTGCGAGTGGTACGAAACAGTCTTTTGGAATTAAACGACTGATAGGAAATTGGATAATCTGCGCTTTCGTTGCATAAATTGAAAGCGGGTAACTGATTGCTGTTTTTGTATGATCCGTACTTTGTATCCATCCGTTAAAACCAACGCCGCGAATCGCATCAATTTCATCAGCATCAATCACTTCGTGCAGTGTTCTTAATGCCAACATGTAAGGCATATTCTGTTGCATACTTTGCCGCTCCTGCTCGCTAATCAGCACTTTTTGACCAATGGCAGTCACTTTGTAAATATCAATATTATCGAATGTCGGAAGTTGATAGTCAATAAAGAGGATTCGTTCAGCTGCATCATATTCAACCATAAAATTTCTTGGAAACACCGGCGGATAGGCCGAACGACTCAATACTAATTGAGCATGACGTTCAATGGCTTCATGGTCACCCGCATAATACGTTTCTTGTAGATGTTTCATTTCATGGCTAAGGGAGGAAAATTTTTGATGGTATTGTTGCTTGTCTGTTAGCCATTGATCATAGGCGGTGGTATATCGCTTTTGTATCGCTGCCCATTGGAAAACCCAATAATCGGTTTCATCCTGGTATTTCAACTTCGCGGTTCGATTCGCTTGTTTAATTTTATTGTATTCATGTTTTGCTTGGCTATATTGTTTTTGCCAATGATCCATGGCTTGTGCATGGGCGCTACTGGCTTTCCTGACTTTTTTAAAATAAGGTAAGACTAATAGGTTATCGAGTATCGTAACATCGATAAATTGGTGCTTATGGATACGTCTTGGCAAATCTGGCAAGGTCAATAAATTAGCTGACTCCGGGGGTTCCGGTTGCTCAGGCATGGTCGGTGGTTGGTTCGGGTAGGGGCGCCGTTCAGGTAATTTGTCCCAAGAGATACGATGGTTGGTTGTTTCGGCAATAATCAGCAGATTTGCTAAATCACCAATCACGATCGATTGACGACTTGCCTGTATTTTAACACGCCTCACCGCTAATGAAGGACCATGTGTTTTATGCACTTGAAGCTCAGGGAGTGTTTCATAATCGATTGTTGCTCAAGCCTGACAACTTGCCGGGTTAATTCTTCTTCAGTTTCAGCACTCAGTTGGCGCAGACGACCTAACAAATGATTTATCAGCGTTTTTTTATACATTGTCTGCGATTCATGTAAAAAATAACAAATTCATTGAGATGTTTCCATCCCGTTTATTGCGATGTCGTGGATCATTGATGGCTTCATCTGTTTATATTTTCTTATTCTATTTTTCAACCAAACCGCTTCCCTGAGTTTAGTGTATACCAAGCAATCTACTGCCAACAACATGGCGCACAATTCATCATTCGTTGGGCGAGTATTCGAGTATTAAATGTACACGATTGGGTTGAAAAGTTCTCTTTTGAATGATTAAGAAACTATTGCGTAAAACAGGAGGCTGTTTTTTTAATATAAAGTTTGTGTAATATTTGAGTTGTTAATACCAACATGAGTATCCATTCCAATTGCATGCAACGATAATATTCATTCATATTAGATGGTGCCGGTAGTTGGGACAATTTTGTTAGCATAACACTTATTTTATCCGGATTAAATAAGCCGGCTTCCCGTAGTGCATTCGCCGACAAATAAGGCATGAGCTGATCGGTTTTTTCACCCGTGAATAGCCACTCTTTGATCGGTGTGTAAAAACCTCTCTTTTTATATTGTCCGGGAATTTCAGGTAAATGGCGAAATACCATGGATTTCAGAATATACTTTTCATCCATTTCATTGAGCTTGAGTCCTGGGGGTAACTTGTTGACTAATTCCACCAGTGGATGATCAAGAAATGGTAACCGTATTTCGATACTATTTGCCATGTTAATGCGATCCCCTTTCCAGAGAATCCAACTTGGCAGGCGAGTTTTTGCTTCCAAGTACAACGATTGATTGAGCGGATGCCAGCCGACCACTTTTGATTTTACTTGGGCGGCCAGCTCATCCATCTGATGATTATGCTGAGTGGCTTGCAACAATTCATCGCTGAAAACACCTGTCAATTGAGATTCCATAATATGCCAAAAATCATACCAAGCAGGATAAAATCCAAACTTCTGTTGTACCGCCTGCTGTTTTTCAGGCTGATGCAAGGCCAATAGCAGATGTAAGAAATCATAAGAGAACAAATCAGAAAATTCAGAAAAATAATAATCCTTTTTGTTGTATTCAGGGGCTAACTGGTTGCCCCAAACCCTAATGGAGGATTGCCGAAAACAATCATAACCGGCAAGAATTTCATCGGCCCCATCACCGGTATATATCACTTTGTATTTGGACTCATGAGCACGCTTTGCGAGCAAATAATAAGGAATATCCACCGCCATCCGTTGTGGCTGTTCCAGGTGATAACAACAATCAATCAGTGTTTCTAAAAAATTAGCATCATCATCGTTGACAGTTAATTCGGTATTGGGCAATTTTAAAAATTTAGCCACAGGGCGATAAGCATATGACTCATCCGAATTTGGATTGGTGAGATGGATCGAAAACGTGTTGAATTTTTTAGGATAATATTTTTTCAGTAAATAGGTTGTTGCTGAAGAATCAATGCCACCGGATAAATAGGCGCCAATAGGGACGTCACCAATGGTATGGCAATCTGCTGCGGCCTGTAATGCATCTTCAAAGCGCGGAACCCAATAATCATCGTCAAGATTTTCATCTGTTTCATCTTCCGGAAATTGTAAATCCCAATATTCGGTTAAGCGGGGTTCACCACCTTTCGATATTTCCATATAATGCCCCGGTGGTAATTCAAAAATATCTTTGAAAACAGTATTTGGGGTCACAGAAAATTGATAATTGAAAAAATTTCGGATAGAACACAAATTAAATTCCGGTTGCACATAACCGGAAGCATATATCGATTTAATCTCAGATCCAGCAATGAGCGTTTGACCGTTCCAATGATAACACAACGGCTTTATCCCTAAACGATCTCTCGCAATGAATAACGATCCTGTGGCACGGTCTGCAATGGCAAAGGCGAACATCCCTCGTAACTGTGATAAACAAGCCTGACCAAGCTGTCTAAAAAGATGCAAAATTACTTCGGTATCCGTTTTTGTTTTAAATTCAAAGCCAGCGGTTTGTAACTGTTTGCGTAACGCTTTATAGTTATATATTTCACCATTAAAGGTGATGCTGTATCTTCCATCTTGAGAGACTAAAGGCTGTGCCCCTCCGTTAATATCCACAATACTCAGCCGAGTATGGCCCAAACCCATGTGATTGATGACGTTGACTCCCTGACCATCTGGCCCGCGGTGATGGAGTGCATGATTCATCTGCTCAAGCACATCGCTAGATACCGGTTGTTGGTCGTTATGAAAAATAATATTGATGCCACACATAGAATCGTCACTTATTCGTTGTTGGCTTAAACTTAAGCCATTGCATTAGATCGTGCGATGGATAAGTTTAAGTGATGTCAAATAGAAAAATTATTACCTAGATCATACCTCTTTTCAATTTTATCGTTTATCTTTTTGACTGACATTGGGTCATCCAGCAAGATCAAATAATAGACGCTCCCATGTTGGTTTAACTGTTTGGTATGTTTTATTTGAGGAGTACATAATGTTTTGTCGTTTTTTTGTTTTATTTTTAATCGTTGTCACCATCTTGTTTTATCACACACGGTTTGCTTAATAAATGAATTATTCGTCTTACGGTAATTACGTTGAATTGAGCTAGGAAAAGCCCGTGGAGCCGGGTATATTAGCCTTCCTTAATTTTAACAACGTCCTATATAACAATGGCTTCTATTTTGCTTAGCACACTTAACGCACGCTATATACATGCTTCCTTAGGGTTACGCTATTTAAAAGCCAATATGGGGGATCTGGAACCAGAAACCGATATTGTCGAATTCATTATTAATACTCGCCCAATTGATATCGTTGAAACTTTATTAAATCAAAATGCCAGTATCATTGGTTTTGGTGTGTACATCTGGAACATTGAACAAACAACGCAAGTCATCACCTTATTAAAAAAAATTAAGCCTGACATAGTTATTGTGATTGGCGGCCCCGAAGTGAGTCATGAATATCATGAACAGAAAATCTCCGAACTTGCAAATTATGTGATATGTGGGTATGCGGATTTTAGTTTTGCTGAATTATGCGATGTACTATTAAACAAAAATCCACCAACGAATCGAATCATTACATCACTGCCCTTTCCTGTGGCTCAGTTGCGTTTTCCTTACCAATATTATACGGCAGAAGATATTGCGCATCGTGTTTTGTATGTAGAAGCTTCGCGAGGATGTCCTTTTAAATGTCAATTCTGTCTATCTGCACTGGATAAAACGGCCTGGCCATTTGACACAGAACAATTTTTAGGGGAAATGGAAAATCTATTCGATCGCGGTGCTCGCCATTTTAAATTTGTTGATCGAACGTTTAATTTAAATGTTAAAGTCAGCATCAAGATCTTACAGTTTTTTCTCACGCTATTAGAAAATCATAAACTGTTTCTTCATTTTGAACTAATACCTGATCAATTACCCGAGCCACTAAAAGCGATCATTAAAAAGTTTCCTGAAGGTGTATTACAATTCGAAATTGGTATTCAAAGTTTTAACCGAGAATGCCAAGCCCGGATTAGCCGAAAACAAAACAACGAACACGTTATCAACAATCTACGCTGGTTGCGCCAACACACAGCTGCACACCTACACGTCGATCTGATTGCCGGCTTACCAGGAGAGAACATTAGCAGTTTCGCTTCCGGCTTTAACAGTTTGGTTGCTCTCAATCCACACGAGATACAGGTAGGAATTCTAAAAAGGCTCAAAGGCACACCCATAATTCGGCACA
>ENA-ORDP01001919-ORDP01001919.1-marine-sediment-metagenome-genome-assembly--contig:-NODE-1919-length-10696-cov-2.493375_pt1 | contig 10696 bp, 13 predicted proteins | sample MGYA00248627_ERZ508539 | MGnify/ENA primary metagenome ERZ508539 (study PRJEB26208, sample SAMN05571518) | marine sediment metagenome | biome: deep sea; feature: Hydrothermal vent; material... | reverse complement strand
CAAGCCATGACCACGCCGTGGGCCTCCGCTCTTTTTTGATGATCTTGCCTAGGACTACCGATCTCGTCACCACGACCGCCTACTGGATCCCGGGTCTAGGCCCGGGATGACGAAAACAAGAGGTGCCCGGGATGACGTAAATGGTGCCCGGGATGACGGAATTTTCGGTGGTTGTCCAAGCCGGAGGACGGCTTGAACAACCTCAGCATGAAATGGCTCACTGTTTATAAAACACGACACTAGACCTATCAGCAAAATAGGCGAGAAGTGCGCGAGGCTGCAATGCAGCCATCGGACCGTGCAGTATGTTTATCAACCATACCCGACGGTTGCTGCAACCACTCACCGGCCCCCTACAGCAACCCATATTGACCGATTCACTATGGAATTTCAGTACCGGATTGAGCCTTTTCCTCGCCGGGGATTTGTGCTGCGCTATGCGGCGCGGAACAACCCGGGGCACTCATTCTGTCGTCGCGACCCACAGGCGTATCATGCGCACATAACAGGCCCCTCTGGAACCATCATGGAAACACTGCGCTGCATTGAGAGTCCATCCCCCAGCCGCCCGGACGAGTCGACGCTGGACTGCGGCAGGGCCGAGACATTTCCGCGCATCGACAAGGCGCGCATGAGTAGGCAAGCTACCCACGCAGCACAGTTTCTGAAAACATTCGCCAACCCCCACCGCTTGTTGATTCTTTGTCATTTACTTGATGAGGAATGTACGGTCAGTACCCTGCAGGAGCGCCTGGGGATGCCCCAAGCGCACCTTTCGCAGCAACTGGCACGTCTGCGTCATGACGGTTTAGTGAAGGTACGTCGCGAATCCAAGCATATGTTTTATCGGATCAATAGTGGCGATGCCCGCGAGTTGCTTGCCACGATCTATCACCTGTTCTGCGAAAACTGCCCCTCGGGAGCTGAGACCATGCGTGCTGCATCGCAGCGTGCACCTATGCAATTTCCGTAATATGTTGTCACCCGTTCATTCAAACACCGTCCTTTGACGGCTACCTCTTGGGAGAATTGAACCGTGGCATCAAAATTGATGATCCTGATGGTCAACACCGACCCCCGCAACGGCGAAGAGCTGGGGGCACCATTTTTCCAGGCCAGCGTCGCTGCGGCCATGGACTATGAAGTCGAGGTGGTGTGTACGGCCACCGCCGGGAAACTAATGAAACGAGGCGTCGCCGAAGCGCTGGTGGTTAAACCCGGCTCACCGAAGACCGTCTACGATTTCATCAAAGAGGCCCACGAGGCGGGGGTAAAGTTTTACTGCTGCTCTCCCAACCTCGATCTCTTCGACATGACCACCGAAGACCTCATCCCGGAGTGCGAGGGCATCGTGGGCGGGGCCCACGTCATCGAAACCGTAATGGAAGACGACGACACCAGAGTTCTCAGCTACTAACCGTATGACGGCAGATCGCAAGGTCAGAGGAATTCGCTCATGAATATTGCGCTACGCATCGGCGATCCCTTATCGGAAGCCCCGGCGGTCAATCGAGAAAAACTTGAGGAGATCTTTGAGGATATTCGTAACCATCAGCTCTTTGACCACGAGTTGCACGGCTGTCTGAATTGCGGTATTTGCACTGCAACCTGTCCTTCGGCCCACTATTACGACTATTCCCCACGCGAGATCGTGCAGTTATTACTGACCGAGAATCTGGAAGGCATCTACGATGCGATGCAGGAGAAAATATGGGCCTGCGCCCAGTGCTACACCTGCGCGGCACGTTGTCCATTCCACAATTCTCCCGGTGGCTTGATCATGATTCTGCGAGAGACCGCCATCAAGCATGGGATGCAGTCAGCCAAGGACGTACTGAAACCCTATACCCGCGTGCTGATGAAGGTGATTAGTACCGGCAATCAGCTGGCACCGAACATGATCACCCCTGACGCCTTCGCCGACTGGGGCCCTAATATCGCCAAGGTCAAGGCGCCGCTGAAGGTGCTACGCAAGGCCATCCCGATGCCCACCATGCACACCATGGATACCGCTTGGGAAATCAACATCAAGACCTCCATCGAGCTCTACACCATATGGGAAGCCACCGGTGTACTGGGGCAGCTGGAAACCATCGACCCCAATCTTTTCGACGTCGTCACCGACCTCATGGATGAGAAGCGCGATGAATATGAGGAGTGGCTTGAAGAGCAGGAAGGATAATCCACATGAACGAAATAGTTCAGACAAATCAATGAGGTGACATCATGACAGGTCACAACCCACCCGAAGACACCCAAACCACCGATACCTATACGGGCTTTGGCAACGAATGGAAACCGGTCAAGCTAAGCCGAGAAGACGCCAACCTAGCGACCGCCTGGGTCGAGACCCGCATCGACCGCCGGGAGATGCTGACCAACAAGGACAAGGTGCAGGATGTCCGTGACATCATGTGGCAACTCGAAAAAGACGGTGAAATTGTCGTCCACCGGATTACCGAACAACACCAACCGGTAACCGGCAAGACCCTCTACGGATGGAACAAACGCATTCCCACTAACCAGCTTTGGCATCACAAATCCTGTGGTCAATGCGGCAACATCCCGGGCTATCCCACTTCCTTGCTGTGGTTGCAGAATCAGCTAGACATTCGCTATCTGGATGAAACCGACCAAACCTCCTGCACCGCCTGGAATTATCACGGCTCAGGAGTGGGCAATATCGTCAGCCTGGCTGCTATATTCTTGCGTAATTTCCACCAGGCCTACGTATCTTCCGTATCGCAAGGACTGCCTCCAGGCTATTACTTCCCGTTGGTGCACTGTGGCACCTCGTTTGGTAATTACAAAGAAGTGCGCTCCTATCTACTACAGTCATCGCGGCTACGTGAACAGGTCAAACAGATCCTCGGCAAACTCGGCCGCTTGGTCGATGGTAAATTACTGATTCCAGAAGAAATTGTGCACTATTCCGAGTGGCTGCACGTGATGCGTGAGCGAATTGCCGAAAAGCAGGTCATCGACGTCAGCAACATCCGGGCCACGGTGCATCCAGCCTGCCATGTGTACAAAATGGTTCCGGAAGACGTGCTCTACGATGATACGGTCCTGGGTGGCAATCGAGTGGCAGTAACGACCGGGCTGTTGCAAACCCTGGGGGTACAAGTTCTCGATTATTCCACTTGGTATGACTGCTGTGGCTTTGGTTTCCGACACATCATCGGCGAACGCGAATTCACCCGTTCCTTTGCCATCGATCGCAAAATCAAGGTGGCCGTCGAAGAAGCCCACGCCGATGTAATGGTCGGCCACGATACCGGCTGCATCACCACCCTGGATAAGAGCCAGTGGATCGGCCGGGCCGTGGGCAAGGTCTACGAACTGTCGGTCATGGCGGATAGTCAGTTCGCGGCACTGGCTTGTGGGGCGCACCCCTACAAACTGGCCCAATTGCACTGGCATGCCTCACCCTTTGAAGGGCTGCTAACAAAAATGGGCATCGACTGGGAGAAAGCCAAGGCCGAATTCGAAGCCTATCTCGAAGATGTCAAGGAAGGACGCATTGAAACACTCTACGACCCGAAACGGGCCATCACATCCGGGCCGGGCTATGTCAAACCCCAACCCGCACTCACGGAGGCAGACCAGTGAACACACCGGTTCTTGTAGTCGGTGGCGGCCCTGCGGGCCTTAGCGCCGCCCATTCTCTTGCCAGCACCGGACAAAAGGTGTTGCTCGTTGACAAGGCCGATCGTTTGGGTGGAGCTCCCATCCTTTCCGGCTATGCCAAATTGGTACCCTCCGGCGAATGGGCCAAGGATGCCATCGGCGGCATGGTGCAGCGGATTGAATCCAACCCTCTGGTCGAAATCCAGACCCGTACCACAATCACTGAATTTTCCGGTGCGCCGGGAGCTTTCAAATATATGCTAGCCGGTGAAGAGCAGACTCGTGAGGCGGGGGCGACCATTCTATGTACCGGCTTCTCGCACTTCGACCCGGTCAACAAACCCGAGCTAGGCTTTGGTATTTTTCCCGATGTGGTCACCACCACCCAAGTCGAGCAGATGCTCTCCTCCGGTAAAGGGGTGAAGTGTCTGTCTGATGGACGCGTTCCCGAACGGGTTGCGATTCTCCTCTGCGTGGGTTCGCGGGATCGGCAAATTGGCCGGGAATGGTGTTCCAAGATTTGTTGCACGGTTTCGGCCAACCTGGCCATGGAAATCCGCGAGGCGCTGCCGCAGTGCAGTGTTTACATTTATTACATGGATATCCGTACTTTTGGCCTCTACGAAGATGCCTATTACTGGGAAAGCCAGGAGAAATACCGCGTCAAGTACATCAAGTCGCGAATTGCTGAAGTGACCTCCGATGGTAAGCGGTTGATCGTCAAGGGGGAAGATACCTTGGTGAAGCGGCCGATTACTATTCCCTTCGATCTGGTCGTTCAGGCGATTGGTATGGATCCGAATGTAGACAATGCCCGGATTGCCTCGATCTTTGGTGTCGAACTGGAGCGTCACGGCTTTCTGCAGAGAGGAGCAACATACCGCGCTATGGGCAGCACGACTCGGCCCGGCCTATTGGTAGCCGGAGCCGCCAGCGGCCCTGAAACCATTGATGATTCCATTGCGCAGGGCCAGGCCGCTGCCATGGCAGCACTTACTAGCCTGAAGGCTCCGGCTACCGAAGCAGCATAATGGACTGGCATCTGGTAGCAAAAAAGCAGGAGGCGGTCACCTGGCCGCATCTGCAGCTGAGTGGTTCTGCCATCGATCGTGGCTTCAACTCATTGCTTGCCAAAGCCGAGGAAAGTCTTGGCATCGACGCTTATCTGCGCGCACTGCAGCTCAAGTCCGAGTTGTTCTCGGAGCTCCTCAATACGGACCGACTCGAGCAACTGAATGAGAAGAGCTTTCTGGCGATATGCACCTTCATGTCGACAGTGCGGCGACGCATTGGGGCCTGGCTTGATAAAACCCCCTTTAACTTGTTGCAAGATCGACTGCTAACGCTGCTCGACACCAGAAAACCCGGTGCGCAACGCTTCGAACATTTCGTGGCAAGTTTTCCCTCTGACCGTACCCATCGTTGGATCCGCGACCTTGCCGCCGAAATCCTGCACTTCACCGAACCCGAGAAGATTCCCCTGATGGCCCGATGGCTATGGGACGCACAGACCGGCAGCGGGGTGATCCGCGAAATCTGGTTTGACCAGGCCATACCTCTTGACACACTTGCCCTGGACGACCATCCAGCCACTTTTTTCGCCCTCAACTCGGAACTCAAAGGTTTCCTCGATACCCATGGGATCTACCGTGATCGAATCTGGATGCAGGATCTGCTCTACGCACACCTGTACGCCGCTTATATCAACAACCACGGGGCCATCTATTTGAAATGCGAATTCACCGGAGAGGTTGATCCCATGGCCCACACCCAACGGCTGCTCGGCCTGGATTGCTTCCGTGAGGATGGCATCCATATGAAAGTAAAACTTCCGTCGAGATTTTCAGCGAATTCCGTCCCTCCGCCGCAGCTCACTGCGTAAGGATTGTTGCATGCCGATTCTATCGAAACATCTGATCCGCGATGAAAACCTGATTCGCAACGAAAACCTCGTGATCGAAGGTGTGGACGTCTCCGGTGATTGGAGCACCTTCATCAAGACGCGGGTTGTCCAGGATTACAACGATTCATTACAAGAAGATATTGCCGCTCTGCCCGGCGGTGAAAACATTCATCGCTGCTGGCAATGTGGCTCGTGCACCAACACCTGTACGATCAATGCCCTTAACCCGGATTTTAATCCGCGCTACTGGATTTACCTGATCCGCATCGGTATGGAAGAAGAGCTGATTCGTGATAAAGAGATTATCTGGCAGTGTGTCTCATGCAACAAATGTACTTCCGTCTGTCCACGGGATGTGATGCCCGAGGGAGTGATGAGGGCCACCGCCCACTGGCTGGAGCTGAAGGGCTATACGCCGGAGTCACCCGCCACGATCTTCGATAAGGTGTTTTCCAGCCAGGTTTTCGCCAAGGGTAAGATCGAGGAAGGCCGGCTAATGATGCGTTTTTTCAAGAAAACCGGGCAAAAGCTCACCCAGGACTGGCTAGTGGGCCTGATCCGTGGGCTAGTACTGCGTTTACCGATAGGACTTCTGACCCGCATGGGACTGTCCGCACTGATCCATCCGCGAACCCGCGATTGGAGCAACCATAGAATGGCGATCGCTGAATACATCACCGAGCAGAAAGCCCTGCATAGGAAGGCTCTGGGCCTGCCGACCACCGAGGAATCCCGCTGATGAGCAACAAATACCGCAAGGTGGCCTACTACCCCGGCTGCGCCCTGGAAGGCGGTGCCTCGTCCTATAACCGGTCAACCAAGGAGGTCGGCAAGAAACTCGGCCTGGAACTGGTCGAATTGGAGAACTGGAACTGCTGTGGCGCCATGGAAGTCAAAAACGCTGACCCGAAGCTACAAACCTTTCTCTCGGCCCGTAATCTTAAGATCGCCGAAGACATGGGCTTCGACACCGTGATGTCACCATGTAATGGCTGTTACCACAATCTCAAGAAAGCTGAATATGACCTGGCCCACGACGAAGCTTCGCGTGAAACGGTGAAGAAGCTTGCGCATCGCGCCAAAACCGAGCCTTACCAAGCAGGCAAGGTCGAGACCATCCACGCGCTGGACTGGATTCGCGACGCTATCGGCACCGATGAACTGCGTAAGCAAGTGCGCAACTCGCTGAAGGGACTCAAAGTCGCCAACTACTACGGCTGCATGTACACCCGGCCTCGGCATATCTTTCCAGAAAAAGATCAGGGGGGAGCGAATTCCGATTCAACCTACCGGCCACATTTTATGGACGACCTGCTGGCTGCCGCTGGTGCCGAAAACGTTGAATACCCATTGAAAACGGCCTGTTGCGGGGGTGCCCACACCTTGTCGGACAGTGATACTTCGACCCGACTGGTCCTTAACTTGCTCACCACCGCCGAAGCCTGTGGTGCCGAGGTCATCGCTACCGAATGCCCTACCTGCCACCAGGGCCTCGAGATGCACCAGGCCCGGGCCGAGAAGGTTTTTGGCAAAAAGACCAAGGTCAAGATGCTCTATTTCACGCAATTACTGGGCATGGCGCTGGGGCTCTCTGCACGCCAGGTCGGAGTCCACGAGAATCTCTCCGACTCACGCAGTCTGCTCAAAGAAAAGGGCCTGGGTTAATATGCCAACGCCCTTGGACTTTGCTGCCTCCATACAGACCATGTCGAGTATCGAACTCGACCAGAACAGTGCGCAAATCCGCTCGATGCTGTTGGACACCGGCAATGCTATCCTTGAAAGCTGGATTGTCGCCCACGACGAGCGGCCCACTCAGGATACGCATGAGGGCTTTCGCCTGTTGGGTCTACACCGTCAGGCCGCTCGCAATGACCCCAGCTTCAATGCCTGTAGAGAAAGCTGTCGCGAGTTGATCTACCAGTGTAACGTCGCCAAGATTGAAGAAAACCCGGAGAATGCAGCGCGGCACTTACGACTCGCCGCGTCGGTATTATCTCATCTGGCCCTGTTCATTGATGGTAAATTGGAAAATGCCCGGCTCGGTGAATTCTGCTGTTCCGCCCGCCCTATCCGATCCCGAGACGCGGCTTTCGAGTTGGCGTACGATACCAACCATCAACAAGGAGATACATCATGACTACCGTGCGCGGTTGTCAGTTCCCTGACGAACTGTTTTACGACGTAGCCAATAATATGTGGTACCGCGAAGAGGCCGACAACATCATTGTTGCAGGTATGACCCAGGTTGCTGTGGCGATGGCCGGCCAACTGGTTGCGGTCACCCCGAAAAAACCCGGTCGTCCGGTTAAAGCGGGTAAGTCATGCGCCACCATTGAGTCGGGTAAATGGGTGGGCCCCGCACGCATCGCCTTCGATGGTGAGGTGACTGAGATTAATGACGTCCTTACCGAGGATCCAAAAATCGCCAATTCAGACCCTTATGTTGCGGGTTGGCTGGTCAAGGTCAAATCGGAAAGCTGGGCCGAAGTCAAACCTACCCTGATACCCGGTAGTCAAATCACTGAGCCGTACGAAGCCAAGATGGCTGAGGACGGTTTTGATGGATGTGCACGAGAAACCTGAAACGTACCATCTTCCGTTCCTGCGCGAGTTTGCGCCCTTTAGCTCTGGAGGTTACCCATGGCAACTGATGAAACCAATACCAAGCGACTCTCAATGATCGTGACTAAGGGCTCGCTCGACTGGGCCTATCCACCCTTTATCCTCGCTACTACTGCCGCAGCGATGGGCCTGGAGGTCACCATGTTCTTCACCTTCTACGGCCTTTCGCTGCTGAAGAAAAATCTTGATTTATCACTCACGACGCTGGGCAACCCAGCCATGGCCATGCCGATGATGGGGGCACACATGAAAATGCCCAACCTGATTGCTGCGCTCCCAGGCGTCAACTTGATGACCACGAATATGATGGCAAGCCTGATGAAGAAAAAAGGCATCGCCTCGATTGAAGAACTGCGTGAGGCGGCAATCGAATCTGACGTACAAATGATTGCCTGCCAGATGACCCTAGATCTGTTCGAGTTCAAACGCGAAGATCTGATCGACGGTCCGATTCTGGGGGGTGCCGCAACTTATATCGAAAGCGCCACAAAATCTGATATTAATCTATTTATTTGAACAACCATCGACTTACGGAGACCCATAACCATGTCTGACCATGTTCTCGATGCCCGTGGACTGAACTGTCCATTACCGATCCTGCGCGCCAAGAAGGCACTGAAAGAAGTTCCTGTCGGCGAAACCCTCGAAATCCACGCCACAGACCCTGGGGCCGTCAAGGATTTTGAAGCATTTTGCCGGTCAACGGGGAATGAACTGGTCGATTCAAATTCGACCAACGGTGAGTTTCATTTCCACATCCGCCATACCAAATAATTGCTATCGCCTTGCATAAATGGCTTTCACCTCCCAAGGTCATTAGGAACTTGTCGGTCTTGGGAGGTCGTAGCAGGGCGGATGAGAAATCGAGGACAGTTTTTTGATCTTTTGAGGCGAATAGGAATTCTATTCAACGATAAAGAGCGAAAAAATAGACCGATTTTCCACTGCCGTAGTAGATTTTTCCCAAGTCCGACAGGCTCTTAGCTCCATCGTAAGATGACGAATGCCCTAGATCGGCCATGCTGAACACTAAGGTTCGGCTCACCTGTGTCAAATGGGGATGCAGGGCGGTAGTGCCTGTACCCGCGGCAATGCGCTGCGGGAAGGGGAAGTGTGGGTTTGATTGACTGCCTACTGCGTCAACGACGGTCTTCAGGGACCACAGCGGAGATGTTCCAATGAATGCGGTTCTTCGCGTGCTGGACTTCGGCTTGGTTTCCGCGGCGCGTTCCCAAGCGGTCTATCAGGGCATTGCCAGCGTCATGACCGAGTTCGACGCTCCGGTACTGACACTAGCTAGCCCTGAGACGCCTTATGTCTGTATTGGCCTGCACCAAGATCTGGCCGCTGAAGTTGATGAGGCCTACTGTCGTAGCAAGAACTTACCCGTATTTCGTCGTTATGTCGGTGGCGGTGCCGTATACCTGGATCGTGATCAGCTATTCTTTCACTTCATCTTTCCCAGGGACCAAGCACCAAAGCGAGTTGCCGACATCTACGCCAGCTATACCGCCCCGGTCATCGCTACATATCAGGCTTTAGGCATATCAGCGAGATTGCGGCCTATCAACGATATCCACGTCGGTGACCGCAAGATTGGTGGAACCGGCGCGGCCCAGATTGGCGATGCTACGGTGATGGTAGGCAGTTTCATGTTCGATTTCGACATCGACACCATGGCCCATTGCCTCAAGGTACCGTCCGAAAAATTTCGTGACAAACTACATGGCACCTTGCACGATTACATGACCACCATCCGTCGCGAACTCGGCGTGATACCTTCCCGGGAACAACTTCTCAAAGTATTTCTACGTGAAATTACCACCCACCTCGGCCTTTCCACCCACCGGGACAAGCCTCGACCACACGAACAGGAGGCCATTATCCATTGGGAAAAAAAGCTGCACGATCCCGATTGGCTGCGACAACCCGGGCGGCGCTTGACTGCAGGCGTCAAGATTACCGGGGGGTTGCATTTGAGTGAAGGCCTGTACAAGGCTCCCGGTGGCTTGATCCGGGTACGCCTACTGAGCCAGGAAGGTTATATCGCAGATCTCGACATCAATGGTGACTTCACTTGTTTGCCGGCCACGGGTGTAGAGCGACTGTCTCGGATGCTGCAGGGTCTGGACCTAACCCACGACCCCAGCCGAGAAATCCAGCAGCGGATGGCCTCGCTGAATCTGGATATACCCGGTGTGGAAGCCCAACACCTTACTGCAGCCCTGCATGCCGCCTACCGGTCGAAGGTATGACTCATGATTAGGATGAGTACTCATTGCACGAGCCCTGACTGGTGCCACGTACCCGCCTATCCATTCTTGTAAACGGGTCCACCCATACAAAGACGGTACTCATTATCAATCAAGAACCCTATCTCACTCGTAGTTTGCCCAAGGTGGCTGAGGCTCATCCCGGTTATTTGCTGCGCCGGCAGCGGGCGAGTTCACTGCTTACCCGTCCCAATAACGATGGATACACACCACGAGCCCAACGGATCGTAAGACCCACGAAGTATGTCTTGTCACTCGGGTTTCT